>Ga0256913_10000006_pt1 | contig 96493 bp, 75 predicted proteins | sample Axial_MatmetaG_FD_185970 | JGI IMG/M metagenome (GOLD analysis project Ga0256913, IMG submission 185970) | Deep-sea worm associated microbial mat communities from Axial Seamount, Juan de Fuca Ridge, Pacific Ocean - Axial_Mat | ecosystem: Environmental > Aquatic > Marine > Oceanic > Microbial... | reverse complement strand
GTCTAGAGAATTCAAGAACATTGCCGATTCGATAATAAGATATATTGATGATGAAAAATGGGCTAGAGAAATATACAGTAAAGCTCTGGATAAGGCTATAGAGTCTAGAGAATTCAAGAACATTGCAGACTCAATAATAATATATATTAAAGATGAAAAATGGGCTAGAGAAATATACAGTAAAGCTCTGGATAAAGCTATAGAGTCTAGAGAATTCAAGAACATTGCCGATTCGATAATAAGATATATTGATGATGAAAAATGGGCTAGAGAAATATACAGTAAAGCTCTGGATAAGGCTATAGAGTCTAGAGAATTCAAGAACATTGCAATGTCGATAATAAGATATATTGATGATGAAAAATGGGCTGATGAGATATACAAGAAAGCTTCAGAGTTTTAACAATCAAAGGGACATCACCGCTGTAGTTTGAGTAGTGATTTGCAATTTTTCACTTATCAGGAATAATACAAGAGATATTAAATTCAGAAATATTTCCAGTAATAGAAGCAGGATATGATAAATTTTTAGTTCAGGACTCTCTCCTGTTCTTAATCCTATGTATATATCATTAATTATGTGTATTCCACTCAATTCAATAATATAGATCTTTTGTTCCTTTCTTTGGTATAATATATCCTATGAATTGATTTTTATTTCTCAAATTCCAAACATTACGGTTTAACTTTTTTAGATAATTCAGATTTTAATTTTCAAAAATTTGAGAATATTCGACATATCTAATTAAAATATTCCTCACATAAGAGACGACTTCATCCGCTCTGCAGTAGCCGTATTTTGCTTTTGAATAATATTTTTTTTCAGAAAGGAGGCGCATAGCGTTTTCCACATGTCCGAACCATTTATTTTTATCATAATTAAGTTTTTGCGCCAATTTTCTGGCATCTTGTACATGACCATACCCTCCATTATAAGCAGCCAAAGCGAAGCATATTCTATTTTTTTTATTAATATCATCCGGCAGTCTATTGTATAAATATTTTAAGTATTTAATACCTGCTTTAATATTTTCATTAGGAACATAAGGATTGGAACACTTCATTTCTTTTGCTGTTTTTTTCATTAACTGAAGTAAACCAATTGCACCGGACCAGGATTTTGCTTTGGGATCAAAACGGCTTTCCTGATACATTTGAGCCGCAATTAGGCACCATGGTAAATCATTAATTGCCGCATATTTTTTTACGATAGAATCATAAGGAGAGATTTTTGAATTATTTTTATCAATCACAGCTTTTTCAAATTTATTTCTGGTTGAATGTGAATTAAAGTAGCGTTTAGCAATGATATTATATTCTTTACTTTTATATATTTTTTTTATAAACGCATTTACATCACGGAGTAACTGATTATTTTTTTTACGCACACCCCAGACATACGGTTCAGGATCAGATATTGAAAATGGAGCAGAAATTTTATTATATACTGTCGATGTTTTAAAAAAAATATCATCAGCAACAGTAAGTTCATAGACTCCTTCTGAAACTTTTTTAATTATTTCATAAGTTTCCATATTTTCCGGTAAGATTTTAATTTTCAGGTTGATTCCTTTGATTTGAAGTTTTTCTAATTGTTCTCTGTATGAACTATTTTTTCTTACAGCAATTGTATGGTTATTCAAATCACGAAGAGTTTTAAATTTTGATTTATTTTTTTTTCTGCAGACAATAAACTGACGCGTCAACTTATATAAATTGGAAAAAGCGATATCTGCATAAGCTTTTCTTTTTCCTGTAAGCGACATACCAGCAGCAATTATATCCCCCTTTCCCTCTTTCAACCATTCAAAAAGGCTGCTCCATTCAGGAGGCACAATAGCAACGACCTTAAGGTTGTGTTTTTTAGCAAAAAGTGAAATCAATTCATACTCAAATCCCATGGGAGTCCCCCTATGTATAAAATAGCATACAGGATTATTTCTAGTGAGCACTCTTATAAATCCGCGTTGTTTTATTTGCGCGAGGTCACCTGTAAAATTACTTTTTTTAATAACATTCAGTTTTTGTTTAAGAAAGGAATTAAGCACTTGAGTTAACTGACTTTTTTTAGGTAACGCCCAGGCGATATTATCTTTATAAGGAAACTTGTAAATAATTTTTAAATTTTTATAATTATTCAACTGATTCATATCAGTCATTGAGAAATCATATTGACCTGTTGCAGTTTTTGAAAGGATTTCTTCACCTGATTCAAAATATGGAGCAGGAACGATACGCAGTGCGGATATTTTCGACTTAAGTTCCTCCGCAATATCAAAATATGATGAACCTGGTTCTATATATAATTTTCCAGCATTCATATCTGTTAATTCTTTAGCATCAGAAGATACAGATGTTACAATCACATCCTGTGTCGAAAAAAGTGGATTTGTAAAATCATAATTTTTTTTTCTTTTTTCAGTTATGCTCACATTACCTGCGATCAAATCCGCCTTTCCCTGTTTTAAAGCGTCAAAAAGTTCATTAAACGCATCAACAAAGACATATTCGGGTTTTAACTGTTTTTCATCTGCAAAAGATTCCAAAAGGGTATGTTCAATTTCTTTATTTGAAACATCCGTTGCGATTTTTTCAGCTGTTGAGAGGGTTGTTAAAATTCGAAGTTTTCCACTCTCGCTAATTTCAGTCCATGACCGTGGCGACTGGGATTTATTGTTATTATTTTTTGAACAAGAAAGAATAATTACAAAGACAAGCAGAAAACATAATATATATTTAATTTTCGAAGCAAAAGAATAAAATGATTTTTTCTGCAAATACATATTGCTCATTTAAAAATTAAGAGATAAAAATTTATGGTAATTCCGTTAATAAAGGGTAAATGCGTACTTTCCGTCCACTGGAAGTACATTTTGCTTTAGAAGCTTCTAATATTTTTAAAAAACGATTCCAAAGTTCCTGTTTTGAATATTCACCTTTTAAAATTACTGTAACAGGTTTATAATTTGTAGTATCGCTAAAAATAATATAGTCAAAATTCAGCCATTCAGAAAAAAAAGGAACAATATCAAACAAAGCACCTTTTTCGATATTCAAATCTATTTCAATTTTTTTACTATCTTCTTCAGCAAAAAACGGAGGATTCTTCTTTACAGGCGATGAAGGAGATGAACATCCAGTTGTAAGGCCAATACTTATGCATAATGCAAAACAGACAAGAGGCATTGTGGCAATAAGTGTCTTCATATATAAAAAATCCTTTTTTGTTAAACTAAAGCTTCTAATCAGCTTATTAATCAATAAATCAAATATATTGAATGATTCATTATAAGACAGAATATAAATTGGAAAGTAATTTTTGCAAATATAAGTTGAATATAAAATTTAAATTTTGAAGGTTATTTAGTGAAGCAGAAATTGAAAATCAATGAAATTTAACATCTTTCATATAAACAACCACAGCTCCATTCTTTTTTGATTGGTATTTATAAGGGATACCTGTAAATGAAAGAGTTTGTCCCGGCTTGAATTTCATCGCTTTATCCTTTTCAGGAGTTACAAGTATCAGATTAAAATTTTTATATAACTTACAAAAAGGAACAGCGACCCTCACTTCTGGATCATTGAGGAATCGTTCTCTATAAAGCACAAAAGCACCACGCCAGGAGAATTTTTTACCCAATATTGTCTCCCAGTTTTTTGAAATATCCTGTTCCGAATGTTTTGTTTTATCTAACATTGAAGAGACTGAACGGAAAGAGAGGTTCTTATCATCATTTTGTTTAACGACGACAGGAATAGTTTTTAAATTTGAGAACTTAACACTGCTAGTTTTTTCTGGAGAGGAGAACAATAGAATAAGAATCGTTATAAAAATTATTACAGAGATAATAGCAAATGTAATAAGCAGGTATCTATTATCTTTTTTTTCCAGTCCGTCCACATCTACAGAACTTTTTGAAAAGGATTTTTTAGTAGGGATTGCAGTTAATGGTGCTTTATCATCTAGTACTCTATCTATATCAGTAAGTAAATCCTGCCAGCATGTATGTCTTTCCGGCTTATTTTTTGCCATCATGATTGCGATTAATTTGCAGCAATTTTCAGAAATTTGAGGATTTAGCTTATCTGGAGCTTCATAGTTATCGTTGAGATGTTTCATTATAATAGCCATGGAAGTTGTCGCATGATATGGGACTTTTCCAGTCAGCATATGATATAAAGTAGTTCCGAGAGCGTAAATATCAGATCTGAAATCGATAGATTTATCACCAACAGCCTGTTCCGGACTCATATAATATGGAGTACCAACAACTGTTCCGGTCAAAGTCAAAGCCATATCACTCTTGGTATCTTTGGATATTCCCAAATCAAGAAGCATAGGAATTCCTTTTTTGCTGACAATAATATTGGCTGGTTTAATATCTCTATGCACGATATGAAATTCATCCCAGGCATATTTCAGAGCACCTGCTATCTGCTTTATAATCTCAAGAGCATCTTTTTCTTCGAAAATGATACCTTCATCCAATTTTGTTTCAATTGTTTGTCCATCCACATAAGTTATTGCAAGGTAGCTTAAACCTTTCTCGTCCGCAGAATCATATGCTGTCACGATATTAGGATGATTCATTTTTGCCGAATTGACAACTTCCTTTTTAAAGCGCTTCATGAAATTGGAATTTTTAGCAAGATTAGGATTTAATATTTTCAGAGCAACTTCTCGTTCCATTTTTTTCTGATAGGCAAGCCATACCTCACCGGAAGCGCCACTTCCTAAGAGAGTTAACAATTTGAAATCACCAAACTCCACCCCTGGTTCGATACCTGGAATTGGTATAATAATTTCGTTTCCGCACCCGACGCAGATAGTGACATCTCCGCACATACTATCATCAGTAGGTATCGAAGTGTTGCAGTATTTACATTTAAAAATAAGATCTGCCATACAATAATCCTGAATATATTTGTAAATTTATACTTCTAATATAATACAATAGACTTTTTATTCAACATTGTAATCATCCAACGGTAAAGTTTTTACTAGCTTTTTATGGTTAGATATACAAATAAAAGAAAAGAGAAGTAGAATTAAAAATTTAAAGACAGGAAAGGACCGGAAGTAAGAAATCTAAAAAGAGTCATGAGTTGAAAAGTTATTCAAGAGATACTTGCAATACTCAGTTTTTAGTATATTTTCATTAAGATAAGTAAATATGGAATTATAGTATTGAAAAAAGTACAGGGAGTTTTAGCAATGAGCTTAAAAATACAAAATATAAGTAAATATATATTACTAGCCTGGTTGACATGCAGTTTTATTCCAATTATGCACGGTGCGGATGCAGAAAAAAGCAAGATAGCAGTTGTGGATATGGAATATATATTTAAAAATTTTTATAAAACAAAAATCAACAGTGCTAAATTTAATAAGCAAGCTGCCGTTTTCAAAGAATATGCAGATCAGCTTGCCACATCTCAATTGAAACTAGAAGATGAATTTCGCGCGTACAGGGATGCTTCTCAAAATATAGCCCTATCAGAAACTGAACGTGAAAGTAAAAGGCTTGCAGCGAGAGATAAATACCGTCAACTCCAAGCAAAGCAGTCAGAACTTGAATCCTATAATCAGGAAAAAAGTACTCAATTAAAAGAGCAATACGAAAAAATGCGGAAAGATTTGCTGATTGAGATTAGAAAGAGTGTGGCAAAATATGCAACAGATAATAATTTTTCAATAGTTTTAGATGCATCAGGTAATACAACGAATGATATTCCTTTGGTTTTATACTATAAACCCGGAATGAATATATCAGATAGCATTTTGGAAATTCTTAATGAAGGAGTTAATAAAAAGTGAAAACAAATGTAATAATTCCAATAGATGAAATTGTTCAAACAGTAAAAGGAGAAATCCAAGGTAATGATAAAATTGAAATCAAAGGAATAGCATCACTATCAGAAGCTGGCTCTTCTGACATTTCATTTTTGGGGAACTCAAAATATTTATCTCAGATAGATACTACAGAAGCTGCTGCGGTTGTAGTTGGACAAAATGTAAAACTTCCAGAGAATTCAAAAGTTAAAGCTTTTGTAATCTGTAATAATCCAAATAAAGCCTTTGCGCAAGTTATAAAAATGTTTGCACCTCCGGAAATTAAATATCAAGTTGGCATTCACAGTAGTGCCGTAGTAGAGTCGACAGCAGAAATAGGAAATGGAGTTTCAATAGGAGCTTGTTCCGTCATTTCAAAAGATGCAGAAATAGGCAACAATACTGTAATTTTACCAGGTGTTTACATAGGACCTGAAACTAAAATTGGTTCAGACTGTGTAATCCATGCAAATGTTTCAATCAGAGAACGCTGCATAATTGGAAATAATGTAATTATCCACTCAGGAACTTCAATTGGAAGCGATGGTTTCGGTTACGAGGCGGGGCCAAATGGCATTATAAAGATTCCCCAGGTTGGAATTGTGCAGATTGACAATGATGTTGAAATTGGAGCCAACTGTACTATTGACCGTGCTAGATTTGGAAAAACATTAATAAAGACCGGAGTAAAAATTGATAATCTAGTACATATTGCTCATAATGTTGAGGTTGGCGAACATTCGATGTTAATAGGTCAATCCGGCATTGCAGGAAGTGCAAGAATAGGCAAAGGAGTAATTATTGCGGCGCAAGCTGGTATTAACGGTCATATAACAATTGGAGACGGAGCACAAATAGCAGGTACATCAGGAGTACATAAGAATATTGCCCCCGGAGCTAAAGCTCTGGGAACTCCGGCAGAAACCCCAAAAGAATTTATGGTCAGATACATGTTGCCGAAAACGATTGATAAACTAAAAAAGAAAATAAAAGAATTGGAAGAAAAAATACAAAGTAAATCATAACAAAAATATTTCATGAATAAGCCTGCATCAAATAATGATAAATCTCTTATTCCTTTGATAATATTTTTATCCATCATTGTTTTATTAACAGTATGGATAGTAAATATTGATGTTGATAAACATAAAGGAAACGAAGATGACTCCCATTTGTTTGAATACAAAAAAAATTGGAGTGTTATGAGTACGCAAAAAGTTCACAAAACTTCTTTGCCTCATCGTTCAAGTGATAAATTTCATTTTAATACGGCAGCAAAAATTGCTGAAGTAAGGAGATGTCTTGAAAAAAAACAGTTAGATAAGGCAGAAGATATGCTTAAGACCGTTCTTGTTTTTGAACCAGACAATACCACTGCCCTATCTATGCTTGGAGGGATTTATTACTATTCAGGACGATACCCTGAAGCTGAGCTTATTTTTAAAAAGGAGTCTGTTATTCTACCTGAGAGCGCCAGAATATACAACAGCCTTGCCTCTGCGCAGGCTCGTCAGAAGAAGTATTCTGCAGCTATATCTTCCGGTCAAAAGGCTCTATCATTAAATCCGAATATACCGCAGATTCATATTAATCTTGCCGGGATGTATTCGATATCTGGTAATACAAAAAAAGCATTGGAACATTTCAGAAAAGCCTATAAGAAACTAGGAAGTTCAATTTTACCACTGATGAATGACCCTGCATTTAATCATTTGAGAAACTCTTCCGAATATCAATTAATTATATCTAAAAAGAAAAAAACTCAGGCTCACAATTCAAGTGCGGAGCGTAAAGATAAATGAGTATAATCAGAATACTTCCTGACGATATCAGCAACAGAATTGCAGCAGGAGAAGTAATAGAACGCCCTGCATCAGTTGTTAAAGAATTAATGGAAAACTCTATTGATGCAGGAGCTTCTTCAATTTCAGTAAAAATTGAAAATGCGGGAAAAAGACTTATCATGGTTACAGATGATGGTTCTGGAATGGATTCAGACGATGCATTACTATGCTTTGAACCTCATGCCACAAGTAAAATAAAGCAAATTGATGACATTGACAATATCAAAACAATGGGTTTTCGTGGAGAAGCAATGCCTAGTATTGCTTCAGTTTCAAGACTTAAAATGAAAACCAGAAAAAAGAGTTCAATGGAAGGTCTTGAAGTTAACATTGAAGGCGGTCGTTTTATTTCAGCAGAACCTGTTGGCTGTGCACCAGGGACAGAAATTGCTGTACAAAATCTTTTTTTCAACACCCCTGCCCGAAGAAAATTTTTAAAAACGGATAATACAGAAGAAAAACATATTATAGATATGTTCTGCAGTATAGCTTTGGCGCATCCTCTCATATCATTTAATTTAATTTTAAATGGGACAAAGATCCTATCATCTTCAAAAGAGAATGATTTAACATCTAGAATAAAGACATTTTATGGAAAAACTTTAAAAGATGCACTTATTCCTCTTAGCTTTTCAAAATCTGATATATTTGTAGAAGGTTATATTGCAAGACACGGATACACAAGAAAATCAAGAAAAGAACAGAGAGTTTATATCAATTCCAGACCGATTGAATCACAAGCTGTTTACAGAGGAATTAAAAATGGTTACGATTCCCTTGTAATGAAAGGTACATTTCCACCAGTCTTTTTAATGATTGAAATGCCACCATCAAAAGTAGACTTCAATGTTCATCCTGCCAAACGAGAAGTAAGGTTTAGAGAGCCTGGATTACTTGTAAATGTAATTGAGGAAGCAATAAAAAAGACTGTTCGAGAGAGTCATACACCAACAATTGCAATGAGTGGGAATATTCCATTTGCAGGGATAATCTCTGGTGCAGAAATTTCATATACACCAGAACAAAACATACAAAGAGAATTGCCAATTCAAAATTCAGAACGCGACACTCTAATAAATCAGGAAAAAACAGAATTACTTCCTGAAATCAAACCAGAAATCACCATACCTGACGATATAATAAATGCATGCACTCAAAATGAATGTAAGTCTGCACCTGCACAATTCAATTCGCCTCAATTTGAAAAGTTTGAAGCAGAAACAGATTCTTCAAAAGCTCAATTACCAGCAAAAGAAGACACTGAGGCAATCAGAGTCTTAGCATTTCTTGATGAAACATATATTTTGGGAGTAAATGATTCTGGATTAGTGATTATTGACCAGCACGCGGCTCATGAAAGGATACTTTTTGAAAAATTTTTAAAAAATGCTGAAGCTGATTCACCAAATTCTCAAAAACTGCTTATTCCTGTAACACTAGAACTTTCAAAATCTGAATTCCAGTTTTTAAAAAGAAATTTAAAAGAATTCAGAGCTCTTGGCTTTGATGTAGAACCATTCGGGAGCAATACTGTGATTATATCTGCATTTCCCTCTGAATTAAAATGCAATGAAATTTCTGAATCTTTTGCTGAAATATTACACATTATTATTGAAAATGGGAAAAAACCTAATATTAACAAATCAGAAATTGCCAAAGCTGCATGTAAAAAAGCCGTTAAAGCTCACGATAAACTGTCAATAAAAGAGGCTGAATCGTTAATTCAACAAATGAATAACTGTATTCTTCCTTATTCATGTCCTCACGGCAGACCAACGATTATCAGCATATCATATAAAGAATTAGAGAAGCGGTTTGGCAGAATTTAAACTCTATAATGCAACTATTTCATGAGATCTTTCAACTTTTCATTCACTTCCTGTAGGGACTCATCGTCATCATTTTCCCGAAGTTCTGATTTTTCATCATTCTGCCTATCCTCAATATCTGTTTCAATCAGATTATTCAAAGACTCTTCTGCCAAAGATTCATCTATTTCAATCTGTTCAGGGTCAACTAACTCCTGTTCAGATTCTGAAGAAGTTTTTATTTGAAGCGGATTTGATAATTCATTCAGTAGTTCCGAAGAAACAGGAGTTTCTTCATTAATTTTCAGATATTCTGCAATTTTCCCACCGGATGATGCTCCAAATGTTTCTACCTGATCTTCCTTCGCTTTTTCAATAACTTCTAAAAAGAAATCTTCAAGAGATTTTTTAGGATGATCAACTTTAACATCCTGACTATTCAAATACTTCCTAAGAATAGCAAGAACCTCAGCTGTTTTTTCCATGGAAAGGACTGGAGCGGAAAATGTATTAATATCAGCAACCGTCAGAAGTTCAGACAATGCACCTACCGCTCTTATTTTACCACCATACATAATAATGACACGATCACAAATTGATTCAACATCGCTAAGAAGGTGACTACATATAATTACAGTTTTACCTCTAGATTCCAAAAGCGCAATTAAATCCTTTATTTCTCTACATCCAATGGGATCAAGACCAGAAGTAGGCTCATCAAGAATAAGAAGTTCCGGATCGTTAATCATTGCTTGAGCAATACCGATTCGCCTTGCCATTCCTTTAGAAAATTCACCAACAGGTCTGTGGGCAGCATGAGTTAATCCGACCATTTCAAGAAGTTGGTGACATCTCTTTTTTCTTTCAAAAGATGGAATACTAAATAACGACCCGAAAAAGTCAAGAGTTTCAAGTGCGGTCAAATATTTATATAAGTATGTTTCTTCCGGCAGGTATCCAATCCTTTTTTTTATTTTTACATTTGCCGGTGAAGTTCCAAATATGGAAATAGTTCCACTTGTAGGATAGAGCAGACCCAAAATCATTTTAATTGTTGTAGATTTCCCTGAGCCATTCGGTCCTAATATCCCAAGAACTTCTCCTTTTTTAACACTAAAATCAATATCATTGACAGCTTTCGCTTTTGGTCTGTTCCAAAAATCACGAAATATTTTAGTTAATCCTACCGCTTCAAGAACTATATCAGATTGTTCTTTAACCTGTGTATGTTGCATTTTCACTTCTGTCATAAATCTACTCCGCATTCCTGAATGATGTTAAATTAATGATTCCTCAGGAGGAGCAGTTAACTCCTCACCAATGCGGACAAGCCTTGCGCTGTTAAATATTATAACAAGCGTACTTGTTGTATGAATCAATGCCGCAATGATTGGAGAAATAACCCCAAATACAGAAAAAGTTATTCCTCCAAAAACAAATAGAAGTCCCAGAGCAATATTCTGATACATAACAATACGCGATTGTCTTGCAAGCTTGACTAGCATTGGAATACGCCTCAAGTCATTATTCATCAATGCGATTGAGGCGCTATTGATTGCAATATCACTGCCAATTGCTCCCATAGCAATACCCAAACTGCCGGATGCTAGTGCCGGAGCATCATTTACTCCATCCCCGACCACAGCAACAGGATATTTTTTCTCTATATTTTTAACAAATTTTACTTTACCGTCAGGCAGGCAATCAGCCTCTATTTCGTTGATATTAAGCTTATTTGCAACCAATTTTGCAACACTGGGTCTATCTCCTGTAATCATAGCGCAGTAATTAATTCCTAAATCATTAATTTGATTAATTGCAGCTTTTGCTTCATTTCTTATTGTATCTTTAAATCCAATCCAGCCAAGAATTTTACTCTCATCTGCAACAAATATAACGCTCATACCTTCATCATCATCAGATTCAGAATCCTTTACATGAGAAAAATCCATTTTCAGCTCTTTAAGCCACTGTTTTCTTCCTGCCCGGTAAACTTTACCATTAATAACAGTCTCCATGCCTTTCCCATGCGTCTCTTTTGATTTTGAATTTTCTTCTACTTTCACCCCTACTTCTTCAGCTAATTTACGCAGTGCAAGAGCAACCGGATGATTGCTAGCCGCTTCAATTGAGGCAGCAGTCTTGAGCAAAAAAGCAGGTTGAATATTTTCTGCAGGCGCAAGCCGTGCAACGGATAATTTACCTTCTGTAAGAGTTCCTGTTTTGTCAAAAACAAAACCTTTTATTTTTGCAGCTACTTCAATATCCGCAACATCCTTAATCAGAATCCCCAACCTAGAAGCAGCTGCAACAGCCGCAACTACAGCTGTTGGAGTAGCCAATACCAAAGCACACGGACAAGCGACAATCAAAACAGCCACGACACTATTCATATCTTTAAAAAACCACCATGTTAAAGCGGCAATCATAAGAACGGTAGGCGTATAAAAAGCTGCATATTTATCAATAATTCTGACAATTGGCGTTTGAGTTTGTTCAGCTGCTAAAATAAGCTCTTGTACCTTACCGAGAGTTGTATCTTCGCCAACTTTAGTAACCATAATTTCAACAGCACCTGTAATATTCTGAGTTCCGGCAAAAACACTATTTCCGTTTTCTTTATCAACCGGTAAAGATTCACCAGTAATAGAAGCCTGGTTTACCGTTGTTGTCCCCTTTATGATTGCTCCGTCAACCGGAAAATTCTCTCCCGGGCGAACTAATATAATATCCCCCTTTGTTAAATCAGATGCTTCAACAAGAGTTTCAACTCCATCTTTAAGCAGGGTTGCAGTATGTGGAGTAAGTTTCAGAAGCTCAGCAATAGAATGTTGAGCACCACTTGCGGTTCTTGATTCAATAATAATACCTATAAGCAGAAGAAAAGCGATAATACCGGCTGACGCAAAATTGCCTTGAGTCATTGATGCGAGAATGGAAAGAGCCACGAGTTCATTCATATGCACCCGCCCATAAATCAGATCTTTAAAAGCCGTACCAAATATTGGGATTGTTAAAACAACAGCTCCAATCATAGCTGAAAGCTCAGCCGCAAAAAGCTGATCAGGGAAAATAAGTTTTAAAAGAAATGAATTTAATATAAGCGTACCTCCAATAAGAGCGGTACGCAAGCGCGCCATAGAACGGGCATGACCTACACCATCAGAAGGAGCACAGCCACATGAGCACCCGCCGGCACTGTGATTATGAATATCACAGCTTTCTTTATGTTCAATCTTATGAGTCGTATCCATTGCAGTTTCCATTATTGATTCTTCCTGATTTTCTTCTTTTCAGGAGGTTCAGGATTAAGTTTTAAACGGAGTTCCTGATGACCTGATTGATTATTTCTTATAATAAATTTATTTGTCGCTTTATCAAGCACTTCACCTAATACTTCAGAGTATCTTGAAACTAATACTATATCCGGATTTTTTTTGTATTCTTTGAGCATCGCTTTAAAATAGTCAACATCAGCTTTTATATTTGCGACTACTTCTGTCTTATAAGCCTGAGCATCTGCAGAGATTCGCACACTTTCAGATTCAGCCTGATTAATTGTTTTTACAGCATAAGATTTTGCCTCTTCAATTCTCGAATATTTAAAGTTATTTGCATCAAAAACATCCAGGAAAGCCTGAACAGCTCCAAGAGGTGGAGTTCTGGTTTTATTATACCAAACTTCATCAACTGTTATTCCAAGATCTGCTTGTCCTACAGCTAACTTAATAGCATTTTCAATATTTTTTCTATATGACGGGGCGAGAACATCATCAACAGTTTCTTTGCTTGTCGCCTTAATGACAGCATTTTCAAGCAGAGCTTTCAATTGAGTCTGAGGTCCTCTTGTGCCAAGGTTATCATTATTCTCATTCAGATATTCAAAATCATCAAGTCTTGGATCTTCCGGACTAACGCATTTTGTGTAGTATTTATAAGGGTCTGAAATATGATAAAAAATACCGAATCCGACATGTATAATATTTGTATCTCCAGTAAACAGGTATCCATCTCTTCCGGGAACAAGTTTTTCAGACAGAGACTTATTTTTTTTATCACCACTAAGGGCAGAAGAATCCCAATACCAAAATGCATTAGATATTAAAGTTTTTCGGCTAACAGGGATTCTGACAATTTCACTAATAGGAGCCGGCCAATTCCAGTGCCATCCAGGAGTATAAACAGTTTCTGAGAGTTCGCCAAAATTCATTATAAGCACTCTTTCCTGTTCTTCTACGGTAAAAGCTCCACCGAGTGAAAAATACCAGAGCACCATAATAATTATTCCGAAAGAAAGGAGAACAAACAGGTAATGAACTAATTTCAGGAGTGCATTCAATCCCGGATTCAGAGCAGTTGTTTCTAATTTTACATTTCGAGATTCAAAATTATTCATTTTTTAGAATTCCGCTTTTTATTATCATCTTTATTTGACTCAAGTCTTTCAGCACCAGCTTGAAGCAAATCAAAAGGTGCAGTTTTTGTGTCAATAACCAAAGTTGTTTTATGCTCTACTATTCTCTTGAGAGCATCAAGCTTTTTCAGAAAAATAGCAAGTTCAGGTTCTTCTTTGAAAATGGAGTAATAAGATGCAGCCTGAGCATCTCCTTCGGATCTGATGATTTTTGCATTTGCATTTGCAATAGCCAATTTTTCTTTACGCTCCTTATCTGCTTCATCGCGAATTTTTCTTGCAATTTTCAAGCCTTCCTGCCTAATTGCTTCGGACTTAGCATTTCGTTCATTTTTCATTCTTTCAATCACTTTACCTGTAACCTTTTCAGGAATACCAAGAGACTTTATACCTACATCTGTAACTTTTAAGCCATATTTTTCAAGAACTACACGAGCAAGAAGCTTGTAAATATCTTTTTCTATCATATCTAATTTGTTTTTTGACCCTGTATTGACAAAATCAGAAAATTTATATTTGCCCACTATTTCATTTTTTGCACTACGCATCAAACTGTTCAAGTTTTCTTCAGCATGCTCAATATTGCGTTCTCTCTGAAAAAGAATTACCGGGTCTTCAACTTTGTAGACAACATAAATCCCGATTATAATATTGTGTCTGTCTGCAGTTAAAGTTTCTTCAAGTTTACCTATATTTCCCTCAAAGCACCTTAACCGATTATCAAATCTGTAAATTTTCTGAATAGGATAGGGCCATCTGAAGTGAAGTCCTGGATTTTTTTCCTGCTGAACATGCCCCAAAGTTGAAATTACAGCATAATTTGTTGATTGAAGCTGATATGAAAATATAGCTATCAGAAAAACCACTGCAACAATAATACCTAAAAGCATTGTTGAATGATGCACTTTATTTTTTTTCGTTTCACTGTGATGATGTTCTGTCATATTCTTTTTTCCTTAATTTACTTTTTTATAAAAGTTAATTATCGGGTTGATTTGTTAAATCAAGCAAGTCGAGTTTCTGCTTTTCTTCCAGATTAATTATATAAACATCATGCTGGGTATCGTCCGGCACAATATATTTTCTGACATTACTACAGTCTTTTTCAAGAAAATTCATCATAGAATTAAGCAGATACATTTCAGGCATCGCCCTGTAGCCAGGAAGGCGTTTTTTAAAACGGCTGATTTCAGCTTTGGAAATTTTTGTTTTTTCATCTCTATAAGCTTCTGCTTCAAGCTTTGAACGAAGTGCATCAGCTTCAGCCTGTGGCAATACGCGTGCTCTATAGGCTTCTGCTTTATGTATTTCAGACTCTTTCTCTTCAGTTGCGGCAACCACTTCCTGAAAAGCTTCAGGCAATTTATGACTGTCAATAGGTGGATGAGCATCGAGAAATGTAACAGCTACAATATCAACACCGAGGTCGATTCGATCAACAGCATCGCGAATTTGAATAAGGATTTCCTTAATAGCTTTTTCTCTTTCGTCTGACATCAGTTTTAACATATCAGCACTTGCGAAATAGTTTGTTATAACTTTTTCTGAAATACTTTTTAATATTTTAACTGGATTTTTATGTTGGTAAGCGAATTCAAATATTTTATCAGGCTTTACCTTAAATTGGATGGGAAGCATAGCTGCAATCATAGAAACAGGGACATCATCAGATTTTTCATCTTTATTATTTTGGTAAAGGTCAGTAGCAATAAGAAATCGACCTTCTTTCGCATAATGCGACTCGGTCCAAAGAACAATATCAGGTCTGGACTCTTTACCGTTTATATCTTTTAATTTTGGTCCGATAAAAATCTGCTGAATTTCATTGACAGGGATTTTTCTAATTATTTGTATTGGCCATGGCCATTTCAAGTATACACCTGAAGTCAATGCGTGATCAGAATGGATTCCAAATGTTTCTCTAACTCCCATTTCACCGGGTGCAACTTCATCAACTGAAGTAAAAAGCCAAAAAAGGAAAATCCAAACAGCGATTAAAGGTAAAATTGATTTTTCAAGAAAAGAGTAAATCCATGTTCCAGAGACTTTAAAACCAAATTGATAATCAAGTGTATTTGCAACATTTCGGAGAATTCCACCCGGCTCTGTAAAAAAAGAAAGAATTCTGCTTTCAAAAACAGGACGCCCTTCCATTCCAGTTCTCGGTCTGTAAAATTCAATTAGAAAATTAACAAGGAGCTCACAAGCAAGCAATGCAAAAAAGACAACAAAGAATTTATTTAAGTAATAATCCCATAACGGAAGTTCATATTTTTTCATCAGCACCGAAAAACTTGCAGCCATAAATGAAACTGCAGCCATAAAAAACCATACGCCCGAAGGACGCAACCAGCGGAAATTTTTATTTCTTGACTGACCAATAGCAAAAACACCGAAAAACAATGCGGGTACAGCAAGGATAAAGGAGATAAACGCAGCCTGAAAAGGATTAGCAGAGAGCAAAATTTCTCCCTGTTTGTAATAATACGCACAATAAAAAGCCAAACAAAAAATGATTACAGCGGTAAAAACAGCAACAGCATAAGGGGCAAATTTCATGTAATTTTTCAAAGATCTATATGCTGCAAAAAGTGTTTCATCATCTGAATCAAACGCACTTGTTCGCTCTTTTCTGATTTCAAGCATCTCTCTTTCTTCAGCTTCTGTCAGAGCTTTATTTTTCAAAATACCCTGAATCATCGCACTGAAACTAAATATAAAAGCCACAATCGAAGGAATAACTGGAATTAAAATTGATCGTGCACCAAACCAGTCTCCAAAAGCATAATAGAGACTAAAAACAGCAAGAATAACGGAAATGCTCAATCCTGCAGTAGAAACCCATATAAAGATTCCAAAATCACCTGAATTTTTATTAACAAATAATTCTTCTTGCTCTTTTTTAATCATATTCATCTACTTTTAGGTATATTTATTTAAACAATCACGGTAAAACCATACCAAAGATTTAAGAGATTAGAATAACACTTTGGCTGGTAAATTCAAGTTTAAAACTTTCCTATTTTGAGCTCTTTGCTTTTTTTTTGCAAATCTCTGATAAAAAAATTAAAGAGATGAATATTTTTATTCCCATATTACTTCGGAAAAACGTTTATCAGTTTGAATTTTTCTCAGTTTGTGATTTTCAAACCAGAAATAATGTATTCTAAGGTTCAATTCAGCTGATATTTTATTAAGATTTGGAGAAACAGTAATTTTTCTCCCCTTAACAGCAACATTCTCTTTTTTTAAATCCTCAAGGAGTTCATCAAGAAGCGATAAATCGCCTTCCCACTTAAGCTTCAGAGAAAAATATCTGTCTTCCTTGATCTTTAATCTATGAAAAAAATATAAAGCAATCAAGACCAGTAAAGTCAGCGTAGTTGAAATAGTGTATTCCCCCAATCCTACGGTCACTCCGATTGCAGAAACCACCCATATTGATGCAGCAGTAGTTAATCCTCTCACAAAATCTTTACTTTTCATAATGGTACCCGCTCCAAGAAAACCTATTCCAGTAATAACCCCCGCGGCGGCTCTTGCAGGATCAAATCTTATAGAGGGGTTAGTAAAAGTCGATTCCGCAAGTTTCTGGAAGACAACAATAACAGCAGCCGACCCAAGGCAGACAAGGATATTTGTTCTCAGACCAGCAGAGCGGCCACGCACCTGCCGTTCAAAACCGACAATTCCGCCCAAAAACATAGCACAAATCAGCCTGAGAATATAAGCGTGATTTTCATAAATGATATTACTAATTTCTGTTTGAATCATGTTCATAATATTAAATCCAAGGTTCACATAAGTTTTAATCCTGGGAGATCTTGAATATCGACAATACCCACCGGTTTTCCATTATCATCAATAACGACAATATCATCAATATGCTTTTCCTCAAGAATTTTAAGAATTTCAACTGCCAAATCATTTACACAAACAGCTGAAGGTTCAGAAGTCATAAATTTACAGACCGGTTCGTTTAAGATATTCAAACTATCCTCAATATGCCGCCTGAAATCACCATCTGTAAAAATACCAACCAAATCTTTATTTGAATCAATTATGACAGCTGAGCCACTTCGTGCACCAGTCATCTTTAATAAAGTATCTTTTACTGTAAGCTCAGCAGAAACAGCTACAAACCGTTCTCCAGTTCTCATCACATCAGCTACTGTCAAGGTAACTGCTTTACCAATTGCTCCGCCTGGATGAAGACGCCCGTAATCATTTTTAGAAAAACCTCTTCTAGTCAAAAGCACCATTGCAAGAGCATCACCAAGAGCCAGCAACGCAGTTGTAGTTGTAGTTGGAGCCAAATTAAACGGGCAAGCTTCTCTAGGCACATTCATAATCACGCTTAAATCACTCCATTTTGTTAATCTGGAGTCCTTAATTCCTGTAATTGCGGCGATACGGACTCCAAGCCGCTTTGCAGCTGGAAGAACTGTAAGTAACTCTTCAGTTTCGCCACTGTAACTCAATGAAACGAGAATATCTCTTGACGAAAGGATTCCGAGATCGCCGTGCATTGCTTCTACAGGATGCATAAACACAGAAGTTGAACCTGTACTTGCAAGAGTTGCCGAAATTTTCTGACCAATATGTCCACTTTTACCAATACCTGTAATTACAAGTTTTCCACCCTGGTCAAGAGTCTCTTCACACGCGATAACAAGTTCTGAAAATGAGTGCCCTAAATTCTCTTTCAGAAAGAGTAAACCCTCTATTTCAATATCAAGCACTTCTGATGCTTTTTTTATTATATCATTCATTTATCCAACCTGTAAATTTATTTATTATTTAAGCCTTTTTTCAGAAACTTAGCTACACCTCTGTATATATTTGGCGGATTGTATCTAATAGCAGCCTGATAAGCCACTAGAGCTTTAAGTTTATTTTTTCTTCGTCTATATGCTTCCGCAATCATAATGTATACAAAGGGTCTGTCTTCATATTTCAAGCTTGGAATCAATGCTCTAACATCAGCAGGTTTTATTTTCCCGCGCCATAGATAAACAGAAAGCATATATGCCTGATTTCCCGGATGCTTTTCCAAAAGGATTTTACTGTTTTTTATCCAGGTTTTTATATTTTTACGCCAGGCGATAAACACTTTCCAAAATTCAGGAAAATCCTGCTTCAATGTCGGCATTTCCATAATTTCATTTAATTTTCCCTGAGAGATCAAAAATAATATTTTAAATTTCTTAACATCCTGCTCACAATAATCAGGTTTAAAATCCTTCTCTGACAAATTGCCATATATTAACTTTGTTTTTATTAATTGTTTATAATAGAATTTTTCCAGTTCAGGAATCTGTGACATCTCATTCAAAACCTGTAATGCAATTTTATCGGTTTTATAGTACTGAGCAAGATTAATCAGCTGTTCGTATTTCTCAATTGTCGAAATTTTTGAATTATCAATAATTCTTTTATAGTTAGAATACTCATTAGGATCATTATTTTTTCTTATTAAAGTCAAAGTAATCCAATACTTAGGTTGAGTTTTAAATGAATAGACATTTGCAGCTACATAAAAATACTTTAACGCATTTTCCCATTGAGAACGGTCGTATGCAATTTTACCTAAACTCATAGCGGCTTGATAGAAATTCGGATTAATATCATAAGCTTTATATAGATATTTTAATTTTTCTTCAGGATTCGTTATAATTTGTGCATACATATAATTTAAGACAGAGTTATCCGGTTGCTCATCCAACAAAGTTTTAAATATTTTTTCAGCATAACCAGAACGACCTGCAGAAAGCAGCGAATTAAGTACATTTTCCTGAAAGGAAACATTTTCTGCATATTTACCTGCGATTACTTCTGATATTGCATGAATTACATTAAATGAATTATTAGACAGTGCGATCAGAGAAATATACTTCAAAACATCTTTTTCACTGAGCTTTTCAGCATTAACGCTTACTAGTGTTTTGTAAATTTCAGCTTTTCGTCCTTCTTTAAGTTTAACCTCAGCTAAAAGGAGCTTGTAATAATCACATTGCTTTGTTCCAAAAGTTTTTGCAATTAATTCTGTAAGTACATCTATCTTAGATCTATTGTCAGGAGCATATTTTAAAGCTTTTTTTAATGCATCAATATCTGTAAAATTTTGCCCCATTAAAAAATAGACTCTAAATGCTCTCTTAAAATTTTTATTTGCCTCAAGAATTTTACCAAATTCATCAAGGAGAGAACGGTCAAACAACTGAATATTATAGTCACTTAATACTTTTTCCGCTTCTGCATAGTTCTCAGTTTGATAATATGCATTTGCAATAATTCCCTGCATCTCCAGGTTTGAACCGAAATGCTTTTTGAGGAATTTACTATATTTTATTATATTTTTATATTTCTTCTGCTCAAATAAAATCTGCAAGAAACGCAAAGGAACATTAACATCTGAAGTATATTCCTTTTCTACAGCAATTCCGTAATATTTAACTGCATCATCCAATTGATTTAACTTATCATAGGATTTACCCAGCAGAGCACATACTTCACGCTGTTTCCATTTAACAACAAGTAATTTTTTGCATAAAATTGAACTTTTTTTGTATTGTTTCCCGGCATATAATTTATTTGCATATTTAAAATATTTTACAAGCTTATTTTTATCAGGCATATTCGGATTTATCATAAGCTTTTCAACAGATTTGATCTTAAATTTATCATCTATGCTATTATCCTGAACGGCATTATTCTGAGACTTTTTTGGAAGTACAATCAGAAAATAATAAAACAATCCTCCTGCAACCGCTAAAACCAGAACAACCAATGCTGTCATAAATTTTATTTTTTTAACAACACGCTTCTTCTTCTTTTCGCGTTTGGGCTTTCCTGTCTCACGGTCTTCCTTTTCCCACGCATCCATATTTTGTTCTGGAATAACCAATAATTTTTCAATTGTTTTTTTGTCCAGATCCTGTGTATTAATAGACCCGGTAGTCCTAAATGATTCAATGTCTTCTTCGGCTGATTCTTCGGCTTCGGCTGATTCTGCCACTGATTCTTCGGCTTCTCCATGATGAGTTTCAGACATAATTGGCTCTAGAGATTCTGCATTCTGCAGCAAATCCATTATGGAACCTGGTCTGTTAAATTTTTTTGTATCTACATCCGGAGATTTAGCACCGGTGGGAATTTCACCACTTTCAGAAATTTCACCACTTTCAGAATTCTTTCTGGTATCAGTATCATCAAATTTTTCATTCATTTCAGGAATATCAATTCCTAATTTTAAATCTTCTGTTTTAACTTGTTTAAAAACAGGTTTTTCCAAGCCCGACTGAGATCCACTTTTCGTCTCTTCAGGATCAAAGGCAGGTTTTTCTGACTCTTCATCTGCTCCGCCTAAAAAATCAATAAGGATTTCCTTTTTCTGCCGGGGCTTCTTTGGAATTTTCTGCGGTGGCACCTTGAAATATGAATCCAAATCCATTGATGTTTCCGTTAAATCAAGATCAAGTTTTTGATCAGTTGCAGTCAAGTCCTCAGGATCAACAACCTGTCCGGCGCGCCCAGAGTGAGTTTCATCAGGATCAAACTTTTTATTATTTTTATCAAACTCTTTCATAATCATTCCACTTTTTTAAATAAGAGGCAACTTAACACACTGAGATGTTCTTGCTGACTTATATATAGCTTCGATAATTTCAAGGCTCTTTCTCCCTGAAGCTCCATCAGTTTCAGGCTCACAATCGTTTCTTAATGTCGCAAAAACATTTTGATAATAAGGGAAATGCCCAAAACCATAAACATTAGGAGGAGAATAATTACTTTGCTCAACGATCCTGTCATCATCATCGTAAGAGGCAAAATCCCAATGTTCTATTTTATTTATTGCAACACCACCAATTTTAACTGTCCCCTTTTCGCCAAGTACAGTTACTGATCCTTCAAAATTTTTTGGATATGTAAGCATTGTCACATTAATTGAAGCGATCGCACCCGATGTAAACTTTAAAATAGCAGATCCCGTATCCTCTCCCTCTATTTTTCTTGCCATTGTATCTGTAAATGCGGCAACTTCAATAACATCACCCAGAAGCCAATATAATGAATCCACATAATGGCTAGCCTGGTTCATAAATGCTCCTCCATCCATCGCAAAAGTTCCACGCCATGAAGCAGCATCATAATATTCCTGTGGTCGTTGCCAGAAAACATTTACATGTGCCGCATATATTTTCCCAAATCTCTCTTTTGCAATCGCTTTTTTCAGTAACTGCATTGTTGCATTTAAACGGTTCTGCTTAACTACAAAAAGCATAACACCTGCATCAGAACAAGCATTAATAAGCAAATCAGCACTTTTAATATTAATCCCCATCGGTTTTTCAGTTAAAACATGCTTCCCTTTCTTCGCGGCTTTTATCCCCATCTCTGGATGAAGGCCTGACGGGGTTGCAATTGCGATTAAATCACAATCCGCATCCTCAAGCATTTTATCATAATCATAATACGGAACGGCATTATATTGCTCTGCTGCCTGATCTGCACGCTCCGGAATACAATCACATACGGCAACAAGTTCGGCCTCTCTGGGCAGATGCGTAATTGATTCAAGATGATTTTTGGAGATTCTCCCACATCCAACGAGAGCTACTTTTATCTTCCTGCCAATGATTGGGACTATTCTTTCTGTTCTACTTCTTCTGTTTTCTTTATTTTTCATACTGTACATTAACATTTTAGAGTTTGATACTACCCACTATATCTGAGATTTTCTCAATTCCATTTTCATCAAGGAATTTTTCTATGCCTTTGATAATATGCACCGGGGCGTAAGGATTCGAAAATATTGCAGTTCCAACTGCCACTGCTGAAGCTCCAGCAATGAAAAACTCCAAAGCATCCTCGTACGAAAAAATTCCTCCCATTCCTATTACAGGAACATCAACAGCCTTCGAAACTTCATATACCATTTTAAGTGCAACCGGTTTAATCGCAGGTCCACTTAAACCTCCGAACACATTCGCAATTTTGGGTTTTCGCGTTTTGATATCAATTGCCATAGCAGGTAGGGTATTGATCAGAGAAATCATATCACTACCCGCGTCAACCACTGCCTCGGCAAATTTCCCAACAGCTGTAAAATTTGGACTTAATTTGGTTATCAACGGCAAATCAGTCGAATCCCTTACTGCCTTGACAACTTCTACGGCAGATTTTATATCCGTACCAAAAGAAGCCCCGCCTTCTTTTACATTAGGACAAGATATATTAATTTCAAGTCCCGTTAAATCTTTTGCAAAATCACTTAACCTGGAAGCTGTTTCTGCATACTCATCAACTGTTCGTCCCCAAATATTCACAATAACATCAGCACCGGAGAGTCTCAAAAAAGGGAGGTAATCATCACCATTGATAAATTTATCGACTCCCGGCCCTTGCAGCCCGATTGCGTTAAGCATACCCGATGTCACTTCTGCAATTCTAGGAGTTGAATTTCCATGAGATTCAAACGGAGCTATTCCTTTTACAACGACAGCGCCCAAATCACTAATAGGGAAAAATTCATTATATTCTTTCCCATACCCAAAAGTTCCGGATGCTGTCATCACCGGATTTTTTAATTGTATTTTTCCTAAATCTGTATTTAAATCAGCCATATTTTATTAACCTAAAGTATTCTGAATTCAAAGTGCATATCGCTTATATTATTGAGTATATCAGTGATATGTTAATCATCAAGGGAAAAATCAAAATTTGTGCTAAGTTTTTCATATTTTTCCAAATAATTTTTTTAAGTCTCAGGATATTTAAAAACTTTTTTTAAAGGTTTCTAAATAAGGCATAAAAAAACACCTTTTCCTTCATCGAAGTATTGAAATATTACCTCAAGGCTGTAAATTTAAACTTTTATTGAATTATTCCGACTCGTTTAAAAAGTTGAGATTTTTAATAATTTTAGTGTGTGGATTTTTAGTGAGAAGTACCCCCGTCATGGGATGAAAAATAAACACCACTCAAGTGGTATTCAAATTAAAACAGAATTTTGAGGTTAGTTTTTTATGGCTGAATTTGTATTTAATTGCCCATCCTGCGAAGGCTCCATTTCCGCAAATGATTCACTTTGCGGTCAACCTGAAACTTGTCCTCATTGCGGAAATGAAATATGTATTCCAATACCAGGGCTTCAACAAGGAGCTATTTTTGGAGACTTTGAACTGCTAGAACATTTGGGTACAGGAGCAAGTGGCGAAGTTTGGACAGCCAGACAGCTTGATATGGATAGAATAGTTGCTTTAAAAATTTTATTACCCAGTCTGGCGACAAACTCAAACTTCATTGACCGCTTCAAAAAAGAAGTCAAACATTCAGCAAAACTGACTCATCCGAATATTGTAACCGCATATCACTCTGGAAGTGATAAAGGAATTTATTACCTTGCAATCACCTATGTGAACGGCAAAACAATAGCAGAAAAGATAAAAAACAAAAAAATATTTTCAGAATTTGAAGCCCTTGAAATCATAAAGTGTATTGCTCAGGCTTTGGATTATGCATGGAAAGAGTACAGGATTATCCACAGAGACATAAAACCTGAAAATATCATGATAGACATCAAAGGCAAACCAATGCTTTTAGATTTGGGTATTGCAAAAAGTACTCAGGAAGAGTCTGGATTAACTATGACCGGGACAGTTATCGGAACGCCATATTATATGAGTCCGGAGCAAGCAATAGGAGATAAGAATATTGATTTTAAAAGTGATATATATTCTCTTGGCGCAACTTTTTATCACATGATAACAGGTACCGTCCCTTATAATGCGGATTCAGCAATGGCAATTATGATGAAGCATCTTAATGAGGAATTTGTTGCACCTACGATTCATAATTCATCCATATCGAAGAATGTTGAAGCTATTATAAAGAAAATGATGGCAAAAGATAAAAACAGCAGATATCAAAGCTGGAGCGAACTGATCGAGGATTTAGATAAAATTTTAAAAAAGAAAAAACCTATTCATGCTTCAGGTAAAAAATCTTCAATTTCTTTAATTTTTCTCTTCTTGATTATACCTACAGCCCTTATTTGTACTGGATTTTATCTTTTCCTAAGTACTCAAAATGAGAAAAAGACAATAAAAACTGATTCAAAAACAAAACAGACTGAGCAACATGTTTCTGTATCAAAGATTTCCCAAAATGAAAAATTACCACCAAAACCAAAGAAATCGAATAAACAGAATAAACCGAATAAACCAAAGAAATCAAACAAACAGAAGAAACAGAAGAAACAATCCTCAGCAAAAAAATCCGTACCTGTGATTTCTAAAATTAAAAAAGAGTCCAAAAAACTTAAAAAAACCAGGAAAATATCTTCTAAAAAGCCAATTAAGTCCCCTAGCAAACCGCCTGTGCGGATAGCTAAAAAGAAAACAAAAAATAAGCCTAAAGAAGCTACGCCAAAGGCAGACAAAAAAAGTGTAAATAAAGAGACAATCAGTCATACGAAGAAAAAGAAAGAGCAAATAGGTACAGCAAAGCCTATGATCAATATAATATCAGATACACCCGAGGTTAAAATTAAGGTAACAGAAGAAGATAAAGAATTAATGAAAGGGAAAAACACTTTCCCCTATACATCAGAAAAACTTGATTTAAAAAAACACTCCTCACAGGATGTTGATGAATATTGGAGAGAGATAAATGGGACAAAAGTAACATGGCAGGGCAATGTTACAATGGACAGAAGTTTAGATATGAATAGATATGAAGTCAGAGTCTATAATCGTCTTGCAAAAAAATATAGTGATTTCAATATAGTTTTAAACATTACAGATAAAAAAGAGATTAAAAAATTTACATCCAGTGCCGCGACAAGTCTTATTTTTACAGGTATAATATACAAAAAAGTTCACTCTAGTGTTAATGGAGCTGTAACGGTCTACCTTAAAAAAGTTAAATTCCAATCTTTATTTTAATAATTAACTTATCAACGACACCCTGCTACTGTAAAATGTACGATTTTATTTCAGTAACGGGAAGCAAAAAAAATCATAAATTTGAAAAAGTAATTTAATGAGATATATTACCTAGAAGAGAGTGTAAATAAAAAAAGAACAGGCTGGTACAAAATGAACAGGTACATAAATGAACTTCTGCAGATACAGGATATGATTTTTATATTAAGAGAAAATGATATTCTCCACAAAAGAAAAAAAAGTGAAGATCAAATATCAAAAACTCTTAAGGAAAATATCAACGCAATGGAAGAACTCCTTCCAAACAATATCAAAAATGAATATAAAAGAATTTCCAAACGGTATGATGTTTTTGCTATGCCAATGATTAACGATGCCTGCACCGGTTGCTTTATGAAATTACCTGTTGGTGTAGCTAGTAATGTAAAAAATACAGGAATATGTGTCTCCTGCCCAAATTGCCACAGATTTTTATATGAAGATTTTGTAACAGACAGGCCTCAGGACAATAAACACTACAAAGGAGTTGCAAGATTTTCTGCTCAAGAGTTAATGATACCAGCATTAGAGTCAGATTCTCACGAGGGAGCGTTACAAGAAATAGCAATAACTTGCGCTAAACAAAAATTTGTAGAAAACGGAGAAGTTTTTGTTGATGCAGTATTGAATAGGGAAGCAATGTCATCAACTGCCGTTGGTTCAGGAATAGCTTTTCCTCATGCGAGAGGAATCAGGGCATGTGGCTTGACTTTAGCTGTTGCTATCAGCAAAAATGGTATTGATTTTGGCGGTGATGAAAAAGTAAATTTGATTTTTATGTCTGCAGTCCCACTTCAAACAAGCATATTTTATCTTGAATTAGTTTCAAAATTAGCTAGATATTATGGTAAACCCAAAAATGTAGACAAGATGCTTGAATGCACTACACCGGAAGAGATGTGGAAACTGTTTGTAAAAGTTGGAAAGTAGTTTTGCTGTAAATGAATAAATTTCAAAAATCTTCATTAGTACTCTATCGTGGCAAACCTGCAATCATTACAAATATCAACGATAAAATTTTTATCAAACTAGCAGATAATTCAGAAAAAAAAATCAGAAGTAAAGATTTGACTTTTCTCTATGCTGGTCCAGTATCAAATTTCTCTTTTCTTGTAAATAAAATTGATGGCGACAGGCAACTTGCATGGGAATTATTATCTTCAGAAGATCCTGTTTCTATACAGGAATTAGCTGAATTGATGTTTGGAGAAATTAACCAAACAACCGTCTGGCTAGCCTATAAAGAACTTGAAAAAAAAGAACTTTTTTATGGAGATTGTGAAAATATATCAGCTTACTCTGCAGAAGAAGTTGAGAAGAAAAAAAATAATTTAATTAAAAAGCAGGAAACAGAAAAGAGATGGGCAGAATATATAAGCAGAGTTAAAACTGGGACCATACTCGAAGAAGACTATTCATTTTTAAAAGAGGTGGAACTTCTGGCCTATGGCAAATCTCAAGCTTCAAAAACATTAAAATTTCTTGGTATTCCACAAGACTCTGATAAAGCACTCCTTCTACTTAAAAAACTAGAAATTATTCCGAATTGGTTCAATCCGTATCCAATACGCAATAACCTTAAACTGAATAAAAATGTTTCCCCCTTTGATTTTTCAAATACTATAAATAACAGGGAAGACCTAACTCACCTGCAGGCTTATGCTATTGATGATACAGGCTGTATAGATCCTGATGATGCAATCTCCTTAGACGGCGAATATATATGGGTACATATCGCTGACCCGACAGCTATTGTCAATTTTGAAGATTCAAATGATCAGGAAGCTGCAGATCGAGGAGTCAGTTATTATTTCCCTGAAAAATTTGTACCTATGCTACCAAATGAGATAAATAATTTTTTCGGTTTAGGCTTGAATGAAACATCCCCCGCTATGTCCATAAAATTATCCTTACAAAAAAACGGAAAACCCAAATGCGAAAAAATAGTATTCAGCATTATAAAAGCAAAACAAATTTCATACGAGGATGTTGACAAGCTGATTGAAAAGCAACCTTTCAAAACTTTACTCAATAAGGCAACCAGCTTTAATGAAATGCGAACAAAAGCCGGTGCAATAAATCTTGAAATTCCCGAAGTTAAAATCAAGGTAAAACTCCCAAAATGGTTTGATTTTGACGCTGAATCCTATATCAATCGCTCTAACTCCAGCGCTTCTGAAAAACCCGAAATTCATATCCAACAAATTCCTAACTCATTAAGCAGAAAATTAGTTTCTGAAATAATGCAGATGACAGGGACTGCCGTAGCAAAATGGCTGCATGACTTAAAAATACCTGTACCTTATATTTCTCAACCTCCTCCGGAAACCCCTTTCAAACCTGAAACCTTACCAGAGATGTTTAACTTAAGAAAACAGTTAAAAAGGAGTGAAGTTCACCTTACTCCAGCCTATCATTCAGGATTAGGATTAGAATCCTATACAAGGGTTACCAGCCCGCTTCGACGCTATACGGACTTGCTTGTTCATCATCAAATACGCGCATACTTAACGGGCACTGAGCTAATTGATGAAGAAAATATGCTACGAAAAATGTCTTATGCTGAAAATCAAGCACAAATAACAGCAAAAGTAGAGCGTCTTTCCTGCCTGCATTGGAAAATAAATTATCTAAAACAGGACATTAATAAGAAATACACCGCTATTTTAGTTGAAAAAATGGGAACAAACGGAAATATATTTATACCTGATTTATCACTCACTGCAAAAATTAAAAACTGTAAAAATGCTAATATCGGAGATGCTTTATCCTGCACTGCTGTACCTGTATCTCTTGAATCAGGAGATTTATACCCTATATTCAAATTTTAACAGTTTGACAAAACATACAGAACATTATACATTAAATTATAATAATATATATAAAAATGTACTATTTTATTTGTTTTTTACGACTTTTGATGTATGATTACCGAGCTGTAGTAAAAATATATTACTTGTAAATTAAAGTATTCCGGAGATAATATGAAAGATGCAATTTATGTTTTTTCAGGTCAAGGTGCTCAGGCATCAGGCATGGGAAAAGATATATATGAAAAAAGTGAGTCTGCTCGTTTTATTTACGATAAAGCGGATGATGTGCTAGGCTGGTCTGTGAAAGAATTATGTTTTGAAGGACCTGATGAGAAACTGACAGAAAGTAAATATTGTCAACCCGCAATATATACAACAAGTATCGCGTGCTTGGCTGCATTCAATGAGCTATATGATGATGTTCGATCTATAGGCTCAGCCGGATTAAGCTTAGGAGAATTTGCGGCACTTTGTGCAGCAGAGGTTTTTTCTTTTGAAAGTGGACTTGAATTAGTTGCAGAACGCGGAAAATTAATGGATGAAGCCTGCCGTGAGACTAATGGAGGTATGGCAAGTATACTTGGGGGCAATATTGAAATTATTGCTTCTGTCTGCAAAGAATGCGATGTCGATGTGGCAAATTTCAACTGCCCGGGACAAATTGTAATAAGCGGAGAAAAGGAAAAAGTAAAAGATGCTGTTGTAATGCTTAAAGAGAAAGGAATTAAACGCGTTATCCCATTAAAAGTGGCTGGTGCATTTCATTCAAGGTTAATGCAGGGTGCAGCAGACAAATTTAAAATTGTGCTTGACAAAGTAAAATTTAAGACACCAGGAATAAAAACAGCACAAAATTATACAGGAGATTTAGTTAAGAGTCCTGAAGAAATAAAAGAAAATTTATACAAACAAGTATCAGGAAGTGTTCAATGGGACAATTGCGTCCGTACGCTGGTTGAATCAACTTCTGCAAGGCGAATAATTGAATTTGGACCTGGTGCAGTATTGACTGGTTTAATAAAAAGAATCAAAGTTAATGTAACAACATATAATGTTAACAGTGCCGAATCTCTAAAAAATTTTTAAAAACAGATATAGGAGAAAATATATGAACTGCTGTAAAAAACTTGAAGGAAAAGTTGCATTAGTAACAGGTGGAGCTCGCGGAATTGGTAAAGCAATTTGCGAGAAACTGGCAGAAGAAGGAGCATCGCTGGCTATTGTAGATATAGTTAAAGAAGTTGCTGAAGAGACTGTGGCTGAATTTGAAGCAAAAGGAATAAAAGCTGCAGCGTATGCTGCAAATGTTGCGAAAATGGATGATGCTGACAAAACAATCAAACAGGTTATTGAAGATTTTGGCAGCATAGATATTTTGGTTAACAATGCAGGCATCACAAGAGATACATTAATGATGCGGATGAAAGAAGAAGACTGGGATGCCGTGATTAATGTAAATCTTAAAGGAACATTTAATTTCATTAAAGCAGCAATGCGTCCGATGATGAAAAATCGTTACGGGAAAATAATAAATATCGCTTCTGTCGTGGGAGTAATGGGTAATGTTGGTCAAGCAAACTATGCCGCTTCAAAAGCTGGAGTTATAGGTTTGACAAAAACAGCAGCAAAAGAGCTTGCTGCAAGAAATATTAATGTAAATGCAGTTGCACCAGGCTATATACAGACAGATATGACAAAAGATTTACCTCAGCAGGCTAAGGATGCATTTATGACAGTTACTCCAATGCAGCGTCCCGGCTCTCCGGATGATGTTGCGAATGCTGTTAAATTCTTATCATTACCGGATTCCGATTATATTACAGGACAGGTATTAAACATAGATGGAGGACTGCTTATGTAAGAAAAAATCAGTTTGAATGAAAAAAAATCACTTAGCAGTTTGAAATTTTCATAAAATGACTGCATTATATAAGAGTTTACATAATAGTTTTTATATTTAGGTTAATATTAATTAATTAAAAAAAGGGGCATAAATATGTCTTCAATAGCAGAAAAAGTAAAAGAAATTGTAGTAAATCAGTTAGTAGTAGCACCAGAACAGGTAGTAGATGATGCAAGATTCATTGAGGATCTTGGAGCAGATTCACTTGACCAGGTTGAGCTTATTATGGCGTTAGAAGAGGAATTCGGAGCAGATATTCCGGATGAAGAGGCAGAAAAACTTGCGACTGTAGGAGATGCTGTCAAATATATTGAAACACATCAGTAATAGTTTAAGACTTATAAGCGGGTCATACCGTTAAGGAATGGCCCGCTTTTTTTTGAAAAACTGTAAAAATATAACAGTTATACGGATTTTTATATGGAAAGAAGAGTAGTCATTACAGGAACGGGAGTCATCTCAAGTGTTGGTAATTCAACTGAAGCACTTTGGGATGCATTAATAAACGGGCGCTCCGGAATTGGTCAGATAACGCGTTTTGATGCTGCAGGTTTCAGAACTCAGATAGCTGGTGAAATTAAAAATTTTGATGTTTCGGAGTTTATACCCCCAAAAGAAGCCAGGCGTTTAGATAATTTTTGTCATTATGCAATTGCTGCAGGTGATGAGGCCTTAAACAATGCCGGACTTTCTTTGAATCTGGACAATGTCAACCCTGAAAATGTCGGAGTAATCGTAGGCAGTGGAATTGGTGGAATGGATACAATTGAAAAACAGGCAAATGTACTGTTTGAAAAAGGTCCTTCTAAAACTTCTCCTCTGATGATTCCTATGCTCATTGTTGATATGGCTTCAGGTAGTCTCTCTATGAGATATGGAGCGAAAGGCCCTAATTTCGGAATTGTCTCAGCATGTGCAACTGCATGTCATTCGATAGGTGAATGCTTTTGGATTGTTAAGAGGGGCGATGCTGATATCATGATTACTGGTGGTGCTGAAGCTACCATAACGCAACTTGGGATGACTGGATTCTGCGCTATGAAAGCAATGAGTCAACGCAATGATGATCCGTTGGCTGCAAGCAGACCGTTTGATAAAGAACGCGATGGCTTTATAATGGCAGAGGGTGCAGGTGTATTAGTACTTGAAGAGTATGAACACGCCAAAAAACGCGGAGCCGAGATAATAGCTGAGGTTGTCGGGTATGGAACTACAGGAGACGCCTACCATATAACATCACCTGCTCCGGGAGGAGAAGGCGCTGCGAGAGCGATAAAACAGGCTATGAAACACGCAGGCATAACACCGGAACAAATTGGCTATATCAATGCTCACGGCACAAGTACGCCATTAAATGATAAGTTTGAAACAGCTGCAATAAAAACAGCTCTTGGAGATCATGCATATAAAACAGCAATAAGCAGTACGAAATCAATGACAGGTCATGCATTAGGAGCTGCAGGTGGTCTTGAAACAATAACTTGCACACAAGTTCTTCGGAATGGAATTATACCTCCAACAATAAATTATGAGAACCCTGATCCGGAATGTGATTTAAATTATACTCCGAATGAAGCTGTTGAAAAAGAAGTTGAATATGCTATGAACATCAACTTGGGCTTTGGTGGACATAATGGAGTTATTATTCTAAAAAAAGTTTAATATAAAAATAAAATTGAGGTACAGTGCGATGAAACAATTTACAGTTCTTCTATTTATGGCTTTTGCGATTATTCTGTTTCAGACAGGATGTCAGACAAAACTGGCAGAATCCCCTTATGGCAATAAGGAGCAATCGTGGGAAGAATTTATTAAAACAACATATCCTGACTGGGATCCACCACAAACTGTGCCTCCTACAAATGAAGATGCGATTCCGCGAGGGGCCGTAGATATTGAAGAGGAAAATCCGATAATAGTACCTGATAATGTTCAGGAGACTGTTGAAATTCAAAAGGTAATAGTTGAAGATAATGATTCATTTCCTGAGACAATTAAGGAGATGCAGTCAAATTCGACAACCGCGGAATTTCAAACCTATAAGATTCAAAAAGGCGATACATTATGGAGCATAGCAAAAGAATTTTATGGGACCGGGAAAGAGTGGCGAAAAATTTATGAAGCTAATAAGGACAGCATATCCGCCCCTGGAAAAATAAAAACAGGAATGGAAATTCGCATTCCAGCGGCACAATAGTTATATATTTCACCATACAACTCGAACAGGGAAGATACTTCCAATTATGTTTGAAGAAACAGTATATTTTGAATCATATTCAACTATTAATGCAATCTTTGCAGGTAACATAAAAGAGAATTTTATAAAACTAGAGCATGCGTTAAAAGTTAAAGTAGTATCGCGTGATTTGTGGATTAAATTATCATCATCAAACCGTAATAACATAAAAAATTCTCTTGCCCTGATAAAGGAGTTGACATTACTCCACACAAATTCGGAGAAAGAACTTACTCAATATGACTTTGAACAAGTTTTAGGAGCATTTCAAAAAAATACGGTTAAAGAGCTTCATTCGCTAATTGCAGAGCGAATTAAAGTGAGTCCCAAAAAGGATGATATTATACCGCGGAATGTCAAACAGCTTGAATATGTAAAGCAAATAAAAACAAAAGATGTAGTGTTTGGAGTAGGGCCTGCTGGAACAGGCAAGACATACCTTGCAATGGCTCTTGCAATATCAGGCTTTTTATCAGGAGATTATTCCAGAATTATATTAACACGCCCAGCCAAAGAGGCAGGAGAAAATCTTGGATTTCTTCCTGGGACTTTGGAAGAAAAAATTTTCCCGTATTTGCGACCTTTGTATGATGCATTATATGATATGCTTGAAGTTGAAGAAGCTAAAAGTCTGATTAGTTCAAATATCATTGAATTAGCTCCTCTTGCATTTATGAGGGGTAGAACTTTGAATCATGCATTTATAATTTTAGATGAAGCGCAGAATACAACTCCGGAACAGATGCTAATGTTTTTAACCAGATTGGGATTTGGTTCAACCTGTGTTATTACTGGTGATCCATCTCAGACAGATTTAAAAAACGGTTCGGAGTCTGGCTTAATAAATGCAGGCAGAGTACTAAAAAATATTCCGGAAATAGGTTTTTGTACTTTCACGGTAAAAGATGTTGTACGGCATAATCTTGTTGAAAAAATAATTAATGCATATCAAAAGAATAGATAATATTTATGAATATAAGCTCTCCATTTAAATGGTTTTCAAAAACTCTTCAACGCAGAGAAATGGCAAAAAAGGGATTAGTTCAGCCTAAGAAAAAAAAACGACTCAATGAAAATAATAATTCATGGAAAAAAAGTGCTGAGAAATCAACTGTTCTTAGTGTTGTTATTCTTTTAGCAGTCTGGATTGTCAGCGTTACAGTTATTATTCTCCAGACATTTTCTGAACCAGTTCCAAATCTTATTATAAATCAGCAGGCGCCTGACACTGTTTATTCAAAATTTACATTTATTTATAATGATGCTAAGTCTACCAAAGAAAAGAAAGATGAAGCATTGAAAAATACTCCATTAATTTATACCATAGATGATGGAATTACGAATCAATGTATATCCGATGCTCAAAAGGTCACATCATATTTGATGAATTCAAAAAATGATAAGAACCAGGCAGTCACACCTCCGCAATGTCTCAAGAAACTCTCCCCTGAAGAGGTTTTATCACTAAAAACATTATTCCGCAATAAAAACATTCAGAAGTTATTTATTAATTCTATCAAAACAGCAATGTATTCAGGGATCTTGGATAATAAAGATAAATTCAGACATTCAGGAATGTTAATGAGAATTTTTAAAGAAGGGATAAAAGAAAAAAAGAGACCATTTGATGAAGTTCCTGATGTAGATAAAGCTGCAGATAAAATTGCAATTGAGATAAGCAAAGAATTCAGTCCTCAAAACAGGGATGAATTCAAAAAGGCAATCGTAAATATTCTCACATCTATAATTCACAGTAATTTATTATATGCTCCATTAAAAACCACTGCTGAAAAAGATAAGTTATTTGCATCGATTCCCCCTGTTAAAACTACCATTAAAAAAGGTGATGTAATAGTAAAAAAAGGGTTAACAGTCAACCAGGATATTTTGGCGAAATATTCTGCATATATGAAAGAGCTAACTATTAAAAAATGCGAAAAAGATTTTTATAGAAAATTAATATCGGCAGCATTTATTTCTCTTGTTGTTATTTTATTGTCTTGTATGTATTTAAATCATTTCTGCCCGGGAATTATTACCAGCAACCATAAAGCCGGTCTAATTGCTGTTGTTTTAATTATTTCTTTAGGAATTAACTATTTTACTGCATATTATTTTTATAAATTAAGCGCTGTTTTTAATCTGCACCCTATGCTACTGCCTGTTATGCTACCTATTGCGATGGGACCGATCATACTATCTCCAATGCTGGGAATGAGAATAGCTCATTTCACAAGCCTATTTGTTGCAATCATAGCGGCAATGCAATTTGACAATTCATTCTCTCTTTTAATTAATTCAATAATTGTCTGCGGAATTTCCGCTTATGTTGTCAGGCATAGACCAAATCATCCTTCTTATTTTATCAACGCTGCATTTACAATCGGCTTAAGCACTACGCTCCTATCCATTATTAACCTCTTTATTATTGGTAAAAACTTCGACTTATTATATAAAATCACTATACTCGGATTTGTTAATGGAATTATGACTGCAATTATGTCTCTTTGCCTGCTTTTTATCCTGGAAATTATTTTTCAAATCAGTACGGACATGACTCTCTTACTCCTCTGTGATTACAATCATATTTTACTTAAGCGTCTTCAGCTTGAAGCACCCGGAACATACCATCACAGTTTAGTAGTTTCAACTTTAGCGGAACAGGCAGCCAAAGCAATAGGGGCAAATCCAGTAAAAGCACGAGTCATTGCTATCTTTCATGATATTGGGAAAATGATTAAACCTGAATACTTCACGGAAAATAATCCTGATGCTACAAAAAAACACAATAGACTAAGTCCACGAATGAGCAGTCTGATAGTATTAAACCATGTAAAGGAAGGAACAGACTTAGCAATTAAAAATAAATTACGAAAAATTATCAGAGATGGAATTCAGCAGCATCATGGGACAGATATAGTATATTCATTTTACAGACAGGCTTTAGATGAAGCAAGAGCAAAAATGACATCTGTTGATGAACATGATTTTCGATACTCTGGACCGCTACCAAAAGAGAAAGAGGTTGTAATATTAAGTCTGGCAGATCCTGTTGAGGCTGCTTCACGAAGTATGTTGAAGCCGACACCTTCAAAAATCGAAGCTCTGGTATGGGAAATAATGAGAAAAAGAATAAGAAACGGTCAACTAGATGAAGCTGATTTGACCTTTGGAGAGTTAAAGAAAATTAAAGAAAGTTTTGTTAGCACACTGACAACAATGATGCATGTTCGTGTAGCATATCCAAAAGATGAGGATGATTCTGAAGATGAAAGTGATTTATTCCTGGCGTTACAAAAAAATTCAAAAACCGAAGAAAAGTCTGATTAGACAATTTATTCGTTTTGCCGCAGACTCTGCAGGCTTGAAAATTCCACCAGAATCCTATCTTGCAGTCTATTTCCTTGAAGATTCACAAATGATTCAAATGAATGTTGATTTTCTAGGGCATGACTATTTGACTGATGTAATATGTTTTAATTACCTGCAGAGCAATGACTGTATTAATGAAGATTTTAATCAGGAAGCAGCTGTTGAAATTTTTATCTCACCCGGAATTGCTTTAAAGCGAACAGCAGACAAAGAAATTAATAATGATTATTCTACTGAATTATCTTTATATATCATACATGGGATTCTTCATGCGGCTGGGTTTAATGATAAAAAAAATAGTGAAAAACTTATTATGTATAAAAAACAAGATGAAATTCTTAAAACTGCATCTAATTATTTTACATTTCAAAAGCTTTTCCCGTTAAATTAGAGATTCATCCTTGTGAATTGAAGAGATATATGCTATACTATAGGGAATTTATGAGCTTTAATTGTAATATATACAACTTATATCGTCTATAAGTTGTTTAATAAGAATTTATACTATAAAAAAAACAGGAGAATTTTATAATGATAAAATGTGAAGAATGCGGTCATGACAATCCATTAGGTTCAATTTTTTGCAGACAGTGTGGTGGTAAGTTGGATATTGAAAATATAAAACCGACTCTTGAACCAAAGTCAAAAATGAATATAATCAATCTTGTCAGAAATCTCATTGGAGGAATTATTCTTCTTGTTGTTGTCTGGATTATTGGGTCTATGGCAATTCCACAATCTTCCGTAAATAGAATACTAGATGAAGATGGAATGAAAAAAGCTGACGAAAAACTCGATTTTTTACTGGCAAAAATAAAGGGTAAATTCGGTGAAAATAAGTATACTTTTTCTCCTGATGAACTTACATATCTTTACAATGCTAAACTTACTGCATCTGAAACAGGCGACGAACAATCTTATCAGATTGGAAATGTATATTTCTCAACTTGGGGCGAACAGGTTGTAATTCTCATGGAAACAAAATTGTTAGGCGTTGTGCCTGTCTCTTTCAGCATAAAAGGTACAATTCCTGAAAATTCAACAGATTTATTCGTCTTAAATGCGAAAATCGGGCACTATTCAGTTCCGCGTTTTATGCGTAATATTGTACTCGATAAATTTAAGGCGGCGGCAGAACCTTCAAGTGTACAACAAATTATCAACGGGGTCAGCAGTTTTGCGGTAGAAGACGGAGAATTTGTTGTACGAGTTGAATGATATTTTGTTTATAAAATAATATGTCTGAAGTACTTAATGATTTAACTGTTTTTGTTCGGAAGAAGTTGGAAAACTCTCCTAGCTGTCACGACTGGGAACATACTAAACGGGTACTAAAGAACGCTTTAATTATTTCTGAAACTCTTATAAATGATAAAATAAAAGTGGACATGAAAGTAGTTAAAGCTGGAGCTCTTCTCCACGATATAGCAAGACCTGAAGAATTAACTTCTGACAGTAAAATATGCCATGCTCAACTTGGAGCAGAATTGGTACCTGGGATCTTAGAACATCTGCAAATATCCGATATATCACATACTGCAGTAGCTCAATGTGTAAGAGCCCATAGATTTAGAAATAGAGGCCAGAAACCTAAAACCATTGAAGAAAAGATTATTTTTGATGCGGACAAATTAGATTCACTAGGAGCAATAGGAGTTGCTAGAGCAATACATTTTTCAGGGCGAATTGGTTCGGTTCTTCATAATAAACTCGAAGTTGCCGTAAATTCTGAGCCGTACAGCAGAGAAGATTCTGCATATAGAGAATTTTTAATTAAGCTTAGATATATTCCCGATAAAATGCTGACTTCACCGGGACGCACTATTGCAGCCGAACGGTATTTATTTATGGAAATATTTTTCAAAAAAATGAATGAAGAATTTTACGGAATAAGTGCATTAGTTTAAATGGGGTAATATTTTTATACTATGGCAAGAAATAAACAGAAAAATATTTTATTAGTTTATCTGGAATATTCAGTATTCTTGTTTGCTGTCTTCACTTTTAAACTGGTTCCATTGCATATAGCGTATTTTCTTGCAAGTGTTTTATCATACTTTATTTACCTGTTAGATTTTAAACACAAAAATAGAATTATAAAACATCTTATGTTTGTAGGCATCTGTAAAGACAAAGCATCCGCAAAAATACTTGCAAGAGAAAACCTGCGTCAATTTATTTACCTCGGACTTGAAGTTGTTAAAGCAAAACAATATATCAATATAAACAACGCAAAGCAGACTGTCAGATTATTAGGCTCAGAGGCTTCAAAAAAACTTTTTTTTTCACCGGATGTTAATAAAAACAGCAATGCAATTGTTTTAACAGCTCATTATGGTAATTGGGAATTGGCCGGACTTTTATATGTTGCCCATTCTGGGCATACTTTAACTTCAGTAATGCGTGATTTTGACAATCCTCTGATAGGCAACTATTTTATAAAACAGCGTAAAGAAGAAAAACATTTTTTATGCTCTAAAAAGAATGCACTGCTAGCACTGATGAAAGCTTTAAAGCGAAATGAATCAGCATGTATGCTTGTAGATCAACATGCTAACCGAAATGAAGGAGTTGAAACTTTATTCTGGGGAAGAACCGCTAGGACTCATGCATCGCCTGCAATACTCCATTTAAGGACTGGAGTTCCAATTCTTTTAGCATTAGTTAAACGAATAGGGTATTGCAAATTTGAAATCTATATTGCTGACCCAATTGTATACAAACCAACAAATGACAAAGAAAAAGATATCCAGGCACTCGCGCAGATTTATACAACAGAACTTGAAAAACTGATAAAAAAAGCCGGCATAGTTCAATGGTTATGGGCTCACAGAAGATGGCTTGATTTAAGGAAAAAAACTATCAGAACAAAGAAAAAGCGCAAGGCAAATGATAAATAATTTATAGAGAATTAGCAAGCCAAATCTCAAACATAAGCATAGACCATAAAGGATAACTGCAGTCTGTTTTCCCTGAACAATGCAGGTCAAACATTCGCTCAATACCTTTTTTATTAAAAAAACCTTTCTTTACGCCATCACCGTAAAATAATAGCTCTTTAGCCTGCTCCCGCCAACTTGAACGCAACCAGTAAGCCACCGGAACACCAAATCCCATTTTTTTTCTATTCATTACGCAAGGAGGAAGGATATCGGAAAATGCATCTTGCAGAATTCTCTTTCTCTGTTTGCCTTTTTGTTTAAAAGTCAAAGGCAATGATGCTGCAAATTGTGCAACATTATGATCTAGATATGGACTTCTTACTTCAAGAGAATGCGACATTGATGCAATATCAACTTTTACAAGAATATCTCCAGGTAGATATGATTGAATATCACATTCTGAAATCTGCTCAACATAATTTCTGGAACTTGCATTGCTTAAAAGCCTATCAAAAATCTCCTGCGTTGATGAAATTTTCTGTTCATTAAATATAGGACCATATATTTTATATTTTGATTCTTCTGAAAATCGATTTATTAAATTTAAATATCGTCCCTGCCTGGATGATGATAAAGTATCTAATATTCTCCTTAATTTCCCTGTTTTCGACCGCTCATCCTCATAACCTGGCAGTAAGTGCATTATAGCATTTGCAACAGTTTTTCTTGCAATATGCGGAATAAAATCAAAATTAGATGCAATTCGCATCATTAAATATCTGTAATAACCTATAAATATTTCATCCGCTCCATCTCCACTAAGAGCAACTTTAACATTTTCTCCTGTATACTGACTCAAAAGATATGTCGGAAGCATAGAAGAATCCCCAAAAGGTTCTCCAAACTGCAGAGCTATCTTTTGTAAAAGGTCAAAATCTGAAGGATTAACAACTTTTACATGATGCTCTGTTTCTAAAAAATCAGCACTTTCTCGCGCATATTGCGATTCATCATATCCTTTTTCATTAAATGAAATTGTAAAGGTTTTTACCGGTATTTTTAATATTTTCCGCATAATAGCCACAATAATAGTTGAATCAAGCCCACCAGATAGAAATGCCCCCAGCGGAACATCAGACATTAGTCTTTTCTTTACAGAATCAACAACAAGTTCACGCAGTTGGAGAGAGGCCTTGCTATATGAAACATCTGTTTTTACTGAATTATCAAAAGATAAATTCCAATATCTTTTTACTATACAATCATCAGAACTCTGCGAAATCTCCATCCAGTGTGCAGCCGGCAACTTATGAACATTTTTATATACAGAATTCGGAGCATGAATACACTGAAGAGAAAGAAAATCATGAATAGCCTGGTAATTTAATTCTTTCGGCATTTGAGGATGTTGCGATAATGAATTCAGTTCACTTGAAAAAGCAAAGATTCTGCACGAATCAGATTTATAATAAAAATAATACAACGGCTTCTGACCAAATCTGTCTACTGATAAAAAAAGTTTATCTGTTAAAGAGTTATATACGGCAAATGCAAACATTCCGTTTAATTTTTCAACACAGGATGATCCATATTTTTCATAAAGGTAAATGATAACTTCAGTATCTGTCTCTGATTTGAATTTATACCCTGAAGCTTGAAGTTCTTTTCTAAGCTCCTGATAGTTATAAATTTCACCATTAAAGGTAACGGTGATTGTTTTTTCTTTATTTTGCATAGGCTGAAGACCGGCAGTTGATAAATCTATTATTGCAAGCCTACTGTGTGCAAGTGCTATATTTCCCTGAAAATTTATTCCTTTCTGGTCGGGTCCTCTGTGGATAAGGGCTTGATTCATTTTTTCAAGAGTTTGTTTCGAACATTCAGATCCGTCAATATTGAAAATTCCGCAAATGCCACACATGCAATTTTTTTATCCATTTTTAATTGTTATTTTCACTATAATAAAAAAATAAAAGTCCTCTTAACTTTCAGATTTTTATCTGTTCTTTTAAAACTTTTATAAAAAGCTTTAAAGGATTTTAAAAATAGTGAATAAAACTTTCTGAACTCCATCAAGAAGTTTTTTTATCTATAAAAAATATATGCTCTGCACCACTTATTTCAAGCTTTTAACTTTTTATTTTATTTTTCTGGAGTATTGTATCGGGGTTTATTTGTATGGATAAGTTATTTGTGATTAATGGTAAATTAAAATTTTATAAGATACGGAATTTGAAATATAATTGGGGTAAAAATGGGAAAAAATCCTATTGACAAAACAGTAAAAGAGTTGAGAGAAGAGCATTATAATGAAGAATTTGAGCGTTCAGGTAATGATGCTTTTTGCGTCTCACGCAAATGGAAAATTCTTAATATTTTAATTTTAATCCTTTCGGGGTGTTTATATTCTACAGCTTTTCCACCATATAATTTCTCTTTTATCGCTTGGATTGCCGTGGTGCCTTTAATTATTGTTATTTACAAAAGAACACCTCTTATGGCGGCTTTAAGTGGTGCAATATGGGGATATGCCTGGGGAGTAACCTCTTTCTACTGGTTACGAGAAATTGAATCACCTATTCCCTTTGCAATGGGAGGAATTCTTGCTGCTTTTCATGCAGTATGGGCATTGCTAGTGCCTATCTTTTACAAAAGTATATTACATATTGACAGCAAATCTGAAAAAACAAAGCGTTATTGGCTCAAAGAGATATTTTTTGTATTAGCTCTTTCTTGCTGGTGGTCTATTCTTGAATGGGTAAGAGCTTGGATCTTTACAGGTTTTCCATGGAATTTTGCAGGAGTAACTCAATGGAAAAATATTCCAATTATTCAAATTGCTGAATTTACTGGAGTTTACGGAGTCAGTTTTATTTTAATATATGTAAATTGTGCTATTTTTCTTGCAGTTGGCGTTATCAGAAAATCTATAGCAACAGGCAAACATTGTCGACCTGTACCTCTTTTTTCTGCTGCAGCTCTTCTGCTACTTTCAGTCCTTGCAGGTGCAAAATCTTTATTACACTACTCCTCAACTAAAACAAATAAAACAGATTCTATTTCAATTGCTCTTATTCAGGCAAATATTCCTCAGTGTAGATTCCCCAAACCCGGAATTGCGGAATATGCTCTTGAAGAACATATTAAATTAAGTCGAATGGTAGCTGTATTACAACCGGATCTTATAGCCTGGCCGGAAACAGCTGTTCCGGTTTCCTATATTTCAGGTGATAATTTAGGCTATCTCTATAGATTCAAAGTAAACAATCTTATTAAAGAAACTAACATACCGCTTATGTTTGGAACCCTTGATTTTGAACAAAAAATCACGACGCAGGGTAAAGAACCGGACTATGATGAATATAACGCTGTTTATCTTGTTAATACTTCTGATGAAATTGTTGACAAATACAGAAAACACCATCTTGTTCCATTTGGAGAATATACTCCTTTTGGAAAATATTATCCTGATTTAAAAGAAAAATTGGGAATGGGCCGCGATTTAACGCCCGGTAAAAAATATACAATCTTTGAACTTAAAAATAAGATAAAGGCTGGTGCTTTGATTTGTTTTGAAGATATTTTCCCAAACATTTCAAGAGAATTAGTTCTGCGCGGAGCTGATATGCTTATAGTCTTCAGCAATGACGCGTGGTATCCAACAAGTTCTGAACCTGAACAGCATTTGGCAAATTCAATTTTTAGAGCCATTGAAACAAGGCGCCCTCTTGTAAGAGTTGGAAACAATAGCTGCAGCTGCCTAATTCTGCCAAATGGAAATATTGTCGACAGCGTTTCAGTAGACGAAGAAGATGGAAAAATTGTTTTAAAACCTGAAAAATCAGTAAAAGCTTTTGCTAAATTCGATATTTCAGTTATAAAATCAGAACCTAATACTTTTTACACCAGATACGGTAATGTTTTCATATATATTTGTTTTGTCTTATTTATATTTGCTATCATCGTATCCGCAGCACATTATAAAAATAATAAATTATCTCTTCTGAAAAGTTTTGAATAATAAAAACTGAATTTAAGTCAAGCAATTTACAATAACGGTTGAATTACGAAATAACTACGATTATATTTGCTCATATTCTATTTATACATTTATTTATAATACTATATTTATAAAGGTGATTTATTATGATTTTAATGATTGATAACTTTGATTCTTTTACCTATAATGTCGTTCAATATCTTGGCGAACTCGGGCATAAACCATCTGTATACAGAAATGATATCCCACTCGAAAAAATACAGAATATGCAATTTGATGCGCTTGTTGTTTCGCCGGGACCTTGTTCTCCGGAACAAGCTGGTGTTTCTTGTGATGCGATTAACTATTGCGCAAAAATGAAAATTCCAGTTTTGGGAATTTGTCTAGGGCATCAGTGCATAGGTCATACATTTGGTGCAGAAATAGTCCATGCTCCGTATTTAATGCATGGGAAGAATTCCAACATAATTCATGATAATAAAGGATTATTTAAAGATTTACCGCAAAATTTTTCAGCGACAAGATATCATTCGTTGACCATAAAACCTGAATCCTGCCCTGACTGCTTAATTGTTAATGCAAAAACTCAAGATGATATTATTATGGGAGTAACTCATACTGAACTTCCTATTTATGGAGTACAGTTTCACCCTGAATCCTGTATGAGTGAACATGGACATAAACTTATACAAAATTTTTTAGATATTGTTTTCAAATAGCCTATTTTTTTTTTATAACTTTTTTTAAATTAAAAATTATCGAAAAAAATACTTTTTTTTTGCTTTTTCTCTTGACATACTGAAAAAGTTCTGTATTATAAACGCCGTTGTTAACGATGTCCCCATCGTCTAGAGGCCTAGGACACCGGGTTTTCATCCCGGCAACAGGGGTTCGAATCCCCTTGGGGATGCCATTTTTTTAAATGGCATTTTTTTTTGCCAGGATCCTAAATGAATTTCTCGTAAGATTTTTTATACCATCCCCCCTTTCCAATATCAATTAATTATGAGTACCTAAGTGATTTTTTTCTGTACAATTTCAAAAAATATAACTTGCAAAAATTCCAGTGCAATATAGTGTATCACATAAAGTAATAAAAAAAATGATATATAATGGAGTATAATATGGAACACATTACAGATGGATTTAAATTAATGGCAATCGGCATGGGAATGGTTTTCTGTTTCCTTGCTTTAATGGTTATTATCATGCACTTTCTTGCAAAAATTCTTCAACCTTTTGCCCATTTACTTGAAGAAGCATCAACAACACCAACACCCTCTCAAAAAAGAGCAACACCCCAGCCGACTAGTAATAATGATGCTGTAACCGCAATAACTGCAGCTGTACATAAATATCGTTCTGAACATTAATAACGACGAAAAAACTTTAAGTTTTTTCTCTGGATTTACTCTTTTGTGACACAATTCCTGATTGTTGAAAAAAATTTTTCCAAAGCAGCTTGTTATTATCATAAACATGCTTTGGCTCAAAAATATACAGCAGAAATATTATTGGATATTTGTGTGAATCGTGTTGACTGTACTTCACCTCCAAAATCCATTCTTGAAATCGGATGCGGAACAGGCTTTATGACTTCCCTCTTGTTTAAGCAATTTCCAAACGCAAATTTTACAATTGCAGATATATCATCAGAAATGTTAGCTTCCTGCAAACAAAATACAGCATCACTTAGAAAAGAACTTGGAATAAAAGCTGTTTTCAAAAAATTAAATATAGAAAATAAACTTCCTCCTTCTTCTTTTGATCTGATTATATCATCATTAACATTTCAATGGATAGAAAAACTTGGCTTGCTAATGTCAAATTTAGCAAACATTCTGAATAAAAACGGGGTATTGCTTTTTTCAACTTTAACAGATAAAACTTTTCTCAATTTAAAACTTATTTTTGAGGATGAAAAATTACCTTATCCGGGACCTTTGCTTTATTCTCCCGACTCAATAATTAAATCATGTGACTCTTTTACAAATATTCATTCTCAGAAAAAAGTATACACAGAACATTTTTCTTCTCTTTTCTCCTGCTTAAAACACATACAGAAAACAGGAGCAGGAAATGCAACCGGCACATATACAAATCCCGGAAAATTAAAAAATATTCTGAATAAATATTCAAAACCTTTTGACCTTAACTATCATATACTTTTTATATCCGCAAATAGCAATGGTGACCTAAAATGCACTTAAATGGAAAAAAAGCATTTGCTTTAACCTTAGGGTGCAGACTTAATCAAGCTGATACTGCACTTATTTTTTCAAGATTAAAGGAGATCGGATTTGAAATAATTAAGCCTGCCAAAAATAGTAATCCAGATTTGATTATCATAAATACATGTACTGTTACCTCAAACGCATCTTCAAAAAGCCGCAAAACAGTTAGGCAATTTAGAAAACTTTATCCGAATACCTGTATTGTTGTAACAGGGTGCGACTGCAACAATTCAAAAAAACAATGGGATTCTGATCCCACTGTAGATATCGTGCTTTTGAATAATGAAAAAATCCTCTTGGCTGAAAAAGTTAAAAAATGGTTTGAATCTAAAATTAACCTCAAAATTACTACTAAAAAAATTCAAAAATCTCACGAACCTCAAAAATCCTCAAATTTTATATTTACAGAAAATGCTTTGGCTTCTTTCCCTTTTAAAAAAAGAGCCTTTCTCAAAATTCAGGAAGGATGCAACTCTTTCTGCTCCTACTGCATTGTTCCTCATGTTAGAGGTCCAGAAAAATCAAGGGATTCATCTGAAATTTTTAAAGAAGCTCAAACTCTTGTAAATAACGGTCATAAAGAAATTATCATTACCGGTGTAAATATTAGCTCCTACAATGACAATCATTATGATATTATCTCTCTAATCAATAAAATTACAGATATTAATGCTGATTTTAGACTCCGATTAAGTTCTATGGAACCACATGATAAAAATTTTGAACTTGTCGACCTTATTAAAAATAATAACAAAATATGCCGATTCCTTCATGTCCCTATACAAAGTGCATCTAATACTATTCTTAAAAAAATGAATCGTAACTATTCGGTTCAGGATTTTCAAAACTTTATTAATTATGCTAAAACTCAGGTAGAAGGAATCCATCTAGGAACAGATGTTATCCTCGGTTTTCCTGGTGAAACAGATGAACTGTTTCAAGAAACAGCAAATTTTTTGAATAGAATTCCTTTCGCAAATATTCATGTATTCAGATTTTCCCCAAGAATAGGAACTCCAGCCGCTGAATTTGATAATCAAATCCATAATAAAATTGTTAAAAATCGTGCAGATATTATTCAGGAAATCGCCCAAACAGCAAAATTTGATTTCTTTCAATCTCAAATCGGACACCACATGGACTTTCTGATTGAATCAATAAAAAATAACCAATACGCTATTGGGGTTAGCGATAATTATATTAAAGTAAAAATCAAAAAAATCCTTTCTCCTTCAACTCAAATGTACTCTGCTATTCTTAAAAATGATATGTTTTATCAAAATGATAATTAACTACCGGGATTTTTTATCATTTTGATACTTATTATCATAATGATAGACCTGCCTTTGTGAAAAATTTTGAGTTTAAAATAGATAATTCAATAAAAAATTAAAAAAAATGACTTGAAACAAAGAAAACCACCAGTATATTAAAAATAGTTGGCATAGTAATTGCTATATAGAAATTGAGTAAATGACAATTAAAAAGTCAAATCTTCCCCCCCTTGGTTTACCGGGGAGTGTTCGGAAGGATACTTCCCGGTTTTTTTAAACTGGAAGGAAGGTTGCGAAACAAGAGTTTCATTGAAAAAGAAAGCCTTATATGGCAGCATAAAGATATAATTATGAGCGCGTAAGCTCACATAGTCTTCCCCCCCCTTGGTTTACCGGGAAGCGTTTTTAATAACGCTTCCCGGGTTTTTAAAACTTCAGGAAGAACTATAAAGGCTTACAGTTTTATTAGATAATCTTCCCCCCCTTGGTTTACCGGAAAGCAATTTATTGCTTTCCGGTTTTTTTATATACATTATCGTGAGATAAAATAATTCCTAAATCATCTTCATAAGTAATTTTTAAATTAAATTCTTTACTAAGTTCATGAACATCAGGAAGCAGAGAACTAGGTATATTTTTAAAATATATAATTATAGCTTTATTCTTTTTAAATAGCTCTGCTAAAATATTCAGATTTTTTATATATGCAGGATTTATTGCACCGTTTTTTAATTTTTTTGGAATTGGTTGAGTGATGCGACCAGTCTGATAATAAATTCCAGCTCCCCCATTCGTATAAACTTTAATTGATTTTGGTAATTGCCTGACATCAGAAATTATATAACTTTCCTGCCACTGTCTTGAAGAAAAATCCAATCCATTTGTATAAATGTCAGTAATAGTACAAAAAAACCTGAACAGATAAGAGATAAAAAGAGCCAGCATAGCAAATTTTAATATATACTGCCTGAGTCCAGAACTTTTTTTATTGCAGTAGTCAAAAATATAAGCAATAGACGATGGAAAGATCAGAATAAAAACAGGAAGCATTATCCGATAACTTAATGGAGTGGTATAATCAGCAAAACTAATAGAGAGAGCCAAGAAAGTACAATAAGTCAAAACAAATACTGAGGAGACTTTCACTATTTGAGGTATTTCAGAAAAAATAATTACAAATTTATTTTTTAAAATACTATTTATCATCTTCCAAGAAAAATAAGAAGCCAGAATAATAAGCAGAAATAAAATTAGAGCAGTTATTACTTGATGATGATAAATGTAAATTTTCAGCAAATTCAAGAGACTATCTGGAATAAATATGTATAAAATTGTACGAATAAACTGCTTAAAATGAGCCAGTCCGATAATATGGCAACTTAGAGTTCTGTTTGTTGCGCTTCCGGCAACTAAATAATTTCTAATGCCCCAAAATATTAATGGAATAAATGCAATTATAAAATATAAGATAGAATTCTTAATCCGTGATTTTATCGTTTTTTTATTTTGAAGCAGAAGTATTGACACTATCCCTGTTATAAGTAAGGATAAACCAACATACCTTGTAAGAGTTGCACAAGAAATCAAAACTGCACTTATATACATAAACTTAGTACTGTTATTTTTCAAATATTCAGAAATGGTTAATATTCCGCCCAGCATAAAAGAAAGAAATAAAGACTCTGTAAATACCTGAGCATGAATTATATAAAAAAAATCAGAAATTCCGGTAATAATAAGAGCGACATATAGTGCCCGAGAAGAAAACCTGCATTTATTTAAAATAAGACCTGTTAGAAAAAGATTAACCACCAAAGTGATTGCACCTAAAACTCCTGCTGCTACCTGAATACTGCAATTCATTAAAATTATACTAATAATTGCTAGAAAAATCGAATACAGCGGTGGAAAATGAACTAATGGTACCCTATCGCCGTAAAGTGTTGTATATAAAGCAGCATTGTCTCTGAAGTTTTCTGCTGCATTTAAATAACTTATAGAATCAAAGGAAACTCCCGGATTTCCCCTGACAGTAAACAATAAAACACCTCCGAATATAAATGCAATTATCCCCAGAATTAAATATTGGGTATATTTAAATTTAAATTGTTTACAAGAATAATTGGTCATTCAGAATACTTTTTTTTATTTTCAGGAACTCGCTACAATATCAATTATACGGCACCATTTCTAACTTTTCAAGAATAATTGAGACTTTTAAGCTTTTTCTGAACATCAGAGCTCTATAAAAACAGTTGATAAATGATAAACTTTCATCAATCTTTATATCACTTTTTCCTTTAACGGATGCTTTTCTAATATTGTTTTTTTTTAAATAAGAACTATTATTAAATGCTGTAAAGAAATAATAAATGAATTGATAAAAAGATTGTGATTATGATTATTCTAAATGAAAGTGAATATAAAGAGCTCTTAAAAGAGACAGAAACTATTGAAAAAGACCAATCAGGCGAAAAGGTTTTGAAATATACTGATGGGAAGTATATGAAACTTTTCAGACGCAAAAGGCTCTTTTCATCCGCCTTAATTTACCCTTACTGGAGAAGATTTGTAAGAAATGCTCATAGTTTGAAGAAAAAAGGTATTCCAACAATTGATAAAATTGAGTCAGTAGTAAGAGTACCTCATATAAAAAAAACAGGTGTTGTTTATTTACCACTGAAAGGCGATACTTTAAAATTTTTGATCGTTAATAAAAATGCTCCATCAAATCTTCCCGAACAATTTGGCGAATTTGTTTCAGGACTTCACCATAAAGGTATTTACTTCAGCTCCCTGCATCTTGGTAATGTTGTAATGACAGCATCCGGAGAGATGGGCCTCATAGATATTTCCGATATGCGAAGTGTCCCTTTTCAAATCCCTCTTTTTACTAGAAAAACAAATTTAGATTACCTTTTTCGATGCAGACAGGGAATGAAATTATTTACTGACTCAGAACAAAATGAATTCATTGATGCCTATTTAAAAAATACCCCTCATGCGTTTAAAAAACAATTAACCGAATTTTTAGACAGACAACTTAAAAAAATAAAAAAATGAAAGGAGTTTTTATGACATTCAAACATTATATTTGCATTATTACACTGCTTTTTTGCGGAATATTCCAACTTTCTGCAATTGACGAAACAGAAACGCAAACTCAAAAAGTTCAGGTTATCCCACAAAAAAACAGTAAAAAAAGTGATGAAACCAATGATTATTTTGGTGTACTTCAACTAGCTCTCTTTGCTCCGGTTCAAATTATTCCAGAAGATTATGCAATTTATGGTTTAAAGCTTGGATTGCCATACAGCAGTAATAGAAAATTGTCTGGACTTGATTTAGGATTGTGTAATCAGGTTACAGAAACTCATTATGGACTTTCATGTGCAGGATTACTCTCTATGCATAGTGGACAAATGTACGGAGTCAACATTTCGGGAATAATGAATTTATCAGATGCAGATGAAACAGGATTGACTGTTGCTGCGCTATATAATGAAATTAAAGCAACATTAAAAGGAGTTCAAATTGCTGCTTTAGTAAATCAAGCTTATAGCGTTAAAGGAATTCAAATAGGTTTGATAAATTATTCACGAAACCTGGTAGGTGCACAAATTGGATTGTTAAATTTTTGTAAAAATCAACCATTTAAGTTTACTTTTTTTATTAACGCCTGGAACAAGTAAGAATAATTTCTTGACTTTAATCATAAAGATGTTAAATTCTTACAGGTTTTACAGTACAAAAAATTACTTTAACTGTACTCGTATTGAATTGCATTAGTATACTTGTAATAATTGATTATCTAGAAGATATATATGAATTCATTTGATTGTCCGCATTGTCATTATACTTTTACCTGCCCTAAGGGCGCAACAGGGGTTGTTTATTGTCCTGAATGTTCAGGGGGTGTTGTTCTGCCTGACACAGAATTACCAACCGGTACAGTAATTGATGATTTTGAGATTGTAAATTTAATTGGACGCGGTGGAATGGGGAATGTTTACAAAGCCAGACAAATCTCCATGGATAGATTGGTCGCTGTTAAAATTCTTCTCGAAGAGCTTACTAGAGATAAAGAGTACCTTATACAGTTTTTTAAAGAGGTAAAAGTATCAGGAAAGCTTCATCACCCAAATATCACTTCTGCCATTTCGGCTGGAGAATGTAATGGACTTTTTTACCTTGCAACGACTTTCGTCGATGGAGAGGATTTAGACAGACGACTCCAGCGGGAACCTTTTATACCTGAAAAAGAGGCCCTGACTATTGTCAAAAATGTTGCTGATGCATTAAAATATGCCTGGGATAATTTTGCAATGCTACATAAAGACATTAAGCCTGCAAACATTATGCTTAACCAGAAAGATGAAGTATTTCTGATGGATATGGGAATTGCTCAATTTATGAGCGACGGATCCGGTGGAGAAGAAAATGTTCAGGGTTCACCATATTATATGAGTCCTGAGCAAGTCAGTGCTGCACCGCTTAGTTGGAGTAGCGACTTGTATTCACTGGGAGCAACGCTCTATCACATGGTAGTAGGAAAACCTATTTTTGATGCACCTGAAGTACAACATATAATTCACATGCAGGCATATAAGCCATTTCCTGACCCCAATGAAGCTAGTTCCTTTTATAAGATTTCCGAACCTACGGTAAATTTGCTACGAACGGCTCTTGAAAAAAAACCAATTAATCGTTTTGATTCATGGATGGGATTTATTGAAGCTGTTGACGATGCCATTTATAAACTAGAACACAGCAATGAGCCAGAAAAGAAAACTTCTTATGAAGATGGCGATTTTATACAGAAAAAGAAAAATAAAAACAGAAAAAAGCATTCTCATAAGACCCGACATAATACAAAAAGCTCTATCAATAGTGTAAAAAAACCTATTGCAAGAAAAAAATCATCAGGAAACGGAACTACTCTTATTATATTGGTTGCCATATTACTTTTATGTTCAGTTGTTTATTTTTTATATACAACAAATCGTAATACCGCTATTATTGCGTATAATAAAGCCCTCCTGATAGATAATTCAAACAAGAGTTATGATGAAAAAATCCGTGTTTTCAGAGAGGCGTTAATGGCATGCCAAGGCACTGGGTTTTCCCAAAAAATCAAACTCAGGTATGATGAATTGATCAAAGAAAGAAATACTCAAAAACAGCTTGCAGAAAATTATAAAAAGGCGAAAGAACAGGCCTTATTACTTGCAGCTGACGGCAATTATAAAGATGCAATCTTATTAATCAAAAATGCCGGAGAAAACATCAAAGATCCACTTTTAATTCAGGATATTCAGTCATACCTGAAATTACTTCAGGATGGAATGAGAAAAAAATAATCTTTTATCTCTGTTTCTCTAGCCTCTTTTATTTGAAAATTCCAACTTTTGCTGTATTTTTGTTGGGAAGTAATAAAAATTAAGCTTTTTTATATGGAATTATTTTATGTCGAGTGTTATCGTTTTTTTGGGAGATGGTATGGCAGATGAAAAACTGCAGGAACTGGGAGGGAAAACTCCTTTAGAAGCTGTTGATACTCCCGCAATGGACAAAATAGCTAAAACTGGAATTTCCGGTACTTTTTTAACTCTGCCTGATGGATTCCCAACTTCATCAGATGTTGCGAATATGTCAGTACTTGGATACGATTTGGAAAAATATTATCCTGGTCGCGGTCCACTGGAAGCTGTAGCACAAAATATTTTGTTAAATGAAAACGATATTGCATTCCGTTGTAATTTAGTACATGTTTCAAATGGCATTTTAGAAGACTATTCTTCCGGTCATATAGAAGATGCAAAAGCCAAAAAGGTTATTTCTGCTTTAAAAGAAAAATTTGATTCGGAAACAATAACATTTCACACTGGAGTAAGTTACAGGAACCTTCTTGTACTGCACGGAGATCAATTTTCAGATAATATTGATTATAAAAAGCCCGATTCATCACAGGGAGAAAAAGTTCAGCAACTACTACCGACAGCAAACTCAGAAAATGCTGAATATACTGCTAAGTTTTTAATTAATTTAATGAATGATTCCTACAATTTTCTCAAAGATTATTTTTCAAACACAAGTATGAAAAATCCACCGAATATGATATGGCCCTGGAGTCCAGGTCATAAGGCATCTCTCCCTGCATTTTCAGAGCTATATGGGAAAAAAGCTGCAGTGATCACTGCCGTTGATGTAATTGCAGGGCTGGCAAAATCTGCAGGAATGGATGTTATTCCTGTGGAAGGAGCTACTGGTTTTATTGATACGAATTATGAAAATAAGGCTGCGGCAGCAATAAAAGCAGTAAAAGAGATGGGATACGAATTTGTTTATCTGCATGTCGAAGCTATTGATGAGTGCTCCCACATGGGCGATCTTCAACTGAAAATGAAAGCAATTAAAGATTTTGACTCCAAAATAGTTGCTCCGGTTATGAAAGAATTAAAAAACGATAATGTGACTTTTGCTCTTCTTCCAGATCATCCAGTTCCAATAAAATTGAAAAAACATACAAGAACTCCGGTTCCTTTTTCAATTTCAGGGGAACTTTTTGCTCCTGATGCTGTCTCATACTATTCCGAAAATGCCGCTTTAGAAGGAAAAGCCGGATTATTAAAACAAAATGAACTAATGAACCTCCTGTTTGAAAGGCGGATAATTTCATAAATGAGTATACTCGAACATCAGGAATGCTTGTCTCTGTACTGGGACAGAAACGGACGGGTTTATGGCATAAGAGCTGAAATTAAAAATTCAACTCTGTCTGTACTTGATTCCGGATTAATAGAACCTGATGTTGAAAAAACTTTTACATCGGCTGCATCCGAATTAATCGAAAAACTTGCGGCTCCCACGACGCATTTGATTGTAATTGGCGGAGCTTTAAACGGGTCCGTATGTTTTGATTTAACGATTCCTTCCATGCCAGAGTCAGATATCAGAGAAGCCATCCAATATGAATTAACCAGATATATTCCATGCGACATGATGGAGCTTGCATATGGTTACCGTATAATCAAAAAAAATGAAGATATCATAGAACCTGAAAATGATGCAGAGATTGAAAAGATAGACGAAAAGGTTTCAATGGAGGAACTCGAACATACTCAGGTAATGAAAGAGTCGGAGATTAACCCTCAGCCAACACCTGATGGACCAGAAAAACTGCACCTGCGAATTTTTGCGGTTCTCAGAAAAGAATGGAACGAATTTATTGCAGAATCCACTATGGCAGGATTGAAATTTGATGCCTTTTTATGCCCATATCAGATTGTAGATCCTTTGCTGGCTCTTCAGAAAGAAATATTCATTCCTGACTGCGACCCTGAATTTAAATTTGTACTATTTGAAAATCCACCTGAAAGAAATATGGTTCCTATGGACACAAAATGGGAAGCCGATACGATTCCTTCTGCTAAGGAATTAATCAAATTAATAGGATTTGATTCTTTACCTAAACTGGGAAATGAAAATGATATTGTTTCATTTGCAGCTCCTATGCTTAATGCAACTTATGCATTAAGCAAAAATTACTCTCAAGATAAACCGCATATGCTTTCGCTACCTAAAGAATTAATCCCTGAGCGCTTCCGATTCTTAAAAACTTTGTTTATTGTGCTTATTTCAATTTCTTTGATACTGATACTTGGATTATTCGGTCGATTTTGGTGGACTTCTTGGTCTAAACTCCAATCTGTTAAAAATGAATTAATTACCGTAAATGAAAAAACAACAAGTATTCGCAAACATCTTGTGAAATTGAAAAAAATAGAAGATGTCATGGCAGAAATCAGACAGGAGGATATAGGAAACCCGAATATGGCATACCTTATTTACAGACTATCTGGTGTTATCCCCAAAACCATGTGGATACAAAATTTGAATATTAAAGAAAAATCTGCAGTAATTACTATAAAAAGCCCTGCGGGAAAACAATCCACGCTTCTTCCATTTCTTAATAATATGAAAATTTTTAAAGTAACTAATTCGAATACTAAACGCTTCTCTGATGGAACAGAAAATATTCTTGTGACATTGGTATTTAAGAATAAAATTAAGCCACCTCAGGAGCAAAAACAATGATTACTGAAAAATTCAAACAGGAACTTCAGGCAAAACCAGGACAGTTTGCACTAATCGCAATCGTCATGCTCTTAATATTTGCCTTGATCATATATAGATTTAAAGATTATTTTTCTATTGCATGGCCTACAAAATCAAAAATAAAAACTGCTATGGTTGAACTCCAAAGGGCTCAGAATAAACTACAAGATGCTCTCAATGAAGAACATAAAATAAAAACTCAACAAAATGAATTCATTTCTCTCTCAAAAAATTACTGGATTCTTGAAAGAAATGGAGAACCCTCTCTTAATATTCAGAAAATCATTAATAAAGCTGCTGAATCTGCAGGGATTGATTTGACATCTCTCGGTTCTGCAAAAATGACAGATTTATCTGAATCACTCGCAGTTGTAGGCATTCAGATAAGAGCTAAAGCTTCTCTGCATGATATCACCACTTTTATCAATGAAATTGATAAATTACAACCTAAGGCCTACTGGCAGAACTTGTATTTACGACCGGACAATCCCAAAAATCCGGTAGAAATTGTGATGAGCGGAACGATTCAGTTCCTGGTTATAAAAAATAAAGATGCATTAAAAATACTACTTTCAGGAAATGATTAAATTATGAAAAAGAAATCAGAACATTTATTAAAATTATTGTTAGCCGTAATTTTTTGCGGTCTATTCGTCTCTTGCGAATTAATGGAAAAAGAGAAAGAAGACGATACTCTTTCCGATGAATATTTTTACGGGAAAATGAAAGAAAGAGTGGTGCATAAAGAAAGTATTCAATCAGAAACTGTAAAAGTTACTGAAAAAGCTCCTGTAATTCACAATAGACTTAATAATCTAGATAAACTTGCTGGCGTAAAGGCGAAAACCCAACGAAAAAAACTTGATCCATTTTATGAAAAATATATTAAAGATAAAAATGCAAAAATCGGTATAATGTTAAATTTTGATGCTGCATCCATACAACAAATCATACCAGTTTTTGCAGAATATTTAAAATTCAATTACTCAATAGATCCCGCGGTGAAAGGAAATGTAACTCTAAATGTACATGAAGTCGGGGATAAAACAAAAGAGTTAATGATGACCCAAGAAGACACCTGGAAGCTTTTTGAACAGGTGCTTTGGATGGCAGGGTCGTATTGCTCTCCTGAAGGTGATATTCTGCATATTATGCCGTTTCAGAAAATGCCTAGAGAACGAAACATATTTAAGAAGTCCGGTGCTGCTGCCAATGTGGAAGTTAGAATTTTCGATATTCATAATGTTCCCGCAGCAAATGTACTCGGACAACTTGTCAATTTCTTGACAGAGGGAGCAAGAGCGACAGAATTAAGCGGACAAAATGCAATTATGATTATTGAAACGCCAGAAAACATGCAGAAACTGGAAACATTAATTAAACTGCTTGATACTAGCCACAGGGCATTATGGCCTAGGATTCTTATTCAGTGTTCAAATGTTTCATCATCTCATATTGTAGACGAGCTTTCTATGATTCTTCCTGTTTTAGGCTTCCCGGTTACAGTGGATAATGTTGTGGCCGAACCTGGTTCAATTCATTTGCAAAGTATTGACAGATTAGAAATGATTATTGCCTCTGCCGCCAATAAAGAAGCTCTTGATGAAATTATCAAATGGGTTAAAGTTCTTGACAGATCTGATGTGGGACAACAGGAACAGGTGTTTATTTATAAAGTAATCAACAGTAAAGCTGAAGAATTGGTCGAGGCTATATCAAGCATATTTAATGTTGATGGAGTTTCTATGAGTTTTAAAAGTGGAAGTACCAGATCAAAAAACAGTAAAAGTTCTTCTCGACAAAACAAAGTTTCTACTTCAGCAATAAAAAGCAGATCCAGAAGAAAAGGAAATAAAGAAGGTTTTACCAATATTTTTGAAGTTCCAGTAAAAGTCTTTGCTGACGGTAAAAATAACAGACTGCTTATCAGAACAACCCCAAGAACTTATGCCATGATAAAGGCTTTACTAGCAAGATTGGATACGGTGCCAACTCAAGTTCTTTTGCAAGTTCTTATTGCAGAGGTCCGTTTAAATGAAAATACAGAGTTTGGCATAGAATTCTCAGGCGTTTCTCACATGAGTGGCTGGAATGGTGCATTTGGAACAAACTTTGCAGGACTCGTCCCGCAAATGCCGAAAAACAACTCAGAGCACGGTTTTAAATATTTAATTTCTACCGGAGATGATAAATATGCGTATATCAGGGGAATAGCAGGAACCGGAAACTTCAAGGTTCTTTCAAGTCCTCAAATAGCTGCAGTTAGTGGAACTGAAGCAACTTTAGATGTCGGTCAGGAAATTCCGATTGTCACAAGAACTATTTCTGATACAAACAGTGGTTCAAGTGCTCTTGCAACAAGCAATGATGTTGAATATAAAAAGACCGGGGTAATGATGAAAATTACTCCGCAGGTTACTAAAGGCGGTCTGATTACAATTGAGTTAGATCAGGTTGTTTCTGCAAGAGGCGAGGATATTCAGGCAGGAGGACAGTCATATCCTAGTTTTATTAATCGCGAATTAATTACTTCATTGTCAATGCGTGATGGAGCTACGCTGTTAATTGGTGGAATTATTCAGGAACTTGATCGTTCTAAAAATGACAGCATGCCAGTTATTGCAAAAATTCCGATTGTGACAAACCTTCTTGGTTACAACACATTCCAGAAAGAAAGAACAGAATTAATTCTGATGATCACAGCATCTGTAATTCATGAGGATTCAAAACTCCAAAAAATGGTCAAAAGATATAAAAACTCTATCAAGCTTATTAAAGAATTTAATAGAAATATAAATAGAGACAATGTTAAAAAGAAAAAAAAGAAAAAATGATGTCTGAAAACTCAAAACAAATTAATATAAAGATAGAGCAGGAATTAATTGCAGTTTATCCTGAATACCGGGAAAAGCTTCAACATTCCCACAATCGCAAACTGCTCGATTTGGATTTATGCAGTCACGGTGTTTTATCTGAAGCTGACCTTATAAAAGTTTACAGCAGAGTAACCAATTTATCAATTTGCGAAGAAGATGAATTTAAAACACCAGAACCCATTTCCGGAATTCCTGTTGATTTTCTTATTTTCTGGGGATGTCTGCCTGCTGAAATGGAAGGGAGCAATCTCACAATGCTCATCTCTGATCCTTACGGCATGGGTAGAATTAATTATATTTTCAAAAAACTTTACGGTTATACAATTGTATTTCAACTAGCAAGACGAAGTTTTATTGACAGAATGATTCATGCAGTGTATATGGATAATCTCAATACTGAAGACGATATTGGGATGAATATTGGTGATATTGATAGTGAAGAAGCACTCATGTCAATGGCTAGTGAAGCAAAAATTGTAAGGCTTGTAAATGAAATGTTTTCAAGAGCAATTGAAATGGATGCAAGTGATATTCATGTCGAACCTGATGAAAAGAAATTATCTATTCGATTTAGGATTGACGGTAAATTATATGAAACAATGACTCCTCCTTTTGCTTTATATCCAGCAATTGCATCTAGAATTAAACTTGTGGGAGGATTAAATATTGCTGAACGAAGATTACCTCAGGACGGCAGAACTGATCTTCAGATTGGACGAAGCCTCATCGATATTCGTATAAGTACAATCCCTACGATGAACGGAGAAAGTATAGTTCTGCGTATTTTGAGAAAAGATATGATTGCCTTCAGTCTGAAAAATATTGGAATGGGAGATGAAATCAGAGAAAAATTTGAAAAACTAATTCATCTGCCACATGGCATTATTCTTGTCGTCGGACCTACAGGAAGTGGTAAATCCACTACTCTTTACAGTGTTATATCACAGTTAAATAATGTAGAGAAGAAAATAATCACAATCGAAGATCCTGTTGAATATCGTACAGATGGGATTCAGCAAATTCAGGTTAACTCAAAAATTGGGCTAGATTTTGCCAGCGGATTACGCCATATAGTACGACAGGATCCAGATGTTATTCTTGTTGGGGAAATTCGAGACAAAGAGACTGCGGAAATTGCAATTCATGCTGCTCTGACGGGTCATTTGGTTTTCAGTACACTTCATACAAATGATGCGCCGGGTGCGGTTAGTCGACTGCTTGATATGGGCATTGAAAACTTCCTGGTTTCATCTTCTCTCGTTGCCGTATTGTCTCAAAGACTTGTCAGAAAACTCTGTCAGGCTTGCGGCGGTTCAGGCGATTCCCCAGATGATGCAAATAAAAAATGTAAAATTTGCCATGGTCGTGGATTTAAAGGCAGAGTAGGAATATTTGAACTTATGATTATTGATGATAAGATAAGAGAACTGATAAATACAGATTCGGACGCAGGAACGATTGCAGAAGCTGCAGTTGCTGCCGGAATGAAACCGTTAATGATCGATGGAATGAATAAAGTAAAACAAGGTATAACAACCGAAAATGAAGTAGCAGGAATCGCTGTAAATGCCACTGTATAAATACAAAGCTGTTGATGCAAGAAAAGGAGGAGGTGCTTCTGAAATTCTAATAGAAGCGGATTCTCAGGATGATTCTCTGGCTCGTTTAAGAAGCCGAGGATTCACGCCAATCAAATTTATTGGCATCACGGAAGAGGAAAAAAGTTCCTTTTCATCTTTATTTGGACAGGGGAAAAAATTTGACCCATGTGAATTTACAAATAGACTGCTGCCACTTTTAAAAGCTCAAATCCAACTCGAACGGGCTTTGGGCATTATTGCAGTTTCTAACGAAGATGAAACTACAAGAAATGTTGTACAGGAAATCAGGCGCGGACTCCACGAGGGGAAAAAATTCTCTACTCTGATTCGCGACAGAAAGCGTTATTTCCCCGCTGTTTATGCAAACATGATTGAGGCAGGGGAAGAATCAGGGGCCCTCCCGCGGGTAATGGAAGAACTGCAGAAGTTTCTTACTGAACGAAAAGAGTTGAAGAATTTTTTAATTAACAGTATGATTTATCCCTGTATTATCCTCGCGGTAACAGTCGGGGTGCTTATTTTACTTTTTACTGTTTTAATTCCAAAATTTGCTCAAATATTTGAATCAATGGGGAAAATACCAACTCCAACGAAAATCATGCTCGGGATAAGTCAGTTTTTTACTCATCCGATCACCCTTATTTGCTTTGGTATTTTACTCATTGGATTATTTGTTCTTATTGCTCAAATTAGAAAGGGCGGAAAGGCAAGAGAATGGTTTGATAATACTCTTATAGCACTGCCGGTGATTGGACCAGTCATAAAAAATATTGAAATAGCAAGATTTATTAGAACGATGGCAGTACTTCTACATAGTTATGTACCTATTCTTAATGCCGTTATAATTTCTGAAAAAGTAATACAGAATAATATTATCCGTGATACACTATCTGGAGTAACAACTGAACTAAGAGGTGGAACAAAACTGTCTCAGGCGCTGTCTAAGAGTCCGTATATATCTAAAACAGTTGTTCAAATGTTAAGTATAGGAGAAGAAACTGGAAATGTAGCGGAAATGCTTTCTGAAACAGCCGAAATATATGAAGTCGAAATTAAAAATAAAATAAAAAAACTGCTTGCTCTTTTTGAACCATTTGTCATATTAATATTAGCTGCAGTCGTATTAATGGTTGTCGTTTCGATCTTCCTTGCACTTCAGCAGATGATGGAAGTTATTCAATAGAAAAAATTTTAAGGGTTAGTTATTACACAGGAGAAAAAAATGATTATTCAGAAAAAAAACAGGAAACAATACAAAAGAAGTAATTTTACATTAATGGAAATTATGATTGTGGTCGGTATTATCGGTCTACTTATGGCGATTGTCGGCCCTATCGCCGCTAAAGCTCTCTTTAAAGGACAAAAAGGTGCAGTAAAAATGCAGATCAGAGCATTTGACGGTGCAATTGTTGATTATCAACTTGACACTGGTCGTATTCCAAAAAGCCTTAATGAGTTGATTACCAACACTGGAAATAAAAAATGGGATGGTCCATACCTGAAATCTAAAGAAATTCCTAAAGATCCTTGGGGAAATGACTATGTATATAGACTTGATGGGAATTCTCCAAGTGGATATATTATTATATCATACGGTAGTGATGGAGCTCCTGGAGGAACAGGAAAGGCGAAAGATATTTCAAGCGAAGATTAGTTTTTTCTTAACTTGTTTTTTCAATATTAGGGATTCATTTTGAAAAAAAACAACGATTTCACATTAATAGAAATTCTCGTCGTTGTGGGGCTTATCGTTATTGTCCTTGGCGTTTCCATAGCATTCATGAATCGTACACCAGCAAGGCTTGTTGTTGTCAATACGGCTGCTGCTATTGAGCAGAAAATGACACTGGCCCAAACGCAAGCAAGTCTTCAGGGAATACAGAAAACTTTAATTTATAATAGTGAAAAGAAGATGCTTTTTTTTTCAACCTCAAAGCCGGAAGATGATAATGAATTTAATCCGGCAGATCAGCCCCCCCCTCAGGGTCCCGAACCATCCGAAAATGGTGTGATTGTATCAAAAAACTATATTGTTATTCCGAAATCTATTGAAGTTTCTTTTCCGGATTTTGACGAAAATTTAGTTGTTTACAATTTTTATCCGGACAGTGCAGCATCTGGACCAGATATGCTTTTAACATTAAAAGGTCACGAACTTTTAATTGCAGTTTCCCCGTTAACAGGAATTGCAACTACAAGAGAAATTGATAATGAAAAATATTATTAGAATCAATTTTAGAAAATCCTGCTTTAGGAAAAATTTTCTTTCCCTTTTTACTTTAATTGAAGTTATTGTTGCAATGGCAATTCTTTCGCTTGCTGTAGTAGGAATTTTAAGTTATTCAGTACAGGCTTCCAATAGAATGGGAAAAGCTGATCTGAAATGGCAAAAAGAACATATGCTAGCTCAAGCTGTTGAATTTTTTCTCTTGGCAGGACCGAAAGAAATGATTACAGATGATTTTTTCCCATATCAAGATTATAGTGCTGTATGTGAAGTAACTGACCCCAAACTTCCGGATGAAATGGAAAATGAAATAGGCACATGGAAACTTGTAACTCTCAAAATTTCTGTCGTAAATGCGAAAGGAGAAACAGTAAATTCAGTGTCAGTCGATACCATTATCCAGAAAGATGATGCCAATTAATATTCCCCGAAAAGATTTCATATTTTTAAAAAAGCAAAAATAAAATCTGGCGCTGTTTCTTGCCTGCAACTTATGCTTGGAAATATGGAAAATTTTATTTATCTAAATAGAATAAATTGTTGAAAGACCTCTTTTAATCCAGTAATTTTTTTGCGTGATTTCTGGCAGCACTACCTCCGCCAAGCATACGGGCGATTTCCTCCAGCCTCCCGCATTTATCTAAAAGTTCTATTTGAGATACAGTTCTTTCATTTATTACAGATTTCTGAACCTTATAATGCCTGTCTGCACACGCTGCCACCATAGGCAAGTGAGAGATACAAAGCAATTGATGAGATTTACTAAGGTTCTTTAACTTTTGACCGACAACAACCGCGGTTTCACCCCCTATATTCACATCAATTTCATCAAAGACTAATATAGGAATTGAATCCGCATCTGCTATTACAGTTTTTAATGCCAGCATCACTCTAGAAATTTCCCCACTACTTGCAACTTCCCTTAACGGATTAACAGATTCTCCACGATTTGCTGAAAACAAAAACTCTATCGAATCTATCCCATTTCCTGAAGGCTGTGATTTTTTAAATTCCACAAAAAATTTGGCATTTTTAAACCCGAGCGTCTGTAATGTCTTTGTAATTTTTTTACTCAGAGAATCAGCTGTTTTTTTCCTTTTTTCAGATAATTCTTCTGCCGCTGTTTCAAATTTTCTAAAAGTATCTTCTTTCTGCTTTTTTAAATCATTCATCAAATATTCAAAATTATCCAATTTATCAAGTTTCTCTAATGCTTCACTCTTTGTTTTTTCTATATCCTCAATCGTTGAACCATATTTCCTTTTCAATGTCTGTAATACATTCAAACGATTTTCTATTTCAAAAAAAGCAGATTCGTCTATTTCTGTTTGTGAAGAAAAATTATCCAAATCAAACGCCAATTCCCGCACAGCATTCATAATATTATCGCATTCCTTCAGAAAATTATCCAATTCGGATATTTCTAATTTTTTAAGAGATATAAGCGCACGGCGAATTTCAACCAAAATATTTGATACACCATTGTCTGAATCATTAAGAAGCTTAACAGCGGATGAAATCGTTTCTATTATCTCTTTACTATTTGCTAATACTTTATGCTTTTCTGCAATTTCACGATCCTCTCCAGATTTTAAATCCGCATCTTCTATACTCTTCACAATACCTCGAAGATGTTCCGCCTCAATCGGCGAAGGAAGATCTTTTTCTAGTTCCTGTAACTCTTCCTCGACAGACTGATACTTCCACCACCAATCTTCCGTTCTTTTTTTTAATCCACTTAAATTTCCGAATGCATCCAAAATAGATAATTGATGGGAAGGATGCAGCAGAGACTGGTGCTCGTATGGACCATGTATATCAATTAATCTGTCCCCAAGGTGTTTCAGCATCGCCAGTGTTACAGGCGTGTCATTAATAAAATTCCTGGAAGACGATTTTGATATTACTCTGCGAATGACCAATATTCCAGAGTCTAGTTCAAAACCAGCTTCCTTTAAAAAATCATCAAGCAAGTCTGCTGATAAATTTTTTAAGTTGAAAATGGCTGAAATTTCACATTTATCCTCACCATTTCTTATAATATTGCGCCCAGCACGCTCCCCAAGAAGCAATGCCAATGCTTTCATTATTACAGTTTTCCCAGCTCCTGTTTCTCCAGTAATTACATTAAACCCAGATCCAAATTCAATTTCATTTTCTTTGACTAATGCCAAATTTTTAATTTTTATTAATTCTATCATAGTTGTTTGATATTCTCTATTAACTTCTTGTTACTTGAATCCCAGTATCCGATATAGAAAAATCAACAAACCTGGCTCCTGAGACTGAACCTTGTTCAGATAATAATTTTTTTATAGTCAATGCACTTTCAGGAGATTTCGCAAATATAAGCATATAACCTCCTCCTCCGGCACCTGTTAATTTATAGCCGTCAGAATAATCTTCTATTACATCAATAATCCTCTGAATCTCCGGCGGATTTGTTCCAGAATCAAGCATTGTATTATATATCCAACTCTGCTTTACTGCTTCTGCGATCATTTTTCTATCACCACATTGGCAGATTTCATATAGAATTCCCGCATGAGACCGTATTTTTTCAAGAATAAGCAAATGGTCAGATGAATTAAGAAACATTCCTCTGACTATCTCATCAAGAATATTTTTCGCAACTCTTGTAATCCCGGTATAATAAAGTAAAACTGTCTGCTTGTATTCTGGACTCTTAAAAATATAATCAGGCAATGTCTTAATTTTCGGCGTTTGCTCAAAACCCGATTCTGTTTCTATAAACTTCAGCCCCCTGAATATTCCACCTATCTGGTCCTGCCAGCCTCCTCCTGTCGTAAGCATTTGTTCTAAAACTAAAGCCTTTTCTGATAGTGCAAACTTATCCCAGTTATATCCGCAAGCTTCACTAAGCACATTCAGAATACAAGCAGCTAATATACTGCTTGTACCTAATCCCGAACCTTTTGGAACAGCTGCTAAAAAAGTAAGATCCAGCCCGCCTCCAAAATCATCCAATTGAGATTTTAATGTTCTATATCCTGATGATGCAGTAAACCCACATATCTTCAAAGCTGCTTTAGGAATACTAAATGCATCTCCAATATTACGGTAATTTTCGATATCTTTATAATCTGAAATTATACACTCTTTTCCTAAATCAATCGAACGCAATACAATTTGTGATTTATTATTTAACCTGACAAATGCCTGTATAGGAGGTTGACCATTCAAATTAACAGCTAAATTAACAACTTTCCCACCAAAAGAAATACAATACGGAGGAGTATCACTCCAGCCGCCTGCTAAATCAAGACGAACAGGAGAACGACCCCATATAATCTGATCTTTTAAAATATCTGTTTCTGGAGCAGGAAGATGTTTCGCCTTTGAGTTTTCTATTATTTCATTCTGCTGAATCTGATACGATTTTCTCAAATCATCACTGAATTCAGATCTATTTCTCTTTTTTACTTCACTACAGAATGCGTAGTAATGAATTTTTGTCAATGCATCTGTCGACTCCTCTGGCGGAAGTGGTAATTCCAAATTACCTCTGTGATAAATTTGAGCCAAATGTTTTAAATCCAAACGGTAAAAAATACTCTTTCTGTAATTTTTTGCCATTAAATTAATAATTTGATAAAGATATTTATTCCGTTGATCTATGAGTGCATTTAAATCTGCCTTAACTGCTATTTGATCCGACGAAATTTTTTGCGCATTATCCCATATCTTTTTACAGCATTCATTAGAATTGCAGACATCCACAAGCCATTGAACAAACTCCCCTGTAATTTCTTTTTTGTCAAAAATTGGGAAAATTTCTGCAAACTGCAAATCATCTGTTGAATAATTGATATCATCAATTGATAAGTTATGACCATCTAGCCACTGCTTAAATGGAATATTAAAAAACATGGTTTTTTCATCAGCCAAACTTCCACGGAATGCATCATCTATCCCATAAGGGCGAATACATATTTTATCATCGCTAAGTGGAACAAAATCCAGACAAACCCCTTTCTGAATTGTTATTGACCAGTTATTTTCAGGAACCCCTGTTAGGATATGTTCAGAATTAAGTTTCCAACCCGCATTTATATAAGAGTTTTCAATCCAAATATTTGTGTTAGATTCAGTGAAAAGTATCTCCACAATTGAGTTCTGCGTAAAAATAGTTGGAAATTTCTCAGGCGGTTTCAGGCATCGCCTCTGGTCTAAAACCAAATTCTGAAGACTATATGTTGAAGAAAATAGATCCCGATTTTTCCCGAAATGAAGAAAATGCCCATCATCTAATGAATATACAGCCGATGAAAGCGATGATATATCAGAGTCTTCCGCAGTAGGCTTATCACCTAAAGCCATTCCAAACTCCGTATATAAATCGTAATAATCAGGCAAATCATTTTTAAATTTTTGCTCAGAATCATCCCAGGAAGATTTCTCCATAATAATAGAAACAGCTTTTTCACTCAATAACCAGATTCCGGTATCTATCATATAAAAATAATCATCAGAAAAATCCTGAATCTCCTCCGGACTCGGCTTCTGTAAAACAAATTCAAGTTTTTCCGGAGCATCTTTAGGAGATAGAAAAACTCCATGGTGAGATGAACGAACTGCATCAGCCCACATGCCAAAACATAAAACATCAACATTCGGTAGTTTTTTTATTAACGGAGTATTAAAATAGTTTAAAACATCTCCACTTGCAATAAGACAACAAATTTCAGGAGGTGCAGCATCTAATATTTCTTCAAGAAATGGTAATTGCAAATCAAGCAGATTCTGATCTATCTGCTGTCCCTTTTTCCAGCGTAAAGCAGGAAGTGGCATAAAAACTTTGCCCACAGGAGCATAAGCAGGCAATCTCCTACTCTGACCTCCCCCATGAATCATAATCTTAGGCTTTTCTGTTAACCAGGTTTTAAAATCTTTACCCCCAGATGATGCCCGCCATGCCTGCTCAAAAAGATAAGCACTACCTCCTCCAGACCCCAACTTCTTATCTATAGGATCCGAAGTGGCAAACCAATCGGATTTACTTTTTTTATTTATATAATTAGAATTAAAATAATCTACACATTTTTCAGGCAAAGAAAGAAGTTTTTGTTTGTCAGCCATTCAATCTATAGTCCCTTCTGGTTTTAAATTGTTTATTGTGAAAATTCAAATGCTGTATGCCATATTTGTTTTCGATCCTTAGCCTTAAGCATATTCATCTTCCAAATGTATTTATGCTTCCCTTGTGTATCTATATTCCTTGACACTGCATCAATCGAAGATGAAATAATATAAAAATAATCATCTTCGGGATTACTCACAGGACGAATCATTGAATTATTGATCAATTTGTTCCATACCTGAAGCGGAAAATCATTCACTTTATCTACTGCAACGGTAAATTCATTCAATACCTTTGGAGGAGCACCCTCAGGTGTCGCAATCGGCGGGCATTTCGTTGCAAGCATAATCATCATATAGTTAACTGCGTCAGCACCATCCGGAACTTTTGCTTTAACTAAATTAATTTTCTCTTCTGATATTTCCGTTTTTTTCTCACCTTGAGATAATCTCTCTTCCTCTGCAGGTATAACAAGTTCGGGTTCTCTAATTCTTTGCTCCTGACTGTTTGTTTCAATATCTGTCTCTTTAACTTTTATCTCCTGTAGATTGCGAACTTCTTTTTTTACCGGCTCCTTTATTATCGGCTCATTTTCCGGCGGTGGATTACCTGGCGGTAACGATGTACAACCTGATATAATTCCTAAACAGGCAGAATATCCTGCGTAGCGTAAGTTTTTTAATAGTGTCTTCATTGTTCTTTACTAATATTCCTGAATTTTACAAAAATATCTCTTTTATTTTATACCGTTATTAATATAATATCACTCTCCTACACTGAATTACAAGAAAAAAATTTGTTATTATTAATAAAATAAATATCCGTTCTACTATATTCTCGAATTTCTATATCTTCTGTAAATTTCTAGAAAGCAATCCATTCATTATTAACTATCTCAATACAATTCACCGAATCAACTATCTCCAAATGATTCTCTTTGCTTAATAATGTTTTTTTATACAACAAAACTTGAAATATTTAATCTTAAACCTAACTTTATTAGGGTTGAATAAATTTCAGATAACAAAAATGAAAATTGACCGAATCTAATGCCTCTTGAAAAAATTGTCTACTTTCAAACTGGGGTAATAATAAAAGAACCTGATAGTTCATTTTTTAAAGAGTACTTATAAAGAAAAATGACCTTTAAAAAAGAATAATCAGTAAAAATAAAATAAGGAATCTTAATAATGTCTAAATTTTATGTTATTATTGTATCATTGATTTTGTCAGTGTCTATTTATGCTGAAAAAATTCACGATGATAAGTTGTCCGCGGATATTATTCTAAAAAAATCAGCAGCAAAATATAAATCTCTCAAAACTTATTCCGACACAGGAACAATTCAAAGCGAAGTCGTATATAATGGAATCAGAAATTCTATTAATATTTCATTTAAAATTCTAATGCAAAAACCTGATTTGTATCTAATCTCCTGGAGCCAGACTAATTCGATGATCCCGATCCCTCAGAACAGTACAATATGGAGCACCGGGAAACAGACTTATAGGTATATCAATACACTACGAGCTTTTTCTAAATTGCCAAATGCAAAGTACGGACTAGCTGCATCTGCAGGAATATCAAACGGAATTACTAATTTTATTCCCTCTCTTTTTTTTGAGTTTTTCTATAATTCAAACTCTTTCTTTTCCAAATTAATAAATCCTGAACTTATTAAAATAGAACAAATCGACGGAGATGAATGTTATGTAATCAATTCATCTTCATCTTTTTCAAAAAAAATAACTCTCTGGATTTCAAAATCAACTTTACTTATCAGAAAATCAAAAAAACTCTTATCTTCATCTATTAAAACTCCGACAGAAAATCCTCAGAAAAAAGAGGAAAAATCCTTATTCAACTTGTCAAGCAGAAAAAACAATGCATCAGAGAAGAAAACTAATGAATTAAATGGATTTGCTATTGAAACTCATAACAATATTTCATTCCCTGAACTCCAACATAAAGATTTTGATTTTAAAATCCCTAAGGGAGCAGTTTTAAAACAATCATTATTGAAGTGAAGCCATTTTATAATCCTTTAACTTTTAATTTTCTTTTTTTCTGATTATGTTTTTTATTGCTCTACTTAAAATATAAAAATATTTCAACTTTATTACTTAAAAACTTGCATTGATTCAAAATTATAGTAAAATTACTAATGATAAGGGATAAACTGTATTATCAAAAATTTTTATAAAAAGGTTTCATAAAAATGAGTAATCTAATATGCAAAGGCTGCGGAGAAACAATGGATACAACTGGTATTCCGCCGTTTACAACTTGTGAATGTTCTGATTGTGGAACAGAATTAATCATTCCTTTTGAACTTGATTATTTATTGCTCGAAAGTTTTTACGATAAAGAATCTGCCTTGGATTTCTATACAGGATTTGATAAATCCAGTAACAGCCCTGTCAATATTTACCTACTTGATAACGAAGAAAAAAATATTAAAGAACTTAAGGAAATTGCTGAAGAAGAGGGAAATATTTTATCTTCATTCAAACATCCTAACATTAGCCCTCTTTTCAATTATGCAACAATAAAAGGTAACTTTTGCGCAACAAGCCCGTTAATAGATGGATTTACTTTTGAAGACTATAATCCGGAAGAACAGGGAATTCTAGATGTTAACAAGCTTATCGATGTTTTTCAAGCGGCTTTACTTGGCTTGGCGGTTGCTCACCATAAAGAAATTATTCATCATAATATTTGTTTGAAAAATATTCATATAGACATCCAGGGGAATGTCAGAATAAGAAACTTTTTTTCTTCGAGGTTCACTTATAATTATGACAGTTTGAAAAATAAAGAAACGGAAGAGATTCATGTTGATAAATCCATATCTCCATATTTCATCAGCCCTGAAAAAGCAGAAAGTGGGCTTGAAGATAAACGAGGAGATATCTTCAGTTTTGGAGTAGTAATGTATTTTATGTTTACAGGTAAATATCCTTTCCAGGGTAGCAATCAGCTTGAAACAGTCTACTCGCGTGTTATGAAAATCAAACGGAAAAATGACGATTATTTAAAGAAAAAAACTATCCCTGACTCAATAGAATATGTACCGCCAAGACCTCTTATTAAATTAAGACCAGAAATACCTGAAAATATATCTAAACTGGTCATGAGAATGCTTGCATATCTCCCTGTCAGAAGACCTTCATTCAGTGAAGTTCTATCTGAATTTAATTTATTCAAGGCAGATAAAGAGAAAAAAGCTAGTTTCGTAACTGCTCAAAAATCTATGGTTGAAACTAAAACTCGCGCTATTCCAAAAATGAAACCTCTTTCCGGAAAGCCGAAGATGCAGAAAAAAACTAAAAAGAAATGGTCCTTCTAAAAGACCTTTATTTAATCATTTTTCTGATTGTACAGCTAACCACCCCTCGCGCCCTTCAAAATTTTTCGGCTCTATTTGTCCGTATGGAATCAAATTAAGATCATCGGGAATAAAAGAACCTAGCGTATTATATATCCAACCTTCTTTTATTGTTTTCTCTAAAAATTCATCGAACATTTCTGAACATTTTCCTCCTTCAACCTCCGCATGAATAGTTAAAATATTAAGTTCGTCAGATTTTAATTTTTTGATAAGAACAGAATTGTAGTTTTTGTCAGAAACTCCGTTATTGCCAATCAGTTCATCGTATGTTGGCAAAGTAACAGGAATCTGAATCTGCGCTTTTTCTATATCAGGTTTAAATATAAAATCCCCGCGACAGTCGCTATTGTACTTAAATGGCAAAGTCGCTTTAGCTTTTAACATATTATCATTGCATCGCCAGCCCGGAGCTGCAGACGAAACGGGAAACTTGCCAGTAATCTTTTCAAGCTCTCTGCTCCCTTTTTTTAGCAGATTAATAAGTTCACTTACAGTCAAACGGTCTATTTTAGATTGAATTTTATGGTGATCCCAAGCGTGTAATCCTATCTCATGCCCGGCATCGTATACCGCTTTGATTTGCCTTGCAAGGCGTTTTCCTATTAATGGACCAGGGAAAAGAGTTCCCATGAAAATAATTTCAGGACCATACAGACCTGCCGCATTAGATTTCAGCATTTTTATCAAAAATGCAGGCTTAAATAATCGCCATAGATGCCGTCCCATATTATCAGGACCAACTGAAAAATAAAAAGTTGCTTTTATCTGATATTTATTTAAAATTTCAAGTAAAGCAGGAACTCCGTATTTTGTTCCACGATAAGTATCAACATCAATGCGTAATCCTATTGTTTTATGTTGATTATTATCTTTTTTCATTATTTTGAAAATATCTTTTTTACAGCATCTGCGACATCATTAACATCATTTTCTGTCATCGCAGGAAATAAAGGCAATGAGCAAATTCTTTTATTCAACCACTCGGTATTAGGCAGACTTCCAGAAGTTTCAGGATATTTTTCTCTATAATATTTTTGAGAATGAGCCGCTCTAAAATGAAGTCCTGTACCTATATTTAATTTCTTCAGCTCAGACATAAAATTATCTCTGCTGAGTTTGTCCGAATTCAGACGAATAATAAATAAATGCCAAGCATGTTTAAATTCATATTTTTTAGGAAATTCAGGAAGTATAATTTCATTAATATTCTTTAGTTTCTCCATATACATTTGAGCAATATCAGTTCTTTTCTGTGTTATTTCTTCTATTCTGTCAAGCTGTCCCGAACCTATAACTGCCTGAATATCTGTCATATTATATTTAAAACCGGGTTCAATGACTTCCGCTTGAGCTGAACGCCCTTTATTTTCTCGATCAAATGCATCCATCCCTATTCCATGAAATTTCAAAGTACGAATTCGTTCTGCTAATTTCTCGCTATCTGTAACAAACATTCCCCCTTCCGCAGTTGTTATGTTTTTGATTGCATGAAAAGAATATATTGCAGTTCCGAGTTTCCCGACATGCCTGCCCTTATAAAAAGTCCCAAGAGCATGTGCTGCATCTTCAACAACTCTAATTCCTCCTGCAGCTTCTTTTATTCCGTCAATATCTGCAGGAACTCCAGCATAATGTACAGGAATAATAAGCTTTGTTCGTTCTGAAATGCATTTTGCTATTGTTTCAGGGGTAATCATTAATGTCCTTTTATCAACATCCGCAAATACTACTTTTGCACCGGTCAGTTCAATCATATTAATTGTGGAAACCCAGGTAAGAGATGGTGTAATTACTTCATCTCCAGGACCTATATTCATTGCATGGAGCAGCAAATGCATTCCCGCCGTTGCAGAAGAAAGAGCAACTGCATATTTACTTCCCGTATAATCACAGATTTTTTTTTCAAATTCCGTATTTTCTGGACCGTTAGTAATCCAGCCCGAACGAAGTACCCGAACAACTCCTTCAATTTCTGAGTCAGCAATAAACGGTCGTGTGAACGGTAAAAATTCCTTTCTCATACTCCCCCCTGCTAATTATCGCCATGTTCTATTACAGAAATAAATTCGCCTGAAGATAGAGCCTGACCAATAAAAAAATCAAGTGTTTTTTCTATAGATTGATCTAAAGAAACTTCCGGCTCCCAACTAATAAGTTTTTTCGCATTCTTTATGCAGGGAACCCGATGTTGTACATCCTGATACCCTTTCCCGTAAAATTTACCACTGTCAACCGTTATAAAGCCTGCAAATGGAGGAAATTTCTTTCTCTGCGGGTGTTTATCAAATTTTTCTACAAGGATTTCAGCCATGCGTTTGATACTCTCTTCGTTTGCAGGGTTCCCAATATTTATAATTTGAGAATCACATTTGTTGTCCTTGTTTTCTATAATCCTGAATAAAGCCTCAATCCCTTCACTGATATCAACAAAGCACCGCTTCTGTTCTCCTCCGTCAACCAGCTGAATTGGTGAGCCCTGAACTAAATTTAAAATTAATTGAGTAATCGCTCTAGAACTACCGATTCTTGCCGATGATAATGCGTCCAGCCTAGGACCAATCCAGTTAAAAGGTCTGAAGAGCGTAAATTTTAGCCCCTCTTTTTCTCCATAAGCCCAAATTACTCTGTCTAGCAACTGTTTTGAACAGGAATATATCCAGCGCTGCATTCTTATTGGTCCGGTTACCAGTTTCGAGTTATTCTCGTCAAATTCCTTTTCATCACACATTCCGTAGACTTCTGAAGTTGAAGGGAATATAACGCGTTTTTTATATCTTACACAATACCTGATAATTCTTAAGTTTTCCTCAAAATCAAGTTCAAAAACTCTTAATGGGTTACGGGTATATTCGATAGGTGTCGCTATAGCAACTAGAGGGAGAATAATATCACACTTTCTTACATGATATTCAATCCATTCGCGATGAATAGATATATCTCCTTCTCTGAAGTGGAATCCAGGACTGTCAAGAAGATGTGATATATAGTTCGAACGCAGATCCAATCCATAAACATCATATTTTCCGCTCTCAAGCAGGCGTTCGCTCAAATGACTTCCTATAAAACCGTTTACTCCAAGAATCAAAACGGATTTTTTTCTTTCCGCTTCAATTTTTTTACTGGCATGTGAACCCAAATGCATATTTTTCAGAACTCTTATCTCCCCCGCAAACTGATTTCCGGGCATTTGAATTCCTCTATCAAGCTGAGCTGAAACTATTTTGATTGCGCCTTTGCCACACTTTATCACCAAAGGATCTGATGAAAGCACTGTCCCAGGCTTTGCTTTATTATTAACATCGTTTGAAACAGAAACTTTCCAGAAAATACATTTTCTATCTCCCAAAAATGAAAATGCGCCAGGATATGGAATCGTTACCGCTCTAACTAAATTATAAATCTCTTCAGCTGATTTATTCCAGTCAATTTCTCCATCTTCCGGTTTTCTACCACCATAATATTCAGCCTGACTCCCATTCTGAGGAATTCGTGGTGCAGTTTTTGCTTCAATCTGCGGGAGAAGTTCAGCCAACAACTCTTTAGCCGCATCCCTTGCTTTTAAATGCAGATCTTTTGCTGTGTCTGTATATTCAATGGCAAATTTTTTCTGTCCGACAATATCGCCTGCATCTGCCTTCTCTGTCATATAATGAAGTGTTACACCTGTCTCTTTCTCTCCGTTTATCAAGACCCAGTTCAACGGAACTCTTCCGCGGTATTTCGGTAGTAATGATCCATGTAAATTCAGACAGCCGTACTGTGGAATATTCAGAATCTCATTGTTTAAGATATTTCTGTAATAAAATGAGAATATTATATCAGGAGAGAGAGTGCGTATTTTTTCAATCCAGACAGGGTTATTTACATTATCTGGAGCAAAAACCGGTATCCCCTCTGAGCATGCAAGTTCAGCAACCGATTCAAACCAGATATTTTCATTTGAATTATCACAATGAGTAAAAACTGCTTCAATTTCATAACCGGCTTCTAAAAGCGATCTTATACCGGCACAGCCAATATTATGGTAAGCAAAAACAATAGTCTTCATAATTTTTTAATCTCCTGAAAATTGTTCTCCTAGCGACTTTTTTATTTCATTTTGCAAACTGTCGTTCAGAGTCAGATTTATTAAATAATAGTGAAACTAAACTAGTCCTTAAGAGAAATTTATCAACCCGAAAAAATACAAAAGATACTAAAACAGAAAAATCAATCATATACATTTCTAAAATAAGGTAAAACAGAGCATATTACACCTATTCGAAAAAGAAGAAATCATGAATACCATTTTTACTTACGCGGTTAATTAAGATTTTTCATTTTCTGAAAATAACTGCTTTAATCGTTCAAGAGAAAGACCTGTTTTAAAAGCAATAGTATCTATATCTAAAACATCATAAAGAGATAATGCGACTTTTTCAATTCCCTTTTCAATTCCCTTTTCAATTCCCTTTTCAATTCCCTTCTCAATTCCCTTCTCAATTCCCTTCTCAATTCCCTTCTCAATTCCCTTTTCTAAACCTTCTTTTAACCCCTGCTGCAATCCGTCATTCTGTGCTTTCATAATTGCCAGTCGCTGAATTGAAATAAACTCTTTTCGCTTGTGCTGTAATTCAAGTTCTTCTTCTGAAAAATTTGCCTCATTTACTATCTGAAGAGCTTTTTTAACAGGTTGGTTAAGAGTTTCTGGTATGTACTCCATGCTGCCAGCGTTTTTGATAAAATATATCCACTGGTCTTGGATTCCCTTAAGTCGATCAAGACACTTGTTAAATTTAGGCAACTCTATAAAAATAAGCTCTATATCATCATTATAGTTGATAAATTCTTCTTTCTCTATAAGTTTGAAATTGGTAATTACCTTTTCTGTATCCTCAAACATTATAAAATCGACAACTGTCAAAGCAACAACAGGATTTAATAATTCATAATCCTCTTTCCGGTTAAGCTGTATTGAATAATTTTTGGCAGCATTATAAAGAATTCTTTTTTCAAAGCCCTGATGGTTTAAAATCTGCATCTCAATAATAACTTTACTCCCATCCTGAAGTTCAGCCTTCACATCGACATAAGAATCTTTCATCCCCTTAAGCATAGGAATATTATATGGATCTACTATTGTCAGTTCTGTTATTCTTTTCCCATTCCCGAAATCTATAACAGAATTCAGAAAATCTATCAGAATATCTTTATTCTCAAGACTTCCGAATACCTTTTTAAAAGCGTAATCAGTTTTTACATCAAGAAATTTCATAGCATTCACCCTTATATTAGTCAACACACATAGCAAATAATATAGATTAGGTTTGTATTTTTTCAAATCATCAGAAAGCTTTGAAATGCCTGCTTTTACTAAAATTGCTTTAAACTGCGGCCTATTTTTCTTTACGCCCTACGGTCTTTTCTATAAAATATTTCGGCCTGGCTCTTACATCATCATATATTCTTCCGATATATTCACCAAGCAGCCCCATTCCAATAAGCTGAAAACCTGAAATAATAAACGAAACTGCAAATAAAGAAAAGACCCCTTCTGCCGCCCATTCAGGACCGTTAATAATACGCATAACCAGGATATAAAGACCAAGAGCAAAACCAAGCAGAGAAACAATTCCTCCCATTATACTCAGCATTCTTAACGGAAAAGTTGTCATGCAAGTTAAAAGGTTAAACTGTAAGTTAATTAATTTCCAGAGAGAATATTTTGAAGTACCTGCAGCCCGTTCACTATGTTTAACTGGAATTTCACACGCTTTTCTTGCAAAAGAATTGCCCAATACAGGAATGAAGGTACTGCGTTCATTGCAAAGAAGCATGGCTTCAACTATTTCTCTACGGTATGCACGCAACATACAACCGTAATCATTCATATTGACACCTGTCGATTTTCTAACCATATAGTTAATAATTTTAGATGCCAGTTTTCTGAAAAGAGTATCTCGCCTGCTTTGCCTTACTGTACCGACAACATCATACCCTTTTTCTGCAGTTTTCACCAAATTTGGTATTTCCTCCGGTGGATTCTGAAGGTCAGCATCAATTGTGATTATCAAATCACCGCGAACTTCAGAAAATCCTGCAAAGATAGCATTATGTTGTCCGTAATTACGATTTAAAATACAAGAAACTACTTGATCTTCATGTTCTTTTGAAGCTTTGAGCATAATCTCAGAACTTGAATCAGAACTTCCGTCATCAATCAAAAGAATTTCATAGCGTTTCCCGGTTTTTTTACAAGCTTTAACAAGCCTGTCGATTAGCTCCTGAAGACACGCTTCCTCGTTGTATACTGGCACAACAACAGATAAAAATTTTACTTTATACTCTTTTTGCATAATCAATTCTCAAATCCCGACTTTTCATATTTAACCAATACTGTTTTAAGAATATCCTTATTATATTAAATATCAAATGTATTTGATATTTTAATTTAAATTGTTCAATAGACATTACCGGTCAAAGAGCATAAATAAACAGTTCAAAAAAGACCAAAATAATTAATTTTTTATTTTTTAAGGAACTTTTTTTTGATGCACTTGTCTTATTAAAAAAGTCTCCTGGCTTTCTTATTTAAAAAAACGAAAAAGAAAAGTTAAAGATGAATTTTCTAACATAAAAAAGGTAAAACTATGAAAAAGTTGGTACTTTATTTGACTGTTATAATGGGATTCACAAATGTCATCGGTTCAGATAAAAATAATAAGACCAGTGAAGCTGTGAATTATGCAAAAAGTCTCCAAAATGCATTTGCCAGTGTTGCAGAAAAAGCTCTTCCGGCAGTTGTTACAATTAAAACGGCAAAAAAAATAAAACAATATTATTATTTGCCGGAACGCAGGGTGACTCCTTTTGGGGTTCGTATTTTCACTCCAGGCAGAATTATCCAGCAGGAGAGCAAACCAATTTATTCAGGTCAGGCATCTGGTTTTATAATCAATGAAGACGGGTATATAATAACGAACTGCCATGTAGTAAAAGAACAGACAAACTTTAAGGTGATACTAAACTCGGGCGAAAAATATGATGCGGGAATCGTAGGAATGGATCCTGATACTGATATTGCTGTGTTAAAAATTAATGCCACCAAAAAATTACCATTCTTAAGATTTGCAGATCCTGAATCTGTAAAGGTCGGACATTATGCTATCGCAATCGGTTCTCCTTATGGATTAGGTCAGACTGTTACAACTGGAATTGTAAGCTACAAAGGCAGAACTGCCGGAATGAATCATTATGAAAATTATATTCAGACAGATGCTTCAATTAATCCTGGAAACAGTGGCGGACCTCTGTTGAATTTGGACGGGGAAGTTATTGGCATTAATGACTTTATTTTATCTCCTCCAAATTCCAGAGGAAATATTGGTCTGGCATTTGCAATTGCAGGTAAACTTGCAGACAATATCTCATCACAGCTAATTACTTCCGGGAAGGCTTATAAACCCTGGATAGGAATTGCTTTGAACAAACTATCGCAGAAAGAGCTGCCGGATTCATTGAAAAACGGTGTATTGGTTGCAGGGGTTCAAAAAAACAGTCCTGCAGCAACTGCCAACCTTCAAAAAGGCGATATAATATACAAAATCAATAATATTACGGTATCCAACCCCCAGGATATTGTAAAACTTCTATTAAACCAGATTCCGGGAAATGTAATTAATGTTTCATATTTACGCAATAAAAAGTTACATAATATTGATATAAAAGTTGCCATAAGAGATAATTATGTCTTTAATAGTACATGGAGGAAAAGATGATAAAAGTAGAAAATTTGACAAAAAAATTCGGCAAAAAAACAGCAGTTGACGATGTCTCATTTTCACTTAACAAAGGTGAAATCATGGGGTTTATCGGACCAAATGGAGCAGGCAAATCGACAACAATGAGAATGATTACTGGTTTTTTAACACCGACATCAGGAACAATTCAAATCGGGGGCTACAACATAGAAAGGGACCCGATCAAAGCAAAATCACTGATTGGATATCTTCCGGAAAATGCACCTCTTTATTCCAGCAAAACTGTTACTGAATTTCTGGAATATGCTGCGGAATTAAGAGGTTTTTACGGAAAAGATAAATGCAGGCAGGTAGATAAAGCAATTGATACTTGCTTTCTGGAAAATGTCAGATATCAGGTAATTGATACTCTTTCTAAAGGATACCGTCAGAGAACTTGCTTTGCACAGGCATTGATACATGATCCGGATATCCTCATTCTTGATGAACCCACTGACGGACTTGATCCGAATCAGAAAATGGAAGTCAGAAAATTGATTACAACTATGGGTAAAGAAAAAGTTATTATTATTTCTACCCATATTCTTGAAGAGGTCAATGCTGTAACCTCTAAAGTTCTATTGATTTCGCACGGGAAAAAAAGATTTGACGGCACTCCAGCAGAATTCAGCGGATATTCTGAAAGTGCCAATACTTATAACCTCGAACTGCTTGATGTTGAAAAAGAAGCAGCAGAAAAAGTTCTCGGATCATTAAACTGTGTAAAATCTATATCTCTCCTATTAGGTTACGAATCTAAAATTTCTTTCAGGCTTTTGCCGGAAAAATCATTTTCTCACGAAGAATTCAAAAAGCAAATTGCAGAAAAATCCGCTGCAAACCATTGGAAAATTAATGAATTCAAACGCAATGAAGGTAAGCTTAATGAAGTCTTTGCTCAATTCACCAATAATGAAAACACAATGGAGGACAGCAAGAAATGAACAGAAAAACATTTTCAGTAATAAAAAGCGAATTAAAAGACTATGTCGCTTCTCCTGCAACTTATGTCTTTATAATAATCTTTTTAATGGTTTCAGGGTTTTTTACTTTTATGATAGGTAATTTCTTTAAAGCAGGAGAAGCCAGCCTGGATGCGTTTTTTATGTGGCATCCCTGGCTCTATCTCTTTTTGATTCCTGCTTTAGGTATGCACATGTGGGCGGAAGAGCGAAGACAAGGCACGGTTGAGTGGCTTTTCACAATGCCGATTTCCCTTTTTCAATGTGTTATCGGTAAATTTATTGCAGCTTGGCTACTTATCGTAGCCGCTTTGACTTTAACATTTCCTATTATTATTACTGTAGCATATCTAGGAACTCCGGACTATGGAGCAATATTCTGCGGTTATATCGGAAGCATCCTTCTTGCCGGAGCGTATCTTGCAATCACAAGCTTTACTTCCACGCTGACCCGAAGTCAGGTCGTTAGTTTTATTGTATCAGTAGTAATATGTCTTTTCCTTATATTTTCGGGCTGGCCGCCTGTAACCGATATGCTTGTAAACTGGGCTCCTAATCAGTTAGTTGAACTTGTGGCTTACTGTAGTGTAATGCCGCATTTTTCAAGCATGCAGCGTGGTGTCATCGATTCAAGGGATATTATCTATTATTTATCTGTGATGGCAGTATTTTTATTCGGAACAGCGTTAATCTTGAAAAATCACAGAGCTTAACCAGAGAGGAGAGTTGAAATGAAAAGAAAAAGTGAAAAAATAATATTTTCCGCGGCAGGTATAGGGCTGATTATATTTATTGCCGTAATGATTAACTTTATCAGTTCTAAATTATATTCAAGGGTTGATTTGACCGAAAACAAAATTTATACCCTTTCAGATGCTTCAAAAAGAATTCTTCAGAAAATTGATACACCGGTCAAGATTAAATTCTACTTTTCAAAATCTAATCCCCAAATGCCAGTATTTCTGAAAAGTTATGCAAAAAGAGTTGAAGATTTACTTGATGAATATGTTCAAGCAGGTGCTGGAAAAATTAATTTGCAGAAATTTGATCCTGAACCTGACTCAGATGCTGAAGACACCGCATTAATGGATGGAGTAGAAGGGCAGGCATTAAACATAGGAGAAAAAGTCTATTTCGGTATTGCTGTATCTTGCCTTGATAAAACTTCTGCTATTCCATTCCTGTCTCCAGATAAGGAAAATCTGCTTGAATATGATATAACTAAAGCAATTGCGGAAGTATTTAAAACAGAAAAAACAGTAATCGGCATAATGAGTCCTCTAGCGGTTATGGGAACTGCTCCACAAATGCCTATGCGTGCTATGCCTCAAATGCCAAACCAAACCCCTTGGTTAGCTATTAAAAATCTACAACAGTCATATACAGTAAAAAAAGTACCTTTTGAAACTGATAAAATTGATGATGATATCAAAGTTCTTGTGTTAATTCATCCGGTTAACATTTCAGAAAAAAGCCAATATGCAATAGATAAGTTTCTAATGCAAGGAGGAAAGCTGATAACATATCTTGACCCTCTATCCTATTACTCTCTATCGTCCAAAGACCCCGAAGTAAATAAAAATGCCAGAGCAGGCTCAGACTTACCTAAACTACTGGAGGCATGGGGAATAAAGTTTACTCCGTCTCAGGTCGTTGTAGATGCTCAATATGGCCACAAACCGCAAGGTCGCAGCGAATTTCTTTCTGTACTGGATTTACCCAAAGAAGCGTTTAACAAGGATGATGTTTCAACTTCGGAACTTGAAAGCATAACTTTAGTTTTTTCAGGTTCATTCTCCGGCAATCCGGCTGAAGGTCTGAAAAAATCAGTATTAATAACTTCATCATCAAAAGCAGGCTTAATGTCTTCTTCAGTAGCTGAAAGTCCGAATTATATCTACAAAAACTTTGTTCCTGAAGATAAAACTTTTGATTTGGCAATTAAACTTACAGGGAAATTTAAAACAGCTTTTCCAGACGGGCTGAATAAAAGTGCGAAAAAAGAAAAGGATACCAAAAAGGATACATCAACTGGTACTAGTCCTGATACAGCAGTAATTCTTATCGGAGATTCTGATATTCTTGCGGATTCAATATGTGTTGCTGTCAGAAATGTTTTGGGCAGACAATTTATGATTCCGGTAAATGATAATTTGAATTTCTCCCAAAACATTGTGGATCTGCTCGGAGGAGATACTGATCTTATATCTATCCGGTGCAGACCTGTAGTAAGTCGCCCTTTCACAAAGGTTAAAGCCATGCAGGCACAAGCAGAAACTCAATACAAAGCAAAAATCCAGGAAGCTGAAAAAGAACTAACGGAAGCACAAAGACGCCTGAATGAACTGCAGAGACGCAAAAAAAATAAAAATCAGAGATTTATTCTCTCTCCGGAACAAAAGACTGAAATTAAAAAGTTTCAGGAAAAACAGGTAAAAATCAGAAAAGAACTTAAACAACTTAGGAAAGAACTGCGAAAAGATATTGACTCTCTGGAAGTGAAATTAAAATGGTTTAACATTGCATTAATTCCATTTTTAATAGCATTATTTGGTGTAATTACAGCAGTTATAAGAAAGAAAAAGGGAGGTGCTAAATGAACAAAAAATCAATAATTTTAATGGTTTCTATTTTTATGATATTGGGTATTGCCTGTATTTATCTGCTGAATAAAGATAAAAGTTCCTGGAACGACAAAAAAATGGCAAATAAAAAACTTCTGCCGGACTCTTTGGATATTAATAAAATCAGCAGAATGAAAATTTATGATAAAGACAATTCTGTAATGTTAAAAAAAGAAGATGGTTCCTGGAAAGTTGAGGAAAGGAATAATTACCCAGCAGATTTCTCAAAAATAAGTTCTTTTATTCTTAAACTTAGAGAGTTGAAGATAATTGATACTGTAGATGCAGGCAAGTCTCAATTCGGCAGGCTTCAGTTACTTGAGCCGGAAGAAAAAATAGATAAAGAAAAATCCGGTACAGTTATCGAACTACAGAATGATTCCGGCAAGGTGCTTTCAAAATTAATTCTTGGGAAAATGCATCATCGAAAAAATTCTGATTCACCTATTGGCGGAGAAATGCCTGACGGTAGGTACTTAAAACTTGCTTCAAATAAAAAACCAGTGCTGATTAATGAAACACTTTTTGGTTTTTCTACAAAATCGAATCAGTGGCTGGATAAAGATTTTATTAAAATTAAAGCTATAAAATCTATTCAATGCGAAAGTTCTGATAAAGAAAAAAACTGGTCTATTTCAAAAGAAGATAAAAAAAGTCAATACGCTCTTGCTGATATTCCGGAGGAAAAGACGGAAGATCTTAGTAAAATTAATTCAGCAATGGGAAGTTTTAACTATTTCTCTTTTACAGACCTTTATATGAAAAATTTTGATTTTAAACCGAATGATGAGTTTAAAGAAACTGCTACACTCAAAATTAAAACTTTTGACGATTTTACATATACTGTAAAGATAGGGAAAAGTAAGGACAAATGTATCGCCAAATTTGATGTCGAAGCAGTTATACCTGAAAAACGAGTTCCTGGCAAAGATGAGAAAAAAGAAGACAAGGAGAAACTTGATAAAGAATTCAAGGACAATCAGCAAAAGCTTAAAGAGAAACTACAAAAAGAGAAAAAATTTGTATCATATATTTATGAACTCTCCAAATACAAAATAGAGAGCATTCTTAAAAAGAAATCTGATTTTCTCAAAAATAAGCCAAAAAAGAAAACAGATAAAAGCTCTGATAAAAAGAAAACTGCAGACTCTGCTCAAAAGAAAAGCAGTGATATAAAATCTAAAAACATGAAATCAGCACCTGTTCCTAAACAGGATAAGACAAAGAATAACAAAAAAAAGGAAGCTGCTGCAAATGATGAGAAGAGTAAAAAGACTCTTCCAGAAACTAAAACAGATAAAAAATAGTAACTGAAACTACTTATTTTTATTTTCTCCAAACGGCGATTCATCTTCTGCATGAATCGCCTGCTTTTTCTATCTAGAAAATATTGATTGTAAATAATGATGACAAAATACTCTCTCAATATGGTTTAAAAACAAAAAAAACTGAGGTTCTTTTTTCTTAAATCAAAATACTAGAACAATACTACAATTGTATGTTTAAAATAGAGCAAGTCCGCGTATTTTTTACATTAATGGCAAAATTTAACTCTGGCAGATTGAATATTATGGCAATTAAAATCCCCCTTACTTGTTGAGATTGCATCAGTCATATATTGAAGTTTTCCCGACAACATATAAGGGGATTTTTTTGAAAATGACACTCTTTTTATTTGCACTTTGATAAGTGTTAATTTAAGTTTAATCCTAGAGATGAAAACTTGTATTAATTATTGTTAATAAATAAGCCTCTTCATAGATTTTAAACCTAAATTAATTCACAATTTTTTGTTTTTCTATATTTATACATGCTCAATGTTTGTGTAATTAGATATTTCCGAATTTGTCGTCATTAGATCATCTGATGATAACTTATGTATATCATTACTTCCGGTTAATCTTGCAAAGTTTTTTAACTCTTCACTTGATGCGTTAAGAAAGTTTGCAAGGCGTTCTGATGATTCTTCTATTTTCAAATGCTTTCTTAACTCAGGATTCTGAGTTGTAATGCCAATTGGACATTTTCCTGAGTCACAAATTCTGTATTGCTGACACCCTAACGCTATTAATGCAGAAGTTGCAATCGCAACTGCATCAGCTCCCATTGCCAGTGCTTTTGCAAAGTCAGAGGCTGTTCTTAGACCTCCGGTTATAATCAGCGTAATATCTTTTCCGCCATTTTCATTCAAGTATTTTCTTGCCCTGTAAAGAGCAAAAAGAGTCGGCATAGATGTACTCTCTTTGATAAATTTAGGCGCTGCACCTGTTCCGCCAGGACGACCATCCACTGTTATAAAATCAGGTTCCGCATATAACACAATTTCTAAATCTTTTTCTATATGACCCGCGGCAATTTTTATTCCTACAGGTTTTCCGCCTGTTATTTCTCTCAAATCACCTACACACTGTTTTAATTCTTCTTTTGTCGTTATTCCGGGAAAATGCGCAGGACTTATTATATCCTCTCCAGCTTTTTTTCCTCTTACAGCAGCTATCTCTTCTGTAACCTTATTCGCCGGCAGGTGTCCTCCCATTCCAGGTTTGGCAGATTGACCTATTTTTATCTCTATAGCATCAATCTTTTTAAGAAATCTTTCTTCTACACTATACTTGTTAGGGACATATTCAAAAATATATTTGAACGCCTCATTCATCTCATCTTCAAGAATTCCTCCCTCACCTGAACAGATTGCAGTTTTAACTGCTGCTGAACCTTTTGCGAGAGATTTTTTAGCCTCTTTTGATAATGCTCCAAATGACATGTGAGAGACTAATACAGGAGATTCTATAACCATCGGATATTTTGCCTTAGGTCCGATAATTGTCTTCAAATTTACATTTTCACTCTCATTTAACGGAACTTTGAATAACTGTGAGCCACGGAACAATAAATCTTTCCAGTAATTTGTACAGTTTCTCCTTGTACGCATCGGCTCAATAATCGGCCTTCCTGTTTCTGCCATCAAATGGATATATTCCATATTGTTTTCAAGTTCATCAACTGGTCTAAGCCATTCTGATAAATATTTACCTGTTGACTTCACAGACTCTGTTTCTTCACCATTCTGACCTTGTTCATCTTTTGTCAACTTGAAGAATCTTTTCTCTGTATCACACAGCGGACAAACCCACTGCTCCGGTAAATCCAGCCACCTGGTTTTCTCTTTCCTTTCATCATATATATATCCGCAAACTGTACATTCATAAATCGCCATTTTTTGTTCCTAAATTTTATCCATCTATATATATTTTACATTTTAGGAAATTATTTGTTCATATTTATTTTTAAAATTCCATATTTGCAGGTTCATAATACTCTTTAGGATGCTGACAGCACGGACATTTTGCTGGAGGTTCTGTTCCTTCAACAATATAACCGCAAATACTGCATTTCCACTTAATAGGAACTTTGCGTCTGAAAACTGTATCATTTTCAACCATTTCCAGCAATTTTTGATACCTGTCTCTGTGGTGCGCTTCAACTTTTGCAATCTGCTTAAAAAGTCTTGCAGCTTCCATATTTCCTTCTTCTTCTGCTTCTTTCGCAAATTGAGGATACATTGTTTCAAATTCGTAAGCTTCACCTTCCGCAGCAGCTTTCAAGTTTTCTAGAGTGCTGTTTATGCCACTTAGCAGTTTGAATTCATCGTTTGCATGACGCATTTCATTTAATGCCGTTTCTTCAAATATTTTGGCAATATAGTGATACCCTTCCTTTCTTGCTACTTTAGCCCAATAAGTATACTTGTTCCTTGCTTGTGATTCCCCTGCAAAAGCAGCCTCTAGATTTTCTTTTGTTTTACTCATTTTTCTTTCTCCGTTTATTAATGGTTTATATTATTGTATTGATTTTTAAATTTTAATCAACCTTTTACTCTCTTTTTTACCTTTTTTTTCTTAAAATATTTTTTTTATAAATAATTTACCATATATTTTAAGAAATAGGGTTTTCTTTTTTGCATTCTGATTTTTTTTATTTTTTTGGAGGTATCCTTTTATGTCTGTGTTAAATCTTCATCTTCTCAATTCTTATTTTGAAATGTCTCTTTCTGCAGCTAAATATACTTCTAAGCTCATTTTAAATTCATCTTCTCCTTTTTTCATTTCTTTCCCGGGTGGTTCCACTCCTGTATTATACTTTAAAATCCTTGCAGGTTTACCATCTTTATACAACCACTGGCATAGAGTTTTTATCTTTCAAGGTGATGAACGATTAGTTCAACCTGATTCACATCTACTTAACAGCAAACTCTTAGATAACCATTTTTTTGCATTCATTCCACATTTAAAACCAAAATTCTTTAAGATCGATACCTCAACATCAAACCCTCATAAAATTGCCTCTGATTATGCTTCTCTTATCTCTTCTCTTTTACCTTTAGATAATAATCGTTTACCTTCATTTGACCTTACTGTTTTAGGATTGGGAAATGACGGTCACACTGCCTCAGTCTTTCCCGAATCCCAGGCGGTGCATTCACACAACCCCTTTATTTTACCCGTTCCACCTCCAACTACATCTCAACCTTGTGTTCCTCGCATTACTATGACCATCCCCCTCATAAATGCTTCAAAAAATAAATTATTTTTACTATCAGGCCTTTCTAAACTTTCTCTTCTTAAATCTCATAATATTTCTTACCCTTTTACTCATGTTACTAACCCTATATTTTTCGCTTCAATCCATAATAAATAGCTAATTTTTTTTATTTCCTACCTCTCTTGTATTTCTCTCGACTCATCCTCTTTCATCCCAACTTTTTATTACTACAATTCCTTTTTATTTTTTATTTTCCTTTTTTAACATTACCTTAAATACAGAACAACCTACAAATCAATCACTTACATGTATTAAATATATAGTATAGTATACTACACTATATAAAATATTATTACTATACTACACTATACTATACTTTAAAAATTTTACCTAAAAACTTGAAATTCCCTGGAATAGTGATAATTTTATTTTTTAATGTAAATTATGCAGAAATAGAGAGTTAAAGGTAAAAAATGAGGATTAAATAGCTCAGGTAAGAGATAATGGAAAAATTATTTGAAGAGCAGGTAAATAAACTTAAAAAGCATCATTATTTGATATTATATTGGGCAGCAGAGGCTGAAGTCACAAAAAGCAAATATAATATAACAAATGTATTTGATGATTTAAAAGCCCTAGGGATAACGCGGACGAAACAGAGTGCGATGAGTTACATAGATGTATTGGAAGCATTATGTTTTATAGATGTAAAAGAGGAGCGTAACAGGAAGAATATATATATATCGGAATATGGTGAAACAGCATTAGAGAAGTTAGTATCAGAAAAACAATTTAAAATAGAAAAATCAACATATTTAGGAGGTTCAAGATGAGCGTAGGGATAGGCGGAGCAGGATCTAAACTAGCGACAATATTTGATCCGGAAAATTGTACAGCGGTAAATATATCGGAAGCTGAATTAGGAAAAGTTGAAGCAACAAAACATATTCTTGCGGTTGCCCATTCGGCAAAAGGGCAATTTAAAGGTTCGGGGAAAAACCCTTTAGTTGGAAAAACTGCATCAATATCTATTGAAGAGGAACTGCTTGATTTAAGCAAGGGAAACATAGTTTTTACTTCAACGGGAGGAGGGACAGGTAACGGGATTACATCAGTAATTCTAGATAAAATATCAAAATTGGAAAATGTTCTTCTTAATGATTCAACAGTATTTGTTCTTCTGCTTCCATATCTTAATAAGGAACCGGTTGAATATGTAGAAAATTCTATAGATTTCATACTTGAAAGTATATCACCTGCAATTGATTCAGGAAATACGGGAAATATAATATTATTTTCAAACAAATTAAAATTTGAGCATAGAATTCCAGAAGCTGAGTACAATAAAATGATTATATCTAGTCTTCTGGAATTTTATAATATTCCTCTGAAAAATCAGGAATTAAAGTTACTAGACGGGCATATAGACGATGAGGATTTCAAGATATTCACATCAAAACCGTATTTTAATCACTTTACAATTTTTAATTATACACCAGACAGGCCTTTTGTAGACTTACTTAATGAAAACATGAATCCTCTGCTTTTACCACCGGAAAAGCCAATTGAAGCAATGTTTCTGCTTGAAGTTCCACACGAATCACAGTGCAGTTATTTCTATAATATTTTGGATTATTATTCAGACGATAATGTTATACCTGTATATAGTGTAGTTTTGAATGAAGAAATTTCAGAACCTAGAATAACTCTTTCAGTTCTTTATTCCAGAAAGCCTAAAGAGCTAATTGATGATTTTAAGAAGATGGCAGATCGAATGACTAGGAAAAAATTGAAAAAATCAATAGATCAATATGTAAAACTTGAAAGAGCAAAGCTTGATATTGACGCCGAAGTTAAAAAGATTGAAGATGAAAATGAAAATGTACATGGCGTGCTGGATGTATTAAAACGATTGAGAAAACTGAGGTAGAACAATATGAGAATGTCACAACTTGTTGGGCGTAAAATAAAAGAAACCCCAAAAGATGCAACCACAATAAGTCATAAATATCTTATTCGCGGCGGATATGTAAGACCAGTTTCTGCAGGAATATATTCTCTGTTACCACTTGCAAAAAAAATAGTGGATAAAATAGAAAAGATTATAAGAGAAGAGATGAATAAAGTTGGAGGTCAGGAAGTACTGATGCCAGTTGTACTACCTGCAGATTTGTGGAAAGAGTCTGGAAGATATGAATCAGTTGGAAGCGAACTTCTAAGGTTTAAAGACAGAAATGATAAAGAAATGCTTTTAGCTATGACCCACGAAGAAGGAGTAGTTCACCTTGTAAGGACAGAGGTAAACAGCTACAAACAGCTTCCTATTATGCTTTATCAGCTTCAGACAAAATACCGTGATGAAGCACGCCCGAGAGCAGGTATGATAAGGGTTCGCGAATTTACTATGAAAGACGCATATTCATTTCATAAATCACAGGAGTGCCTCGAAAGCTATTATATCAAGGTATTTGAAGCTTATGAAAGAATATTTAAAAGAGTTGGACTGAATGAGTGTATTTCGATTGAATCTGATCCTGGAATGATGGGCGGAAGTGGCTCACACGAATTCATGGCGTTAGCAGATTGCGGTGAAGATATAATATTTATGTCTGAAGACGGTAAATATAAGGCAAACCGGGAGGTTGCAACAGCCGCATGGGATTACCGCAAAGAAGAGTTTAAAGAACTGGAAAAAGTACATACCCCAGGCAGGAAATCCATTGAGGAAGTTGCTGAATTTCTTGGAATTGATGCTTCCCAAACTGGAAAAGCTGTCTTTTTTAAAGATGTGGAAGGGGTTTGTATATTTGCAATGATACGCGGAGATTTCGAGGTCAATGAGGCAAAATTAAAAAAACTTATCAGCAGTCCTGTTTTGGATTATGCAGATGACTCTCTAATTAAAGAGTCAGGAGCAGAGCCCGGGTATGCTTCACCCCTGGGACTTGATTATGATAAAATTAAAATAGTAGTGGATAATTCCATTAAAGAATCTTCAAACCTTGTTGTAGGAGCAAACGAACCTGACTACCATTATAAAAACTTCAATTTTGATCGCGATATGGTTGCGGATAAGGTTATCAGCGGCGATATAGCATCTGTTAGAGAAGGAGATATATGCAAGGTAACTGGAACACCATTAAAGATGAAAAGAGGAATTGAGGTTGGAAATATATTCAAATTGGGCACAAAATATACAGAAAGCATGAACTGCATGTTCTTAGACGCAAACGGGAAATCTAAACCTATGATAATGGGGTGTTACGGAATTGGAGTAGGAAGGGCAATGGCATCTGTAATTGAACAATCCTACGATGAATGGGGGCCTATATGGCCGATTACGATTGCACCGTATGAACTTCAGCTTTGCTCATTAAATCCCAAAAAAGAGGGAGTTAAAGAAACAGCGGAGAAGCTGTATGAGGAATTAAAAGCAGCAGGAGTAGAAGTTCTTTATGATGACCGTGGCGAAAAAGCAGGATTTATGTTCAAAGATGCAGATTTGACTGGTATCCCGTTAAGATTAACTGTTTCTCCCAAAAATATTGAAGAAGGAAAAATAGAATTTAAATTCAGAGGTTCTGCTGAGAAGGAATTCTGGCCAATAAATGAAACTGTTTCAAAGCTTAAAGAAATCATTGCCAAAGAGTACATAAAATATAATAACTGAAAAAAATAATAGTATAATAGTACTTTTTTTAGCTTTTTTATTAAATATTCTTCTTAAATACCTATCTATGCCAAACTTGTTCGGTTGGTAATTTATAATAAACCTAATAGTATCAAAAAAAAGTGCCTCGTGCAGGACGCACGAGGCACTGGGCACAGAAATCCCCAAAGGGGGATGGGTTAGGCTCTTTCATAAACATAAACAAAATTCTCTACCTTGTTTATATTCTGTACTTAATATAAGACACATAAAGATATTATTCAACCTGTTTTTAAAATTAAATTTATATTTTTCTTAAATTATTCTAATCATGAAAAACAGTTATAGAATATATTAATGTATAATCTTGCCATTTTTAGGATTAGTTAAGCATAACTTGACCACCGGAAACAGGAACAGCCTGACCGGTTTCATACTGCTGAGAGACACAGTAAATAATTGCCTTAACAACATCACTTGGGAAACAGCCTCTATTCATAGGCACCTTAGCTTCATAGAATCGTTTTACATCTTCAATAGATTTTGCACCTGGGACTTTATTGCTATTTAAATACTGAACAAAAAGACCTCTTTCCGGATCACTCCAAAGAGGACCGTCGAAAAAGTTCCCGGGACAGACACTATTTACTTTAATTTTGTCATCAACCAATTCAAGAGCAAAACTCTGAGTTAAGCCGATTGTTCCAAATTTACTACCTGCATAAGCTGCATTTTTATTACTGCCTTCCAATCCGCTCTTTGAATTAATCTGAACAATATCACTCCAGGAGCCCCCGGCGTTATTTTGTAGAGACATTATTTTTGAACAATATTTTACGCACAAATAATAGCCGGTATAATTAATATTTGTAACAAATTCCCAATCTTTTTTATCAAAAGTTTTAACGGATCCAGCTTTAAGAACGCCTGCGTTAGCAACAAACAGATCAAGCCCACCGCAATTCATCACAAGCTCATCAATCATATTTTTTACAGATTCTTCATCCGCAATATTTACTTTTAACGCAAATACTTTATTTTTTCCATATTTTTCATTTAATTCTTCAGCTGCTTTTAACGCTCCTTCCAAATTAAGATCTGCAATTGCTACCGTTACACCTTTTTGGACAAGTCCTTCGGTAATTCCAAACCCAAATCCTTGCGCTCCGCCAGTTACAACAGCAATTTTTCCATATAACGGGCAGGGAGACGGAATATTATTTACTTTAAGAATGCTGTCAATATAAAGAAGGTCATTGTTATTAAAGGTTATAACTCCACCAAAAGCATCAGCATATTTTACAATTTTATAAGCATCAATAAGATATTCTGATGCTAATTTTGCTTTTTCATAAGTCGGTGCAGAGCAAAAAGTTACCTTATTTTTTACTGAAACAACCGTTGGTAATTGAGAAAATTTATTTTTAAAAGCATTTACTTTAGCTTCAAGATCAGAAATTTCATCTACTTCCAGAACTTCACGGTCTAGGAAAATATAGTGCTCTGGCGTTAAAGCGCAATTATAGATATTCAGATATGGTAGAGGAATAATTGTTTTGCGTTCATCTTCTCTTAATAGAGATCTAAGAATTGGTGCGACATCCAAAACAGTATCTTTATCAGGTGAGCCAAATGTAGAGATATTGTTACTATTGAGTCTTTTATCAAGTGTTGAAATTATTTTATCTAAAGTGGATTTAATTTCGTCAACAGAATTTCCTGCAAGAATAAGTCCATGATTTTTCAAAAATATTGCATTTGCTTTTTTTCCTGCATTTTTTATTTCAACAGCAAGGTCAGAACCTATTGAATATTTTTCTATCCACAAGGCTTCAGGAAAAATTTCAGAACAGATTCTACTACCATCAGCAGAACATGTTAATGCGTTAACTTTTGTCGGATGCAGGTGTATAATAAAAGGGAAATCCATTATTTCATGAAAAAGGGTATCTATAGATGGAATATTCTGCGAGAACTCCTCTAAAGCACCAGTTAAAACATGTTTCATTGCACCTTTATTTACTGAACCGCAAGTCATAAAAATCTGCTGAAGGGCAGCTCTGTTAAGCTTCAGGTAATCATTTTCATTTATTTGACTGAGTACTGCACCGGAAGGGGTAATGAATAGTTCAGTATCATTTTTAAAAGAAGCATTACCACCAGAACCGATAAGTAAATCTTCGTTCAATCCTAACTCATTAATAAATTCTGTCAATCCTCTAAGCGACATATAAAACTCTCCTTTTCTTATGATAAGTTATCCGCAAGAAGTCAGTACTCTTCAGATTATTCTTATCAGTATATTAATAAAAGTATTAATTAAAACTAAACATAGTCCGACGATTATTGTCATAATAATATATAACTCAAATAATTCCAGTAAAAAATTATTATGATTATATGCAGAAATAACAATAATTCTAAAAATGTATACCTGAAAAATAGATAAACAAGTTATTTTTTATTTAATACACTAAAGTTTCAAGCATGATGTTTTTTAAATTCAATTATTGCAAATCTGTCTGTCATACCTGCAATATAATCGGCTACAGCTCTATGAAGTCCGACTTTTTCAGCTCTTTTTACAGCAGTAACAGACATAAGTTCAGGTTTCTTCAAGTAGATTTGAAACAAGTGCCTCATTCTTTGCACTGCATTGTTATTAACATTATCAACATCTGGATGATGATAAAGGTTTTTATAGAGAAATTTGCGATGCTCCAATGTTAATTTTTCAAAATCAGAACTGAAGGAAATTAGTTTTTTATCTATTTTCTGAATATCAGCAGATGAATACTTAGAATACGGCTGCAAATTTTTTTCAGAATTTAAAATTACATTTTGAACCATCATATCTATTAAACACCTGACAATAAAACCCCGTGATTTTTCAGACCCTGTAATCAATTTAACGCCTCTTTCTAAAGCTCTTTCACAGGCTAGATTCCAAAGTTTATTATCGGTAAACATCTTCTCATCCAAAAGCCCGGATTCAAGCCCATCATCAACATCATGCCCGTAGTATGTCAAATCATCTGCAATATCAGCAACTTGAGATTCTAAATGCGGTTGATTTTCCAATTTCTTATCATCTAGGAAAGAAGAGGAATCGCGATGCTTTATAAGACCTGTTCTCACTTCCCAAGTGAGATTTAATCCATCATAATCAGGGTATTTTTCTTCAAGAACATCAACAACAGTCAAAGCCTGCCTGTTATGATCAAAACCTCCATGATCTTGCATTAGTTCATTTATTGCATATTCTCCAGAATGGCCGAAAGGCGTATGCCCTAAATCGTGAGCTAATGCAATAGTTTCCGCTAAATCTTCATTAAGATAAAGAGCCCGTGCTATCGTTCGGGCAATAGCAGCTACTTCAATAGTGTGAGTAAGTCTCGTGCGGTAATGGTCACCTTTTCCGTTTAAAAAAACCTGTGTTTTATATTCAAGGCGACGAAATGCACGACTGTGAAGAATTCTATCCCTATCCCTTTGAAAATCTGTACGAAAAGGGTGGGGTTTCTCAGGAAACCGCCTCCCTTTAGAGTGAAGGTTATGAGTTGCGTAAATTGAAAGATCTTTATCCTCCAACAGATACTGTTCTTTTATTTTTCGCAACATAATATTAAACCGGTGTAATAACTAATTTAAAATAATTCCGGAATATTCTCTTTTACTTGTTCATACATTTCAACATTGCTGATACTTGTAATTCTACCTTCTGCATACTGCTGGTCAATCCACTCTTTAATCTTTATAAGTCCAGGGTGATTTTTCTTGATTCCGGCAGCTGTTTCTCCTATATTCGTATAAACCCAATATGCAATACCAGCCAAACCAGAATTATTAGTTATTGCCATGCCACAAGGACGATTCAACCATTTACTTGTATCAAATATATTGTAAATTTCCTCATTCTTTGTTAAACCATCAGCATGAATTCCGGCTCTTGTTGTATTAAAATCTGAACCGACAAGAGGATAATTAGACGGAATAGGATATCCTATTTCATTATTAAAATATTCGGCTGCCTCAGTAATTGCTGTTGGATCAATACCGTCATGAATACCTGTTAATCCCATCCATTCAATTACTAAACCTTCAATTGGCGGATTACCTGTTCTTTCTCCAAATCCAAGGAAAGTTCCATTCGCCGCAGAACAACCATATAACCAGGCAGTAGAAGCATTAACAAGAACTTTATGGAAATCGTTATGACCATGCCATTCTAACTGTTCAGATTTTATATCTGTATTTTTAAAAATTACATCAAGCATAGCAGGAACACTTCTAGGTAACTCTGATTTAGGATAAGGGAGTCCGAATCCCATAGTATCACATAAACGGATTTTTACATTACCTTCTGAAATTTCCAGTAATTCATTGATCATTGGAATGACAAATCCATAAAAATCTGCTCTTGTAATATCCTCAAGATGGCATCTTGGTCTGACTCCATGCTCTAAAGCTGCTTCTACAACTTCTTTATACCCATCCAATGCCTGCCGGCGATTTTTTTTGAGTTTAAGGAAGATATGGTAATCTGAACATGATGTCAAAATACCAGTTTCTTTAATCTGCATAGATTTAACAAGTTCAAAATCTTTTTTTACTGCTCTAATCCAAGCTGTTATTTCAGGGAATTTAAGCCCTAATTCCTGACATTTGCGAACAGCTTCGCGATCTTTTTCACTGTACAGAAAAAATTCTGTCTGTCTGATAAGTCCTCTTGTTCCGCCCAATTTATTCATGTATTTAAAAATCTGAACTATTTGTTCGACAGAATATGGAGGTCTAGCCTGTTGCCCATCACGAAAAGTTGTATCAGTAATCCAGATATCTTCAGGCAATTTCATTTCGACATCTGGCCCGTTTAAAGAAATTGCGGGAACTTTATCATAAGAAAAAGTATCTCTGAACAATTCAGGTTCCAAAACATTTTTCAATTCATATTTATCACTCACTATAAGTACCTCATTTTTATATTAATTATTTTCAAAACCAATTTTTAATAAGTTAAGCTAAGTTAAATTATAGAAGAACAGATTTTTTTTAAATCAGCTCTTAGCCTACCATTGTCTATTGGTCATACCTTTAAAATAGGTATCTGTAACTACAGCCTAAAAACATAGTATCTTTTGAGCAATACTTCAAATAACAAAATGAATTTAAAAGCTATTTTATTGATTTTTAGTTATTTTTTACTTTCAAAAGCTAAATTTTTTCTTGATTTATTTATATTCTACTATATATTATATAATTATTGCAGTATTTAATAGGTTGGTGATTGAACAGTCTATCGAATGAAAATAAGTACCCACGATTGACTATTCAATCAGAGGTAAGGCAATTTTTGGGGTACGCCAAGTTTTGTGGAGAAATATTATGCCTGTTCTGAAACTCAGCGAAAAGAAAGAAAATAGCGATCATGTGATAGCAGGAATTAGACTCACCAAATCTAAATATGTTGACCCTGATACTGTAAAAATTGATTTAAAGTCATTAAAAGAAGAAGAAGAAAAAACTCCAAAAATTAACTTAAGTGATACGACGCCTCTTGAAAGTGCAGAAAAATTGACAAAAATGCCTGAAATTAAGGGAATTAAAGATAAACCGAAACAACCAGAAGCCAAAGAGATAAACGACAAACCTGCTGAACCTAAAGTCAGTGTAATTAAAGATAAACCTACAAAGCAGCCGGAAATTAAGGTGATCAAAGATAAACCGAAACAACCGGAAGTCAAAGTTATAAATGACAAACCTGCTGAACCTAAAGTCAGTGTAATTAAAGATGAACCTTCAAAGCAGCCGGAAATTAAGGTGATCAAAGATAAACCGAAACAACCGGAAGTCAAAGTTATAAATGACAAACCTGCTGAACCTAAAGTCAGTGTAATTAAAGATAAACCTACAAAGCAGCCGGAAATTAAGGTGATCAAAGATAAACCGAAACAACCGGAAGTCAAAGTTATAAATGACAAACCTGCTGAACCTAAAGTCAGTGTAATTAAAGATGAACCTACAAAGCAGCCGGAAATTAAGGTGATCAAAGATAAACCGAAACAACCGGAAGTCAAAGTTATAAATGACAAACCTGTTGAACCTAAAATTAGTGTAATTAAAGATGAACCACCTGAAATTACCTCTAAATCCCTTCCAATAAAACCTGCAATTCGTCGAGATAATAAAAATATGGAAAATCTCACACCATTGAATAAACCTTTAAAACCAGCAATTCCTGCAAAACAAAATTTAAAAAGTACACCAGAAAAAGAGATAAAGGAAGAAGCAGGAAAAGATAAACTTCCAGCTGAAAAGAAGAAAATTAATCCTGAAAAATTGGAAACAAAAGAAAATAATAATTTAAACATAACAAGAAAGAAGAGTCAAATGCCACCAAATGAAAAACCTTTTGCCGATATATTCGGAAAAAATGAACAAAAAGAAGATGTAAAAAACGAACAGGAAAAAGTTGAAAATGAAACCACTTCAAAGAAAATTCATAAAAAAACTTTAGGTCTATTCGGTAAAAAGAAGAGAAAACCAGTTTTTGGAGGATTAAATAAGGTAGTAAAAACAGCCAAATCTTCTGGATCTGATCCTGAAAATCAAGAAGAATCTCCTAAAAATGATGCTCCTCCTGAACTTAAGAAAAATAAGGTGGAAATTAAACCTACAGTTTCTCCAAGCATCAAAACGGTTTCTTCAGAAGATAAACCTAAACCTGCAATAACTAAACCGGGAATAGGAAATAAACCTATCGTTGGTAATTCTGCTCTTAAACCTGCAATAAAACAGAAAACTGATGATGCTCCACCTAAACTCCAGGAAAATAAGGTAGAAATCAAACCTCCTGTTTCTCCAAGCATCAAAACGGTTTCTTCAGAAGATAAGCCTAAACCCGCAATAACCAAACCGGGAATAGGAAATAAACCTATCGTTGGTAATTCTGCTCTTAAACCTGCAATAAAACAGAAAACTGATGATGCTCCACCTAAACTTCAGGAAAATAAGGTAGAAA
>Ga0256913_10000005_pt1 | contig 97823 bp, 81 predicted proteins | sample Axial_MatmetaG_FD_185970 | JGI IMG/M metagenome (GOLD analysis project Ga0256913, IMG submission 185970) | Deep-sea worm associated microbial mat communities from Axial Seamount, Juan de Fuca Ridge, Pacific Ocean - Axial_Mat | ecosystem: Environmental > Aquatic > Marine > Oceanic > Microbial... | reverse complement strand
CTTAAACCTGCAATAAAACAGAAAACTGATGATGCTCCACCTAAACTTCAGGAAAATAAGGTAGAAATCAAACCTCCTGTTTCTCCAAGCATCAAAACGGTTTCTTCGGAAGATAAACCTAAACCTACAATAACAAAAACGGGTATGAAAAAACCATTAGGTGGTAAATTAGGAATGAAAGGCAGTAAATTTAAAATGAAGCCTCCAGGACTAAAAAATAAGATTAAAAAAAATACCGTCTCTCAGGATGACTTAATGGAGCCAACTGCAAATATTCCAGCGTTTGAAAAAATTAAATCTGGAGAAGAAAAAAATCAGATAGATGTAATTTCAAAATCGAATGCTGTTCTTTATTGTTTTTTCAAAAAGAATGATGAATGGAGCAAGAAAAAATTCCCTCCTACACCATTTGGAGTAAAGATAGGAAAATCATCGGATTGCGACATTCAATTTGATGATCCGGATTTAGATGATGTCCAAATTATCTTAACTGAAGTAATTGATAAATGGATAATAATTGATTGCGGTAAAAATGATTTGCTTAGGGTTGATAATTTACCGACAAGACAAATGTCTCTATCTTCAGACTTGCCTTATGTTATACAAATTGGAGATAAAGGTATGGCTGTGTTTCTAACAAAAGATTCAACTCTTGAGCCTGAATTAATACCACCAGTAAAAAAACTGACATTAAAATCAGCAGGCATAAGAATAAGTAAAATAAAAATAGGAGATAAAGAACAACCTTTACATATCCCCGATAAATTAAATAAAGACGAAAGTAAAATAATCAAAGATATTCAACCTTCTAATTTTATTTTAACGCCACTTAATGATTTAGATAATCTATTTGAAAAAGTTAAAATTCCTGTATCAACCAAAGAAATTTTTGTTGGTCGTTCAAGTAAGAAATCTCAAATCGTTATAAAAGAGCAAAGCATATCAAGGCAACATGCAAAAATTGAAGTTGACGGTAAATTTTTATATGTTACAGATTGCAACACTAGCAATGGTACATATCTAAATTCCAATGAATTAACTGATCGTACATTAGTAAGATCGGGAAGTGTTATTTCATTAGGCAATATGCCATTTCTAGTCTCATTTGAATAAATATAAAAATTCTGAAGGTCTATAAAAAATATTAGTTATTTTATAGACCTTTTTTAATATTAGAAAAGAAAAAATACATGATTAAAAATTGTCCAGATATATTAAAAAAAATTGTAAAGACAAAATTTAAAGAACTTAAATCAAAAAATTACACTATTGAAGAACTCGAAGATTTTATATCAAAAAATCAATCTGCTTTGGATTTCGAATCAGCACTCAAAGATAGTAAATTAGCTGTTATTTCAGAAATTAAAAAAGCTTCACCGTCAGCAGGTATAATTAATAAATATTTTCAACCTGATAAAATTGCAGATTCTTATATGAAAGGAAATGCAAATGCTGTAAGTATTCTCACGGATAAAGAGTATTTTAAAGGTAGTATTGAATATATCAAACAATTGAGAGAAATAATTAAAGTTCCAATTCTGCGTAAAGATTTTATAATTGATGAATATCAAATATATGAAGCTAGAGCCTATGGTGCAGATACATTTTTACTCATTGCAGCAATACTGACAACTGAAGAACTGTATAATTTTATAACATTAGGCAGAAGCATGGGTATGGAACCTCTTGTAGAATCACATAATGAAGAAGAGTTAAAAAAATCAATTGATGCAGGAACAAAAATATTCGGCATAAATAATAGAAATCTTCATACTTTTGAGGTTGACTTAAATACTTCTATTGAACTTTACAATTTAATTCCTCATAATGCTGTAAAAGTAGCTGAAAGTGGTATAAAAAATACTAAAGATGCATCTTACTTAAGAAATACAGGATATGATGCAGTTCTTATTGGAGAATCATTAATGCGATGTGGACACAATTCTATTTCTGATATGGTAATTAAATTTAAAAACGCTTAACTTAAAAGCTTTAAAAATATATAAAATATCGGAGCATTCAACAGTAAACTGTCTATTACATCTAACGCCCCACCCATTCCAGGAATTATTTTCCCTGAATCTTTTACATTTGTACCACGCTTTAAAGAAGATTCTGTTAAATCGCCTATAAAACCACCAATAAATAATAATGCTCCGGAAATAAGTGAAAAAAAGTATAAATTAAAACCATTTACGAGAATATTAGGGTAAATCTTGATAAATACAAAAGCTGCTACAATGCTGAAACATAAACCACCAATAGTACCTTCCCATGATTTTTTGGGACTGATTTTAGGTAAAATTTTATGATTCCCATTTTTCATTAATCTTGAACTTGTCATTCCAACAGTATAAGCACCAATATCTCCTATTTTTGTTACTACAATTAAAAATAAAAAATAATATTTTCCAGGTACACTGTTAAAATTTCCTATATATATTTCCGCAAGAAAATATAATGGAAGAATAAGCATAGGTAAAGCAGATATTGATGTTACTGAAGAAATGATAAGTTTTTTTCTATCATCGCCGACTAAAAGTAAAAACCAGGCAAAGAGAACCGATAAAATCAATAGAGCTGCAAAATAATCAGCCGGAGCCTTCAGGACTGTCATAACAAGTAACAAACCTGCAAACAGAGCTGTAAATTTTTTATAGGAAGTAAGTCCAATATTTTCGATCATTGAAAGATATTCATACACACCGGCAGAAGCAAGAAAAACGCCAAGAATAAGAAAAAGAACAAGAGCAAAATTTCCTTTTAAAAAAACTGAACCAAACATTACAAATGCCATAACAATGCCGCTAGGTAATCTATATTTTAGCATTATCGTCCACCATATCTTCGATCTCTAGCATAATAAACTTCAAGCGCTTTTTCAAAATCAACTTCTCCAAAATCAGGCCACAAGGTATCTGTAAAATAAAGTTCAGAATAAGATAACTGCCATAGTAGAAAATTACTTATTCTATATTCGCCACTAGTTCGAATCATTAAATCAGGATCTGGCATATCCGGTAAATATAAATGTTCTGCAAAAATTTTTTCATTTATATTTCTAACCTTAAGTTCACCTTTTGAAACTTTTAAAGCTATATCTTTGGCAGCATCAGCTATCTCTGTTCTACCACCGTAATTTAAAGCAATCATAATATTCATCTGCCTGTTTGAAGCACTTTTTTTCACAGCATTATTAAGTTTTCTAATAACTTTCAGAGGAATACGGTTCTTTCTACCTAACATTCTAATTCTAAATCCCCTTTTAATAAAGTTATCCATATTTGCATCTATAGCATTTTCAAGGATTTTCATTAAACCATTGACTTCTTTTAAAGGTCTTTTCCAGTTTTCTGTACTAAATGCATAAAATGTTAAGTACTCGACGCCTGCATCCTGAGCAAGATTCATTACTTTTATTACCGTATCAGTTCCTGCCTGGTGACCAGCTACAGAATCCAATCCACGCTGTTTTGCCCAACGCCCATTCCCATCCATTATAAAAGCAATATGTTTCAGCTTCTTTTCTTTATTTACCATAAAAATATTCCTCTAAAGACGCACATAATGCATGATATATCGGCAGATGATATTCCTGAATTCTAAAAATTTCACTTTTATCAACCTTAACTGAAATATCACTTATTTCTGAGCATTTTCCACCATTTTTACCTGTTAAAAGAATAGTTTTCATATCCAAATACGCAGCAGTCTGAAAAGCTCTAAAAATATTTTCAGAATTACCAGATGTTGAAATACCAAGTAAAATATCATATTTTTTTCCCATAACAAAAAGTTGTTGTGCAAATACAAATTCAGGATCAACATCATTTGAATAAGCACTCAAAAAACTTGGATGACTTGATAATGCATAAGCCCGAATGCCAGGTTGAAGCCTGGAAGTTATAAATTCTCCATCATTAGTACCATACATATCACACAATTTATTTTTTACACCATTACCATGTTTGCGTTGTATAATGAAATTTTTCATTAATTCACCAACTATATGCTCAGCATCAGAGGCACTACCACCATTTCCGCAAACAAAAAGAGTTCCACCATTTTCCAGGGATTCTTTTATAAGATTGAAAGCATACTCAATTTCTCCGGATATCCTTTTTAATTCAGGATAATTTTTATATAATTCTTTAAAATAACAGTACATTTTTTTTCCTTAATTAAAATAGCACTTAAAGTAACTGAAATACCTTTTTATTAAATTCTGTATAAATAAAACAGAATTTTTCGGTATTTTTAAGAAAATAACATTGAATTTTTAGAATTTCAGAATAAACCTTATTTATTAATGATTTATTATTATAATACCGAAATTTGAAAAGTATACCCGAAATTTATGATAGCAAGGTTTTTTTTAATTTTTTTCAAGACCGGGAACCAGGTATGTTAATTTTAAAACGGTAATTTGTTTATAATTTGTTAATAAATATAAAACACATTTTTATAAACAATGAAATCAATATTTTATTAACAGTAAAAAATAGTCGATTTTATACTTGTTTTTTACTTTATTAACACTATTAACATGGTATAATAATAATGATTTATTTAATTAAGGATAAAATAATATATAGAGCTTGTTAACATATTAACGATTGAAAGGATGGGAACATGAAATTTAAAGTAATAAAAAGTGAATTTATTGATAAATTGAACAGAGTAGCAAGTTTGATAGGATCACGAACAACATTACCGGTATTATATAATGTAATGGTTGAAGCATCAAATGGAAAAATAATATTAACCAGTTCAGATCTTGAAATTCGTATTACAGCTTCACTTAATGCTGAAATTGAGACTGAAGGAAAAACAACACTTCCTGCAAAAACACTGGTTTCAATGATTAAGGGATTAACAGGAAAAGAGATTTTTATGGAATCCAATCCTGAAACACATCATATGAAGATTAATTGTGAAAAATCATCATATAATCTTTATGGACTTCCACCTGATGATTTTCCATTACCAGAGCAATTTTCTCCAGTAAGAAGAACAGTAGTTAAACAGGATGAGCTTGTAAGGATGCTTAATAGAATAGCGTATGCAGCTAGTTCTGACGATTCAAGAAAAAATTTAAATGGAGTACTTTTCAGTATCAATGAAGGTATATTTACAGTAGTAGCTACAGATGGAAAAAGACTTGCATTAGTAGAGAAAACTGCTGAATCGTTTAGTGGAGATGACGGTCAAGTTATTGTTCCTTCAAAAACAATTGTTGAGATACAGAGATTATTTTCAGGCGGCAATGAGGATGTTATTATAGAATTTGGAGAAAATCAGGCCTCATTTACGATGGATGGAAGAACCTTGACAAGTAAGCTTGTTGAGGGTAATTATCCGAATTTCAGGCAGGTAATACCGACTTCATTCACTAAAAAGATAGAGATACCAAAGCAGACATTTTCTTCCGCACTTCAGAGGATAATAAATGTAGTTTCAGATAATAATGTTCATGTATTATTGTTTTTTGGGGATAATGCAATAAAAATGAAAGCTGCAAGCACAGAAATTGGTGAAGGAGAAGAAACAGTTGATATAGAATATAATGGTGATTTAATAACAGCATCATTTAATCCTGTATTTCTTCTAGATCCATTTAAACATCTTGATGCTGATTCGATAACAATGCAGCTTAATGATGGATTTAATCCTATTGCATTATCTAGCGGAGATGGATTTCTATATGTTATAATGCCGATGAGAAATAAAGAAAGTTAAAAAACTTTCTTATATCACCTGAGGGAATAAAAAAATGAATTTAAACAGTGACCTGTATAGTGAATCTGAAAAAAGATTTATGCTCAGCGTTGCAAGAAAAAGAATTGAAGTAGAATTTAGCGATTCTGTTAGACTTCCTGATTTTGGTGATATTAATGATAAGTTTTTAGAGCAGTGCTCCTGTTTTGTTACTTTACATACATCTGATCATGAACTTCGGGGATGTATTGGAAATATTATGCCATTTGAACCTTTAATTGATAATATACTGCATAATGCTTATAACGCTGCATTTAGAGATTCAAGATTTTCACCGGTTTCTTCAATTGAAGAGTTGGAAAGCTTAACAATAGAAATTTCTGTATTAACTGCACCGGAAGAAATAGAATCATATAAAATATTCAAACCTGGAAAAGATGGAATTATTCTTGAAAAAAGCGGGCATAGTTCAGTTTTTTTACCGCAAGTAGCACTGGAACAAGGTTGGAATATAGAAATGACATTGACACATCTTGCAATGAAAGCAGGATTATATCCTGATGAATGGAAAGATAACGATTGTAAATTTAAAGTTTTTCAGGCGATATATTTTTCTGAAAAATAATTTAAAATATTGCCGTATGTATGCTGGCAAATGAAAAATAAAGAGGATAAAAAATGAATGATGTAATAATAGTTGGAAATGGTCCTGCAGGTTGCACAGCAGCAGTTTATACTGCAAGAGCAGGTCTTAATCCTATAGTAATTTCAGGTCCTATGCCTGGTGGTCAGCTTACTCAAACAACAGAAGTTGAAAATTTTCCTGGATTTCCAGAAGGCATTTTAGGATTTGACTTAGTTGTAAAAATGCAGAAACAGGCTGAAAGATTCGGTGCTGTTTTTAAAAGTGATTCAGTTGTAAAAACCAAACTTAATAATAATGAACCACATACTATTATTCTTGGATCAGGTGAAGAGCTTTTTACTAAAACACTTATCATTGCTACCGGCGCATCTCCGAGATGGTTAGGTTTGGAATCTGAAAAAAAACTTATGAATAAAGGTGTGAGTGCCTGTGCTACTTGTGATGGTGCTTTTTACAGAGATGTTCCAGTGGTTGTTATAGGAGGTGGAGATAGTGCTGTTGAAGAGGCTTTATTTTTAACTAGGTTTGCATCTGAGGTAACAATTATACATAGACGGGATAAACTTCGTGCATCGAATATTATGGCTGAGAGAGCGTTAAAGAATGAAAAGATTAAAATACAATGGGATTCAGTAGTTGAGGAGATATTAGGTGAAAATCAGGTTGAGGGTATAAGAATAAAAAATGTTAAGAGTGGAGAAGAGAGTATAATTAAATGCGAGGGTTATTTTGCAGCACTTGGTCACATACCATCCACTTCAGTATTTTCAGAATATATTGAAACAGATAAAGCGGGATATATCAAGTTGAATGATCAAACATCCCGGACAAATATAGATGGTGTATTTGCAGCCGGAGATTGTGCAGATAGTTTTTATCAACAGGCTATAACAGCATCAGCAATGGGGTGTAAGGCAGGAATTGATGCTGAAAAGTGGCTTGAATCAAGAAGTTGAATATGAGTCAGGTAAAAATAAGTTCTGATAAAGAGAGAAAAAGGTACGAAGTAATAGTAGAAGTTGAGCATTTGGAAAAGAGTATATCTTCGTTGGAAAAATCGATATCCGAGATAAAGGAACGGTATAAAACTAAGATTGAAGAAATTGAAGAAAGTTTTGATTATAGTATCATATTTAAAATATCGATGGTTATATGTGGAATACTTTTTCTTATTAAGTTAACATTTTCAAGTTTTTTCTTTTTTCTTATTGTGGTATTGGGATATTTTGCATTCAAAAAATATTTAGATAAGAGTGTTCTTATAAAAGATTTTCTGGAGCAGATGAAATTGGAAACGGAGAAGAAGGAAAAATTAATTGAAAAGCAAAAACTTCGTCTTTCAGAAGAGAAGAAAAAATTGTAAGAGTCACTTAATTTTTCTACGAGTTCAGTGAGAATAAAAAAATATGAATGAAAATACTTCAAAAAATAAAATTTTAAAAAAGCATATATTTGGAATATTAATTATTGTATTTATAATGATATTTATAATTTTATTATATAGAAAAGAGAATAGTCTAGAAAAAACCAAAGGATATATTGAAGCATCTGAAGCGCTCAAAAATGGTAATATTAAACATTCTGAAGAGGTATTTAAAAAGTTATTGACTGAATTTCCGGAAAATGCAAAACTTATAAAAGAACTTGCGGATATTTACTATGTTGAAAAAAAATATAAGCAGGCTGCTCAATATTATAAAAAACTTATAAATAATAGTAATTACAAGGCTGATTCAACGCTTAAATTGGGAATGATATATCGTGAAACCGAAGATAAAGAAAATGCAAAATTATTTTTGAATAAAGCATTGAGTTATACGGAAGATAGATTTAAGGCAAATAAAGAACTTGGAATGATTGCATTAAGTGAGTCAGATTATAAAAATTCAATAAAATATTTTGGTAGTGCTCTGAATATAAATGGTAATGATGCTGAATCTTTTTATCTGATAGGTCTTACTCTTATGAGAATGAAGTATTATGAAAGTGCATCAAACAGTTTTAAGAGGGCGTTGGTGATTAATCCGAACTTTGAATCGGCCAAAATCATGCTTGAATCAGCTATTAAACTTCAGGGAACAGGAAATAACGATTCTATTAAGCAGCTGGAAAATATATTAAAGAAAAATCCTGATAATGCTGAAGTTCATAATAAATTGGGACTTCTGTATATCAAAAAGGGTGTAGTGAAAAAAGCTGAATATCATTATTTAAAAGCACTTGAAATAGAACCTGAAATGGCTGGAGCTGTAGCAAACATGGCTAATTTGCAGGTCATTATGAAAAATTATGATAAAGCTGAGACTATGTATAGAAAAGCAATTAAACTTGATCCCGGAAATCCTGTTTTATATAACAACTTAGGTTCAATGTTTGCTTACAGAAAAATGCTACCTGAAGCAGCTGAGTGTTATCGGAAAGCATTAAATATCAAACCTGATTATTTTGAAGCTGAAGAGAATTTAAAAACGGCTGAAAAAAATATGAAAAAAGATTAATTATGTTGAATGAAAAATTCTTAGAAAAAATTATTTGTAGTATAGAAACTGCAGACAAAAAAAATGTTCAGGCAATACTTCAAAAAATAGCAAGTGAAAGAAGTTTTTTTCAAATGGTTTTTAATGCTATTAGAGAAGGAATAATAGTTATTGATGCTGAGAGAAAAATTCAGTTTGCTAACAGAGCAGCAAAAGAGCTTATAGGTATACCTGAAAATTTTGATAATATCAACATTCAAATGTTTTTCAGAGATATGGAATGGGATACATTTCAGGATTCTGAAAAATTGTGGTGCAGAAATATAAGATGCGAAGTAGAATTGCTTTATCCGGTAAAACAGGTATTGCTTTTTTCACTTGTTCCACTTGAAGATGATGATAATAAATCGGCATTGATAATCCTTCATAATGTAACTGAAAGCAGAAAAAAAACACAGGAAATAATTGAATCAGAAAAGTCTCATATGATTTCACTATTAGCTGCGGAAGTTGCACATGAAATAGGTAATCCATTAAACAGTTTGAATATTTATCTTCAGTTACTGAAAAGAACATTAAATTCTGACAAATTCAACAAAGAGGAAGCGGAGGAACTGCTTGACATTGCAACTTCAGAAGTGGAACGGTTAGATAGAATTATTAATAGTTTTCTTTCGGCTATAAGATTTGAAAAACCAAAATTTGAAAAAGTTGACTTAAAGAATATTATAGTAGGAACTCTATCGCTTTTAAGGTATGAAATAGAATCTAAACAGATAAAAGTAAAATGTGAATGGCCGGATGCACTTCCTCATATTTCGGGTGATATGAATCAGTTGAAGCAGGCATTATATAATTTGATGAAAAATTCTATTCAGGCGATAACAGAAAACGGTCATTTGGATATATCGTGCAGTTTTGACGATGAATTTACTCAAGTGGAAATTAAAGATTCAGGAATTGGAATTGCTCATGAAAATTTTCATAAGATATTTGAACCGTTTTATACTACAAAAAAGACGGGTTCTGGTCTTGGAATGATGGTTGTGGAAAGAATTATCAGAGAACACGGTGCGGAAATTTTAATAAACAGTACGCCTGGCACTGGCACTTCAATCACTTTAAAATTTCCAAGACAGACAAAGAGAGTAAGATTATTACCATTGCCTTAATCAATAAATACTATAATATTAGATTTTGAAATTTATGACAATAAATTTCAATTTTATGCGTTATATGTTTAAGGAATAGAAAAATATGTCGTTTAAAAATGTACCTGATATAGATTTGATTGAGCGTTATATAAAGAATGATAGTGAAGCGTTTAAAGAGCTTTACGGTAGGTATAATAAGGCATTGTACGGGTATTTGAATAAGATGCTTCCAGGTCAGCATACAGTTATAGATGATATATTTCAGAAGACCTGGATTAAAGTTATAAAGAATTTAGAAAAATATAAAGATAATCAAAAATTTTCAGCGTGGTTATTCAGGATATCTCACAATGAGGCGATGGATTATTTCAGAAAGAAAAAAAGAGAAGTAAATATAGAAGATTTTGATGAATGCGTATTTCATTCTGGACTGAGAAAGGTTAATTCGGATCAACCCTGGAAAGAGTTAGACAGGCGGATTTTGAAAAAGCTTTTAGAAAATTGCTTATCTGAATTATCGTCCGAACAGAAAGAGGTATTTCTGCTTAGGCAGGAAGAATTCAGTTTTAAAGAAATTGCGGAAATACAGGATGTTTCAATAAATACAGCTTTAAGCAGAATGCAATATGCGTTAAAGGCATTAAGGATTTGTATAAAAGGTCATACATCTGAAAAGCAATAATGAGGATATAAAAATGAACTGCAGTAAAATAGAGTACAGGATATTAAAAGGTGAAAAATCTGAAGATATTGCGGAGCATTTAGAGAATTGTCTGGAATGCCGGAACTTAATGGAATCGATGGAATTGATAGAAGTTGACATAGGATTGGGCAGATATGAAATCCCTTCAGAACTTGAAAATACTATATTAAAAGAGTCTAAAAAGAGATGTAATTATAAACAAAAAAAATTAATCAATTTTTTTGTATATGCGGCTGGTTTTATTATTGTTGCAGGTATAATTACTTCTATGATATTTTCTTCTACTCAAGAAAAAAGAAAGGTTGTCAATGGAGCATCATTATGTCCGTATAACTCTATTTCAGATATTCAGGTTCCGGTTACTGAGTTAGATGAAGAATTTTCTGGAATAGAATCGGAATTAGATATGCTTGATACAGATATATCATCAATAGAAGATGATTATAGTCAATTAATGGATTCAGATAACAGTAATTTATAAAAGAGGAATAAAATGTCAGGAAGAAATATGAAAAATAATTATTTATATAGTACTGAACAAAAAAGAACACTGATATACTCACTTTTATTTTTTAAATTTAGAAAAAAATCACTACTATTATTCCTTTTATTAACAGTATTAAGTTTAGGAATAGCAGATATATATTGTAGTGATAAAGAAGAGAAAGTGGAAAACATAAAAGCTGAATATATGGAAATTATTAATAACCTTGATGAATCTGAGCAAAATAGGCTTTTGAATTTGCGTAAAAAAAATGCTAGAAAATTTCGTATTGAAGTTTTAAGAATTCAAAGTCAGCGGAATAAGCAAGAAGCTATTAAACGCAAGAAAGAGATAATTGAAATGCTGAAAAATTATGGAAATGAGCAGGATGAAACAAAAAAAACAGAAATTATGAAAGAAGTTAAAAAAAAGATTGCAGAAGATTTGGCTGGAAAAATAAAGATAAATGAAGCAAAAATCAAAAAGTTAAGTTATCGTCTTGAAAATCTTAAAAAAACTATTGAATTTTACAAGGAACATAAAGATGCAGCTGTTGATAAAACCTTTCAGTCTTTAATAAAAGCCGCCGGAATTACAAAAAATAAGTAATTGTTTATTTTATAAATTTATTATTTCAAATAGATATTAAGCATGAATAAAAAAAATTCTGTTAGTGAGAGAAATGAAAATCCCTGGACGCATTTAAGTAGCAGGGCTATATATTCAAATGAATGGATTTCCGTTGAAGAAGATCAGGTGCTTACTCCTTCCGGGAAGCCTGGAATATACGGAAAGGTTTTACCAAAAGGAAAAGCTGTCGGGATTGTAGCCTTAGATGATTATGGAAATATTTATCTGGTTGGGCAGTTCAGGTATATGCTGAAAGAATATTCGTGGGAAATTCCTGAAGGAGCATCAAATCCTGAAGAATCTCCTCTAGACACAGCAAAGCGTGAATTAAAAGAGGAGACTGGTCTTGAAGCAGAGGAGTGGAAGTTTTTAATGCATCTGCATACTTCTAACTCTTTTACAGATGAGGAAGCTTTCATTTTTCTTGCGAGAAATCTTATTCAACATCTTCCAGAACCTGATGATGATGAATGTATTGAAATTAAAAAAATACCGTTCCGGAAAGCTTTAGAAATGGTATTAAAGGGCGATATTACAGATGCTATGAGTGTTGCTGCAATTTTAAAGTGTAGTATTTTAAAACTTGACTCTAAGCGGGTTGATATTATTTATGAAGATGAGTATTGTGTAGCTGTGAATAAGCCCGCAGGACTTATGGTTCATAAAAATTCTTCCAGCAGAGATACTGAATTTCTCCTTCAGTTATTAAGAAACCAGATTCATACGAAAGTTAATCCTCTTCACAGGCTTGACAGACCAACTTCAGGAATTGTTCTTTTTACAAAAAATTCTGAATATACTAAAACTTTCTCCGAGTTGTTCAGTAATAGAAGAATTAAAAAAGTATATTATGCTGTTGTTCGTGGTTTTACTGAAGATAATGGGATTATAGATTATCCGTTGAAAAACAGTTCAAAGCGGGATGTTGTTCAAGATGCAATAACTGAATATAAAACAATTGCCAGAACAGAATTGGATATTCCATTACATCCTCATAGTACAATAAGATATTCATTGCTTAAAATTATTATAAAAACAGGCAGAACTCATCAGATTAGGCGTCATTTTGCTCATCTTAGGCATCCTGTTATTGGAGATACAAGTTACGGAGACAGGCATCACAACAGATTATTCCGTGAAAAATTTCATTGTACAAGATTGCTTCTGCATGCATCTCAAATAGAATTTATCCATCCTTATTCTAAGAAAAAGATTAATATAGAAGCGAATTTTAATGATGAATTCAAAAGGATTCTTGATTTATTACAAATTAAATTATGATATCCGTGATATTATCCTTAAGTTTCTGCTTTTACCATATTAATGTGTAATTATAAGTAAAATAAACCTAACTGCAAAGATTCTTTATAGTTTTTAAGGATATAGTTTACTATTTAGAGTCATTTATTATGGACGAATATGAGTATCCGTAAGAATTTTTCTGATGTAGTGTAACATCAAAAGATAATTGATTTATTACGACACCGAGTAATTTTGCACGGTTTTTACGCATATTTTGAATGGCTCTTAAAAGTAAATGCCTTGAAGTCGTATCGGATTGATAAATAATCACAGTACCATCTACTACAGAGCCAACTATACTTGCATCGGATACTGGCAAACTCGGGGGTGTATCAACTATTATGTAATCATAATTTTCTCTTAATTTTTCCATTATATCCTGAAAGTCTTTTGAAATAAGTAATTCCGTCGGATTTGGGGGTAATGTTCCACAGGGAAGAATATTCAAATTATCAATGCCCTGAGTTTCCATCAGTCCGTCCCATTCCGGGCGTTCTAGCAGGATATCTGTAATTGTTCTGATTGCTGTGCTTGTATTAGCTGTTCCTATAAGCAAATCACTTAGACCTGGTTTTTGTTTGATTTGAAAAAGTTTAGCAATTTGGGGGCGTCTCATGTCTGCTTCAATTAGCAAAGTTCTTTTACCCATTTGAGCAAGTGCAACGGAAAGATTTGTGGCTGTTAAAGTTTTACCTTCCTGCGGGCTAGTGCTTGTTATAGCGATAACAGAGCAATCTTTATGGTTAGTACCTATTGCAAATTGTATATTTGTTCTTAAAGTCCTGTATGCTTCAGCAACGGGAGACATTGGATTAAAATTAAATAACACTTTAGAATCAAGGTCAAAGGGTTGTTCTTTGAGTTTTTGAGGAACAAAAAAAGTGAAGACGCGGTAGAGAATTCTTATAATGTCTTTAGTGAGTTTTATTGATGAGTGCTTATCTTCATATCCAATAATTGGAATATGGGCGATAACGGGCAGTTCTGTAATTCTTTCTACATCTTCTATTTTACTGATTGAAGTATCTAACCCTTCAAGAACAAAAGCAAACACACAACCTAAAATCAGGCCAAGAATTACTCCTGCAGACAAGTACATCTGAATATTGGGTTTTATTTTGTAACCGTTGACGGCCCAGGCAACTACTTGAATATCTTCCTGAGCCTTATTTTTAACAGCCTGATAATCCATATTTACTTTCAATTTTATTTCCTCAAGAGTTGCGAGAAAAGCTTTTTGGGTAGATTGATTTTTTGATTTTTTTGTTTGAGTTTTTATAACGACCGGAATTTTATCAAGGTCAGATTCCAAAGATTTTATAAGGTGTTTTAATTTTATAATTTTAGGATGTTTATCTTTATATTTTTCTTTAAGTTCTTTAAGTTGGATTCGGAGTTTAGTTAATTCATTTTTATATACCTCTTCTGAACCTAAAAATATACCTCTTTTAGTGATCGCTTTTAATACTTTATTTGTATGTTTTAATTTTGCTTTTTCTGCATTATATTGCTTTTGAATAAACTGAAGCGACTTTTGAGCCTCTAAAGTTTTACTTTTCCAAAAATCTATCATATATGCCATAGCAAGAATATTAGCAAGTTTAACGCATAAATTAGGGTATGGGGAATGAATAGAGAGCTCAATTATATTAGTTTTCGGCATTTGGTAGATGCTTATATTCCCGCTTAGAGATTGAGGTGTAAGTGTTTCAATGTATGCTTGTTCTTCCGGAGAAAAAACAGAATGATTGATAGATTCAAACAGTTTAATATACTTCTCTCTTTTCTGTTGATTGTCTCCATCTATGACAAAAAAATCTGGATTTTCTAAAAATATTTTGCTCTCTGTTCCGTGGCGAAGAATGTCAATAGCGTCTTCGAGTAAAGAAACTTTATTTTTCATTAGTTTAATTTCAGATGGGATTCCGTTACCTTTATTAGCAAACAAAGTAATTAAAGTTCCATTGATCTGAGCCATAGGTTTTCGAATAGAAAGTTTCATCTTCATTGATGAGCTATATTCGGGCACAGTATGTATTGTATAGTAAACTGTAACTGTTAAAACCAATATAAAAATTAGAATAACAGAAACAATTCGTTTCTGTATGATCATCCAGTAATCTGCTAAGTCAATACTTAATTTACTGTCTTCAAGCTTTTTGGACATCTTTATAGCTCTTTCAATAAGTTTTTTACAACAACAACGAATATCTATATTATATCAGAATTTTATATTTTTTTTAAGTAAAAATAAAAAAAAATAAATTTTTTTTAAATTAACAACATGAATATAATATTTGAATTATAAAAAAAGGTTAAATTGCAACACAATGCATACAGTAATAATGCAGGTATGCAGTAAAAGAATTTGAATTGGAAATAAAAACTTTATTATCTGCATTTTGATAATTGTTTGTTGCCATATTAATTATTTCAAAAATTTGTTTTTCTGTTAAAGCATATCTTATTTGTAAATCAGAAGACTTCAGAGGTAAAGCTGGTGCTGGCACAATCTGTTCAAGTTTAAATCTGTTTTTCTCAAATACTTGTTTCATCAAATCTAGAGAAGGATACCATTTTGCTGAGTGCATTAATGCGTATAAATCATTGAGAAGTTGTGCGTCATTTGCATTAGCGAAACAGGCAGTTTGGTGGATTAAGTGTTCTCCGGTGTTCATTTGATTTCTAATATGTCTTATCAGAACGGAAAAAAATTCTTCACCTACATAATGAAAAGTTGATCTTGAAATAAATAATGTTGAAGAGTCGGCTAATGGTTTAATATTATTTCTGTCGAAATTGGTGAAAGAATCTTTTAAAGGGATAATTTGATCAGGATACAATTCTTCAATGACAACGAGTTGTGCATCTGAAATATCCATAGCAATCAGCTTTGGCTTTGGTTGATTAAGAATTTCAGACAGCCAATGCAGTACCGTTCCTGTTCCAGCACCTAAATCTACAATAACTTTCGGTTTATATTGAACAACAGTTTTTTTTATCATATCAAGCAGAGTTGCTGCTTTTTCGGGTGATGAAAAATATCCACTGTGAATTTTATTCCAGATACTACCATGGATATTTGTTTCTTTTGCAACCTCTGCAGGTCTGTTCTGTTCCATTAATTAAGTTCCAGGTATAAAAGAATCTGTTTCTTTAAAGCTTTTTACAGATTCTACTATCAGGTTTATGGCGTTTTCCACATCTCTAAGGTCGCACATCTCGACAGGCGTGTGCATATATCTGTTAGGGATACTAATCAGTGCAGTTGCAACCCCTGACCTGGTTAACTGCATTCTGGCAGTGTCAGTTCCACCGCTAGCTCTATATCCTGCTCTTTCCTGGACTTTAATATTAAATTTTTTTGCGGTTTGTCTGATTTTTCTGCCAAGAACCGGGTTATTATCTGCATTTCTATCCAGGAAAGGACCCTGACCGAGTTTACCTTCGCCAAGTTGTTTTTTATTTATATCCGGAAGGTCTGTTGAGAATCCTACATCCACAGCAATTCCGACATTGGGATTAATTCCGAATGCACTGGTAGTTGCACCGCGTAGTCCGAGTTCTTCTTGAACAGTGCCGACAGTAAAAACACCAATTGAGATATTAGATTCGGATAAAATTCTAAAAGCTTCAGCAACTACAAAAGCACCAATTTTATCATCTAGTCCTTTTGATTTTATTTTATATTTACCGAATTTTTCAAAATTTGATTTAAAAGCGACCGGATCTCCAATTGTAATTTTTTCAGCAGCTTCCTCTTTATTTTCAGCTCCGATATCAATCCACATATCTTTCAGCTCTATAATTTTTTCTCTTTCAGCAGCTGATAATAGATGAATGGGTTTTTTCCCGATTACTCCTTTAATTTTTCCATGCTTTTCTGTTAATATTTCAACTTCAAGACAGGGGACTGTTAGTTTATCTATTCCACCAACCGTTCTGAAATAGAGTAAACCTTCATCTGATATGTGTGTTATCTGAAAGCCGATTTCGTCGTAATGCCCGGCAAGCATAACTTTGAATTTAGAATTCGGGTTTAAAGCGGCAATTGTATTTCCAGTAACATCTATTTTAATGTTGTGAGCAAAGGGTTCAAGATAATTTCTGAAACATGCTGCAGTTTGTTCTTCAAAACCTGAAGGCCCAGAAGTATTCAGCAGTTTTTCTAAAAAGTTGAAACTTTCTTTTCTAATCATTTGTATTTCCTTTATTTCAAAATTTTTGATTAGTTTTTTAGACCAAGCACATCCTGCATGTCATAAAATCCTGAATTTGAATTCATTAAAAAACGAACTGCCTTTAAGGCTCCCATCGCAAATGTATTGCGGTTTGAAGCTTTGTGAGTTAATTCAACCCGTTCGCCGTCTGTGGCAAATATTACAGTGTGATCTCCTACAACATCACCGCCTCTTACAGCGTGCATGCCGATTTCATTATCTGTTCGTTCTCCAACAATACCACTTCTGCCGTGAACAACATTGTCAGAGTAGGACAAATTACGACCTGTTGCTGCGCATTCGCCTAATCTTACAGCGGTACCACTTGGTGCATCTTTTTTTCTTCTGTGATGCATTTCCACAATTTCAATATCATAGTCATTTAATAATTGAGCGACTTTTTGTGTAAGGTGGAATAATAAATTAACACCGACGCTCATATTGGGAGCCAAAACTATTTTTGCTCCATTTTCCGTCATATTTTTGAGTTTCTGAATTTTCTCATCTGAAAGAGCAGTTGTTCCTATTACAGCAGCAACATTTTTTTCAGCAGCAAGTTCTGCATTTTCTATAACATTGCCAGTACTGAAATCAATGATTGCATCCGCGTTGTCAATGATCTCAGTCAGGTTGGAAGTAATTTTAATTTCAACAGGAGAAATTCCTGCTACAGTACCGGCATCCTGATTAAGGAAAGGACTTTCAGAGTATTCAATTGCTCCGGATAGAGTCATATCATTTGCTTTAGTTATGCATGATACAAGATGTCGTCCCATTCTTCCGGCTGCCCCTATTACTATAATTTTCAGCATAATTTTCTAATCTCCATTCTATATTTTAAATTCGAGGGAATATCTCATTCCAGCTTCTGTCTTAAAACTGATTTTATTCTTTTCTCTGGTAAAACTAACCGAATTTCCATCAAAATCAAGAATTTCTGCAGTTTCAGAAAGATTTTTTAATATACAGTCAGAGCCTTTAGCTGAATAGATTTCTGCTTTCTTAATTTTGGAATCATTCCATTCTATATCAACGGTAAAGGCATTTTTTGCACGAAGTCCTTTAACTTTCCCTTTACTCCAAACAGCTGGTAGTGCAGGAAGCAGTTCAATTTCACCATGATAGCTTTGAATAAGCATTTCAAGAACAGCACCTGCACCCCCGAGGTTTCCATCAATCTGGAAGATTTTAGGCGGGTGTAGATCAAGTAGAGAATCGGTAGCAAAATCAATGATTAAATGCTTAAGGTGATGATATGCTGGTTCTGCGTCATTGAATCTAGCCATTAAACACGCTGTCCATGCTCGACTCCATCCGGTATGTCCGCCACCTTCAGCGAGTCTTAAGTCAAGGGAACGGCGTGCTGCTTTCCAGAGTTCAGGAGTTGTTTCATGAGTGATTAAATCACTCGGGAAAATACCGTAAAGGTGTGACAAATGGCGGTGTCCAGGTTCCATTTCTTCAAATTCTTCATTCCATTCGAGTAATTGTCCTTTGCTTCCAATTTTATACTCCGGGAGTTTATTAAGTAAAATTTTCCAGTTTTCCCGATCTTCTTTATCGACACCAAGTAATTCTGATGATTTAATTGCCCAGTTTAATGAGTCAGCTGCAAGCATTACATCCATAGTTGCAGATACGCAAATTGAAGTCGGAACATTCTCTGCCCCTTTAAACGCATTTTCAGGCGACTGAGATGGAACAATTTGTATTGTGCCTTCATTATCTTCTATAAAGTAAGATTGATAAAATGCTACCACATCTTTAAAGAAAGGATAAGCTCTGTTTTTAAGAAATTCTTTATTAAGAGAATACTCATAATGCCACCATAAATGTTGAGCCAGCCATGCGGCTCCGCCAATCCAAACTGACCAACCGTATGATTCGGAGGTTGCTCGACCCCAAGCATCTGTCTGAAGGGGAAATAATACTCCTCTGCAACCATATACATCGTGAGCTGCTTTACGGGCGTGAGGGACAAATCGTTCAATATGTTTAATTAATGCTTCAACAGTTTCTGACAGGTTTCCATTTTCAGCTTGCCAGTAGTTCATCTGGAGGTTTATATCATGATGATAATCACATTCCCAGGGTGGATTAATATCATCGTTCCATTTTCCCTGGAGATTTGCGGGCAGTTCGCCGGTTGCAGAACTGGCAACTAAAAGATACCTGCTGAAATAGAAATAAAGCAGGACTAATGCAGGGTCATCATTTCCATTTTTAAAGTTTTGTATTCGTCTATCAGTCGGTTGTTTTGGAACTGGTAAATCTATATCTAAATCAAAGCTTTGTGTAAATTTTTTATAAGATATAATATGCTTATGAATAATATCTTTCCAAATTGGTTCAGGAGATTGATATTTATCGCACTCTTCTGCCGGTGCATAGGCTTTAGCGGAAGTGCCTATATTAACTGCTAAAATAATTTCTTTTGTATTTTTAAACACAATTTTGTCATTATCAAATTTATAATCACTATCTGCATATAAGACCCTAGTTTCAACTCTGAATCCGATTCCGCCTTCGAATTGACCGTCCATTATGAGTTTATTATATAAATTATGAAAATAAAGGAAGCATTTTTCGTCTGTAACTCTGCTCAACTTTATGTCAGCATCAAATATTTTATCAGAAGTTATTTTAACAAATATCAAATCAGAGTCAATGCTTGCTATAAATTCTTTTTTAAATTCTGCTCCGTCTGCTTTGTAGTTAATTTTTACGATTGCATTTTCAAGGTCAAGTTCTCTGTAGTAGTCAGAACATTCTTTATGAGGTATGGATATAATTAAATCCCCTGCCGGTTGGTATGGATCAACTCTATTGGGTTTTTCGGTCTTCTGTAGTCCGCCTCCGTTGGTGAATGCTTCATTTGCTCTGATATTACCTTCAAGGTAATTACCTTTCAATATTATTTCACGGATTTCATTTAACATGTGTGCTGATTTTGCAGATTCTCTATTTCTATTTTCTCCACGCCATAACCATTCATGGTTCAGAGTTATATTTTCTTTTCCAGCACTGCCATGAATCATTCCTGCAAGTCTACCTGTTCCTATAGGTAAACCGCACATAAATTCCTGACCGGATTTATTATACCATAATTTTTTCATGTTTAGTCTCTTTTTTCCTTGTAAGGTAAAGTAAATTCTTCAAACTACATTAAGCTGAGTAGAATGCAATCTCTGCTTTAAAAATAATTTTAAATTCAATTTTGTAAAATCATTAAAGCTGTATCATTCCAGCATGACAAGCCTGATTTTGTACATTTTATATTATGTGATTCAGAGTTATGTAGAATCAGACCTGCTTTTTCGACTTTCTCAATAGTTGATTTTAAGTCTGCGAAATTAAATCCTGTTCTCTCTGAAAAAGTTTGTTCATTCCACCCTTTTACGGTCCTGAGTCCCATTATTAATATTTCTTTTGCTCTCTCTTTTCGTGAAATTAAATCAATTTCAGGTGAAGTTTTCATAAGCCATTTGGAAAGACTTGCAGAATTCATTTTTCTTACATTTCCATCAAAGGATGCAGCAGCAGGACCACAACCAAGATAAGTATCTCCAAGCCATATTTCGAGATTATGGCGGCATTCGTATTTTTTTGAGGTATAATTGGAGATTTCATATCGGTATATACCGTGTTTTTTTAGTTCTTTTTCCAAAATATACCACATTTCAGCGTCAAGCTCTGAATGAACTTTTTCTGAATAATTTTGATTTTTTCCTAATACACTATTTTCTTCATAGGTCAGGGAATATGCTGAAATATGTTTAACTTCTGACAGCAAAAGAGTTTCTAAATCTTTCACAAGCATTTGGCAAGTTTGAGATGGAATGGCATAGATGATATCGCAGGAAATATTATTTATATGAAACTTTTTAATTCTTTCAATAGTTTCAGCTATATTATATTCCCTGCTTTTTCGTCCGATGATTGATCTCAAATTTTTATTTAGAGTTTGCACTCCTATAGATATTCTGTTACAAAAAGTTGATATTATTTCAATTTTATCGGTACTAAGAGTATCCGGATTTGCTTCGATTGAAATTTCAGCATCAGAATCAATTTGAAAATTTTTTTTTATTTCAGCAAAAAGGCGATTAAGTTGTTCTGATGATAAATAAGTAGGAGTTCCGCCTCCAATATAGATACTTTTCAGTGATGAGCATAAGTGGGCGTTTTCCTGAAACTCCTCGGTTAATCTGTGTAAATAGCGGTCAATTGTCCGCTTATCCGATTGTACTTCAGAATAAAATGCACAATAATCACATTTTGAACTGCAAAATGGTATATGAATATAAAGTCGGTTATATTTTTGTGTGCCTGAAAGCATAGGATTTTGTTATTCAGAAGGGAAAATCATTGCTCCTGCAAATTCCATTTGAAATTCAATATCCAGAGAAACATCAATAACTTCGACAAGTTCTGCGGCATTGATTGCATCATCAAGTTTTGCTTCTTTAATCATAACCATTTCAGCTCCAAGCAGTGATGAATTTCCGATAAAAAAGATTTTTTCATCCGGCAAATTTGGTATTAATCCAATTCTTTTAGCATTTGACTGCCTTATGAAATTTCCAAAGCCGCCTGCTATATAGAGTTTATCAATATCTTCCGGATTAACACCTGCTTTTTTCATTAAAATATTCGTGGTCGCTCGAATCGCTCCTGATGCAAGCTGAAGATTTCTTATATCTTTCTGTTTTATTACTATGGTGCTCTCTTTTTCCTGTGGAAGTCTGAATGCTGGTTCTTCATTATCTAATGTCAAATGTTTTGCTAATGATGCAACTCCATCTTCTGATAGGTATTCTTCTGCTGTTTTTATCCTGCCTGTTTCATCTAATAAATTATTCTTAAGCATTTCAGATGCAATATCAATTAATGCTGTTCCACATATCCCTTTAGGCTCAATGTTGCCTATAACATTATATCTTACCTTATTTTCTCTTATAACAACTTTTTCAATAGCTCCTTTGCCTGCTCTCATTCCATTTGAAATACCTGCTCCCTCAAATGCCGGACCGGCAGCAGCAGCAGATGCATACAGTTTATCGCCTTTTTTGAGTACTATTTCTCCGTTTGTTCCCACATCTACAAATAGAATTACTTCATTGTTTTTATCTTCAATCATTTCCGAAGCTATAATTCCTGCAGTAATATCTCCGCCAACAAATCCACCGAGTAAAGGCATCATAATAACTTCAGCATTCGGATGCATATTAAGATTTAACTCTGATGCAGTGAATTTCATGTTGCGTACAAAAGGAGGAACAAAAGGTATTTCGCCTAATGCTTTTACCGGAATCCCGCAGAAAATCATCTGCATTGCTGTGTTCCCCGCTATTACCGCTCCATAGATATGAGATGGTTCAATTTCCCCATCTTTAATTAATTCATATATAAGTTCATTGCAGGCGTCAGATATAACTGCAGCCATTTCATTTTGTACGGATTCTGATTCAGACTGGGCCGCTATTCTTGAAAGAATATCTTCACCGTATTTTACTTGAGGATTCAAAGTTCCTTTTCCTGCAATAAGTTTTCCAGTGTTTAAATTAATCAAACCAGCAGCAACAGTGGTAGTTCCAATGTCAATAGCCAGGGCATAACAGGATAATGATCCAGGCGATTCAATGGATATAATATTCTCTTTCGAGCATACTACATTAAGTTTGTGATTATTTTCTCTTAAAAGTTTAGGAAGTTGTTTGAGTATATTAACAGGAACATTTTTTATTCCAGTTTTAGAAAAGAGGTTATCCAGATCAGAAATTGGATTTTCAAGTGTTGCCGGAGTTAATTCAATTTCAAGCTTTTTTATAGGTGCACATACACCGTCTCTGCATTCTTCATTATCAAAATTTCTACTTTGCCTCTTTGAATTTACAACAGCTACTGTATCTGATTCATACAATGTCGATGTCGGTATCGATATTGTGATGTCTTCAGTTATCTTTGCACAGCAAGCAAGTCGCCAGCCGGCAGTAATTTCATCTTCTGAAAAAAAACTTTTACAGGAAGAAGTTGGCTGAACTTTTCCGGCTACTACTTGAACTGCACATTTGCCGCAAGTACCTTTTCCACCGCAAGGAGTTCGAATTAGAACTCCGGCTCTTGATATACATTCAAACAATTCTGTACCTGGCAGTGCGTATACTGATTTTGAAAATTCCTGTAAGGTTACTTTTATTTCCTGCATCTATTCCTCATATTTCTTTTAAATTTATCATTTGATTGTCTATTAAACGGGTTTTGCCGAAGTAGGCCGCAACAGCTATAAGTGCGCCTCCGGAAAAGTCTTTCTTTTCAGTTAAAGTATCAGGATTTACTACTTTTATATAATCAATTTTTCCACCTGACTCTTCTATTTTATGTTTTATATAGTTCACTGCATTGACGCTGTTTTCAATTAATCCGCTTTCAGCATCATCTTTAACTTTGAATAAAGAACGGCTGATTGATAAAGCGTTTTGCCGTTCTTGGACTGACAGGTACTTATTTCTTGAACTCATTGCTAGTCCATCTTTTTCTCTGACTATTTTAACGGTAATTATCTCTACAGGAAAATTTAAGTCCCGAACCATCCTTTTGATAATGGCTGCCTGCTGAAAATCTTTTTCTCCAAATACTGCAATATCCGGAAGTACAGAGTTGAATAATTTTGCAACAACAGTTGTTACTCCTTTGAAATGCCCCGGTCTGGATGTCCCGCATAAATCTTTACCTAAGTCTTGTTCAATTACCCATGTTGATGCATCGGGCTGATAGTATTCTTCTGCAGATGGAAAAAATAAAGCATCAACACCATGTTCTTTACACAATTTCATATCTCTTTCCATATTGCGAGGATAAGTTTCCAAATCCTCATTCGGTGCAAATTGTGTCGGGTTTACAAAGATTGATACAATTACGATATCTGATTTATTTTTCGCAACATCCACTAATGATAAATGACCGTCATGCAAATATCCCATCGTCGGAACAAAGCCTATTGTGCGACCTTGCTTGCGGTTTATTCGGGAAAAATCTCTAATTTCAGCAATTGTTCGGCATTTTTTCATTCTCAAAAAATCTCTTTCAATATACGCTGTTTCCGTAAGTTCCTCCTACGAAATCGCTTAAGTAATGTATTTTAATGTCTTTCTGTTCTGAAAGAGTTTTACTTACATCTCTAATTGTTATCATTCCAATTATTTTACTTTCAGCAAGAACAGGTAGATGACGAATATGATGTTTATTCATAATTATATTAGCAATTTCTAGAGTATCTTCCGGAGTAATAATGATCATATTTTTGTTCATTATTTTGGAAATTTTTGTTGAGGAGAGATCTTGCCCGTCTGCACAAGCGTGAATAATATCTCTTTCAGATAAAATTCCCAAATATTCATCTTCATTAGAATCAGAGGTAACAATCAAAGCTCCAATATTGAATTTTGACATTACTGCCGCTGCTTCAGTTAACGATTGTTCTTCACTAATGTGATGAACTGTGATTCCATTTTTCTTCTTTTCATCGATTATGTATGCAACTTTCATAACTCATTTTCCTGTTTTTATTTGCTGCGTTATTAAAAGCACTAACAAAAAAAATACAGTCACTGACGCCGAATGCAATTTAATTCATTAAAAAATAAACAACTTTTACACGGATTGCAAACTGGGTTTGTTTTCTCAGAGGACTATTTGGGTGTTAGTATATTAATTCAGATATTTCGGAAAATTATTTGCAACAGTTCAGTTTTTTCTTGAAAGAGCCAGAATTGTTATATCGTCAAATTGTTCAACATTTCCGCAGAATTTATCAAAACTCCGCTTAAACTGATCAACTGCAGTATCAATTCCATTATTAATATTTTTAACAAATATTTTTATCAGGCGTTCTTCTGAAAACTGTTGATTTTCTGGATTAACTGCTTCAGTTACTCCGTCTGTAAAGCCTAAAAGCATATCATTGTTATTGATTTTTGCCTGATTTACCTTAAATTCTGCATTCGGAAAAATACCAACTGCCGGACTATTGTTAATCAGTGTTTCGGTAACTCCGTTTCTATTCAAAATATACGGAGAATTATGACCGGCGTTGACATAAAAAATTTCTCCTGTATCTGGAAATATAACAGCAGCAAATATTGTTGCAAACATCATAGAATCATAATGAGTTGTTGATATGTATGAGTTTGCGGCAGTAAAAGAATTGAGAAGCAGTTGTTTAATATTTTCTTCAGAGGGAGGGGATTTGCAATTTGCGACATTCGAGAGCATATTTGCTCTGATGAGGCTTCTGAAAAGAGCCATAAAAATAGCCGCGCCAATGCCCTTTCCGCATACATCCCCGATAACAAATCCAATAGAGTTATGGTCATCGAGTTTAAAAGCATCATAAAAATCACCTGCTACATTCTTAGCGGCGCGAAAAAGAGCATTAAACTTCCACCCTGGCACATCAGGGAGTTTTGGCGGGAGGAAACTAGACTGTATTTCAGCAGCTATTTCAAGTTCTCTGATCATTGTGCGTATTTTCAATGTCTGTTCTGCAATGTCGTCTATAAAATATTTTTCACGCTGACAAAGAAAATGAATGAGAGCTTTGGCAATTTCCGGTTCTCTGGTTCCCAGAGCAAATAATTGCTCTCTTTTGATTTGAATTAAAAGAGTATTCTCTAAGGCAGTTAGAGAGGCAGTTCGTTTTTCGCCGTCAAGTGCTGCCATCTCTCCAAATACATCATTTTTAGCAAGGTAGGCAATTTTTAAATCTGCATCGTGAACGAGCATTCTGCCGGATGCAATAATAAACATTGAATCGCCGGAATCTCCTTTATGAAAAAGAGTTTTTCCGGCTATTAATTTTTTTTCTTTAACAATTGAGCAAACTTTTTCTAATACAGATTCAGATGCATTTTCGAAAAGTCTGCTCTGTTTTAAGAGTTGAAATTTACTTTTCAAATTTATTTTGATTTTGGAATATTAATGTTAGAAAAAGGTTCAATTTTCTGACCGGGCTTAAGTTGAGGATTGGCTTTCAGTAAATCTTTAACAGTTAATCCGTTGCGTTCTGCAATTTCCTGTAAAGTCTCATCAGGAAGAACCTGTTCTGTATAATAAGCTTTTGATGCATCAGAGCTTTTCGCGTCTTTTACGGTTTCTTCTATTAATTCATCAGAATCAGTTTCAAGAAGTGTTGTATCATCATTAAGTAAATCATCTAAAGAGTCATCCGAAGTTTTAGAATTAACAGAATTTTCCGCATCATCCAAGAGATTCTCAAGTTTTTTGTTTTTTGGGTGACTGACTGATGAAGTTTTTGTTACCTTAGAAGTAGTTGAAGCCTTATAAGGCTTAGACACTCTTGAAGGCTTTGAAACTTTAGAAACTTTAGTGTATTTTTGTTTTACAGAACTCTGCTTTCTTACAGGTTTTTTGTTATATGACTTAGCATATGATGATGTAGTTGTTTTATGTACAGAAGATTTAGAACCTCCTGGTATCACTAATTTAGTGCCAACTTTTAATGTTTTTTTAGAATCAATTCCATTGGCCGAAGATATAGCACTTGTTGTAGTGCCGAAGCGACGGGCAATCTTCCATAATGAATCACCTCGTTGAACAACATAAGAACTTCCTCCGGATGTAGTTTTTCTAACATGGTTTACCGTAGGTTTTTTATATGAAAATTTAGGAGGCTGTTTATATGAATGAGAGGTCCTGCCTACTTTCGTTTTAGTTGATTTATAAGTTGATTTATGTTTTTTAATTGGAGGAGGATTATAGCCTTGAATTCCTCCAGGAGGTATAACTAAGGAAGAACCAACTTTTAATGGTTGATTTAAAGACATATTATTGCAGGCAGCAAGTTCTTCTTTAGAAACAGCATATCTCCTTGCTATTGTCCAAAATGAATCACCTTTTTGGATAGTATGAATCAAAGGAGCCGTTTTAATTTCAGGTGCTGTTATCGGCTTATTTAGAGCCTGTGGTGCTACCTTTTTATTATCATCAAGTCTGATAATTTCAACTTTTTCAATATTTGCCTTTACAAATTTTGGTGTATTTTGTTGAGCCGGCTGTATTGACTGAATATTACGATTAAATTCAGCTGGAGCAACTTGTTTTGCCGCAATTCTATTTCCTGTTTTAGAAGGAGCAAGAGCTGGTGGTGGAACATTTGGCCTGTTTCTCAAAACCAAAGGTTTACTGACGAAATGACAGCCACTGCCGACAATTGTTAAAAAAGCAGCTGAGGCAATGACCCTAAAACCGAAAACTTTACTTTGCCTTTTTCTCACTATTAAATCCTCCTGATTCAAAACGCTCTAAGCTTATTCTGAGCACATCTGCATCTGTTTATTTTCAATAATATCATTTAACACAAGGTTACGGAATACATTACCGCGTTCCTGATAATTTTCAAACATATCCATACTAGCACATCCTGGTGATAGAAGAACCACATCACCCGAATCTGCAAAATCAGCTGCAGCATATACAGCCTCTTTTAAACTATTACATAAAATACAATGTATATCATAATTCCATAAACTTACCAGTGATTTTTTGGAATCTCCTATAAGAAAAACAACTTTTATTTTATTTTTGTACTTGAGAACATCTGAAAAATCCATTTGTTTATCTAAGCCACCGGCAATCAGACAAATCGAATTATCCTTTTGAGAAGATGCATCAAGAGCAGCAATAAGGGCTAGAGGATTAGTAGATTTTGAGTCATTTATATATTTAACGCCATTTTGAATAGCGATAAGCTCCTGTCTATGTAGTGGAGGAATAAAACAATCAATAAGCTTAACTGTTGCCTGGTGAAGTTTTTTCTTATCATCTATTGCAATTGAAGAAAGAGATAAAGCCGCTAAAATATTTTCTATGTTATATTTTGAAAATTGTTTAAGAGTCTCGGTTGATATTGGAAGATGAAGAATATGAGAATAAATTTTATTTTCCTCTGAATTATAATAAATATCTGCATTTGGCGAGCTGTAGGAAAAAGTGAAAGGTTTGAAATTTGAACCGACAGCGGATTTAAATAAGGATAATAAGTTATAATTGATAACAGATGAATTGCTGTTAATTAAATTTTTGAAAATTTTTAATTTTGCGTTGGAATAATTATCAAAAGATTTATGCCAGTCAATATGGTCTGAATGAATATTAAGTAAAGCTGCACCACGAGGCGAAAAGTTTACCGTGTTCTCTAATTGAAATGAACTTGCCTCAACAACAGCAATATCATAATTTGAATTTGAAAGAGCAATTTCCGACGCAGGTATGCCGATATTACCGACGCTGACAGCATTTAAACCGCAGTGCTGGAGTATTTTTGTCGTCATTTCTGTCACTGTAGTTTTTCCGTTTGTTCCGGTGACTGCCAGATACGGTTTATTAAAAAAACTCAATCCGAATTCAAGTTCAGAAATAGTAGGAACAGAAGAGCTGGCGGCGGCAAGCCCCAGAGTGGAATCCGGTCGAATTCCTGGACTTATTACAATTTGTTCCGAATCTGGAAATGTAATATTATCCTGACCAAAAATAAATTGAATCTTTTCGTTATCTGCAAATTGACGCTGAAATTCCCTCAGGGAATCTGAATCATTACTGTCAACTGCACAGACCGAATAACCGGAAGATAAAGCAAGCTTTACAGCAGCTCTGCCACTTTTGCCCAGTCCTAATATTGTTATATTTTTTTTGTTTTTATTCATTTTTTTGTATTGTTTTGAAGCATTTTATCAATTTCTATCATTTCTGAAACAGAAAGAGCGGATAACGATGCTGAAAAATCAGTGGAAAATAAATGAGTTAATTTGGCTGCATTTTCAAAAACTTCCATACGGTCAAAAGCCTCAAGAAGACTTTTACCTAAAGTCAAGGCACCATGTTTGCGCATCAAAATGGTATTTGCATTTTTTGTCGCATTTACACAGTTTGTGGCTAGTGCCTTAGTCCCTATCAGAGCGTAGTCCGCATAAGCAATGTCTCCTAATATAGCATAAGTTTCCACCGTCATATTGTTTTTTATTTCTGCTGAAGATGCGGCAAATGCAGATAATAGAGGAGGATGGGCGTGAATTACAGCTTTTATATTTGGACGATTCTTATAAATTGAAGTATGCATATTACTTTCAATAGAAGGTTTAAACGAGTTCCCTACAATTTTACCATTAAGAGTCAATTCCCCGATATCATCGGGAGAAATCTCCCCTTTATCTGTTCCTGACGGAGTAATTAATACAGTATTATCGTTTGTCCGCACTGAAATATTCCCTCCAAGAGTTGTGGTGAGTTTCATTTTATAAAGTCGCCTCATAATCTTAGCAAGTTCAAATTTTTCTTCTTTGTACATTACAACCTTTTCAAGCTACTGTTATTTAATAATGGTTAAATTTTTCTGATTATATCGGATACAGAAAAGAAAACATTTAAGTTTCTCTCCCCTATTGTTTTATTTTAGTTAATAGAATAAAAAGCTCTATTCCGTTACAATCAGATTGTAAAATCCTTTTTAATAAAATATAAACTAATAATCCAGGAAAGCAACCATTTTTATGAACTTCAGTATTATTTATTTTTTTAACAAAGGAACACGAAAAAGAGAGAAAAATAAAAAAAGAATTGAACAATTTTTAAATAGAGTTAATATAGACAGATAAAAGAAACGAATATTAACAGGAGAAATAACTATATGAAACTTGGAATTATTGGAGGGACAGGAGTTTATAATTGCGGTGATAAATTTTCAGATTTGAAAGAAATTGCAGTATCAACTCCATTTGGAAAACCTTCTGACAAAATAATGACGGCTTCTTTTGACGGTGTGGAGTTATTCTTTCTTCCGCGTCATGCAAAAGGGCATACAGTTATGCCTTCAGAAATTAATCATAAAGCCAATATTTATGCAATGAAGGCTATTGGAGTTACTCATATTCTGAGCCTTTCTGCTGTTGGTAGTCTGAAAGAAGAATATAAACCGCGGGATGTGGTTATTATTGATCAATTTTTTGACAGGACAAAGCGTAATCCGATGGATCACACTTTTTTCGGAAATGGCGTAGTTGGGCATATTCCGTTTGGAGACCCTATTTGCCCTGAACTTGCTTCTCTTGCTTATGGTGCTGCAGTTAAAACAGCTAAAAAAATTGCTCCTGAAACATCTGTTCACAAAGGTGGTACATATGTAAATATGGAAGGACCTGCATTTTCAACAAAGGCTGAATCAAAAGTGTATAGAATGCTTGGTATGGATGTTATAGGTATGACAAATATGGGAGAGGCAAAGCTTGCACGAGAAGCTGGAATTTGCTATGCGACAGTTGCATTTATCACTGACTATGACTGCTGGCATTCTGATTTTGGCAGTGTTACAGTTGAAGCAATAATAGAACATATTACAGCTAACAAGCTCAAAGCGTATGAAATTATTACAAATCTTGCGGTTGAAATAAACAATATTCCTTGTAAATGTTCATGTGCGGCAGCATCAAAAACAGCAATTGTTACAGCGGCTGAATTAATTCCTGAAAAAACAAGAAATGATTTAACTGTAATTTTTCCTACACTAAAAGGATAACAAAATATGAAGGACGGTCTTAATATATCCAACAATCGAAAAAGGAAAGTTTTCGGACTTCAAACAATACTTGATTTTTATGTGCTCAGAGAATTTTTACTTCCTTTGACAGTGTTAATAATGGGATTTATAATTATTTTTATTATTGGCGACCTGTTTAATGACCTTGAAGATTTTACGAGTCATAAGGCTCCTGTGTCGGAAACTATTCACTATTTTCTGTTGAAAATTCCTGGCAATGTCAGGTTTATTCTGCCTCTTTCCGTTCTGTTGGCATGTATGTACACTATGGCAAATTTCGGAAAGAATCTGGAAATAACGGCAATGCGCGCAACTGGAATTTCTTTGCAGCGCTCCTGTGCTGCAATTTATTTTGTAGCACTATTTGTTGCGTGTATTAACTTCTGGTTTAATGAACGGCTGGTTCCTTATACGGAGAGGGAGGCATTTATAATCAGGAAAAAGCGTAAAACAGAAGGGTGGTGGACTGGAGGCAAGACCAATTTGTCTTATAGAAGTCCGGACGGTCTAAGAACTTGGTTGTTTAATACATTTTCAGAAAAAGGAGTTCAGAAAAAAGTATATCTGAAACATTTTTACAAAGATGGAAAGCTTGAATGGGAAATGACTGCAGAAACGGCAAAATATCTGCCTGGAAAAGGATGGGAGTTTTTTGATGGAGAATTTTCCGTATTCGATGCGAAAAATAATCTCCCCGGACCAACAAAAAAATTTGATACTAAAATAATTGAAAAAGATCTTTTCCCGGAAACTCCAAGGGATATATTAATTTCTGTTAAAGATATTGAGAATCTCGCTTCATGGGAAATCTATGAAATTCTCAGCAAAACTAGAAATATGCCGGCTAAACGGCAGTCGTTATATGAGACGACATTTTATTACCGCTTGTCATTTTTCCCTTTTGCCTGTCTTATTGCCGCCTTTCTTGGTGTTCCACTAGCTACAAAAAATGAGAGAAGCGGAATTTTTCTTTCAGTGATTGTTGCTGTATTTGTGATAGTTGCTTACATTGCATCCTCAGCTCTTCTTAGATTATTGGGGAACACGCAGCATTTGTCTCCTATTATTGCTGGAGCTGGACCTACATTTATATTTCTTATATTTGCATGGATTAATGTAGTGCGGCAAAATTGATTTATTAAATTTTAAATAAATTTGCAGGAATTAATGGAAAAAAAAAAGATAACTAATACAAAATTTATAGCTCTTGACATAGGCAATGTATGCGTATCGTTAAGATATGATAAATGCTTTGATGCTTTGAATTTAAGTCATGATACTGAAGTGCCGGAATCATTTATCAGCATACTTAATTTACTTGAAAGAGGAAAAATCAGTATAGATTCCTGGCTGAATGATTTTTCTTCTGTAACAGGTGGAAAATTTACAAAAAAAGAATTAATAGTAGCTTATAATAGAATATTAGGAGAAGAGATTGCCCAAACTGCAGAATTTGTGCGTGAAGCAGTGAAGCATAATTTTCGGGTTATATTTTTATCAAATATATCAGAGGTTCATGCAATTGAAATTTATGAAAGGCTTTCATTTGCCCATCTGATAAGTGGTGCAGTCTTCAGCTATGAGGTCGGATATATGAAACCCGAGCTCCAGATATATGAAAAATTTTCTGAACTTTACGGCAAGCCGGAACTGTTTATAGACGATAAAAAAGAGAATCGCCATACAGCTCAATTACTTGGCTGGAATACAGTTGAAGCTGTTCCGTGTACAGAAACTCTTTTGCGTGTAAAAATTTAATTTATTGGAGAAAAAATGCGATTTTACGATTCAATGAGTAGAAAAAAAGTGGAATTTAAGCCTATAAATAGAGATGAAGTAGGACTTTATACTTGCGGACCAACTGTTTACAATTATGCGCATATCGGCAATTTTCGAGCATATATGTTTGAAGATTTGCTTCGTCGTACATTGGAATATCACGGTTATAAAGTCAAGCACATAATGAATTTTACTGATGTTGATGATAAAACGATAAGAGATTCATCCAAAGCTGGAATTCCATTAAATGAGTTTACTGAAAAATTTAAAAAAGCGTTTATTGAAGATATTGATACATTAAAAATAAAACGAGCCACGCATTATCCTGCAGCAACAGAGCATATTCAGGAAATGATTGATTTAATAAATGTATTATTTGAGAAAGGATATGCTTATTTAGGGGACGATGGTTCAGTTTACTTTTCCATTTCAAAATTTAAAGATTATGGAAAACTTGCACGAATTGACATGGAAAATCAGAGAAGTGTGGAAAGAATTAAGAATGATGAATACGCAAAAGATTCTGTAGCAGATTTTGCGTTATGGAAAAAATGGACAGAATCCGATGGCGATGTTGCCTGGGATAGTCCCTGGGGTAGAGGGCGTCCCGGGTGGCATATTGAATGTAGCGCGATGAGCATGAAATACCTCGGAAAAACATTTGATCTGCATACCGGCGGAATTGACAATATGTTCCCGCATCACGAAGATGAGATTGCTCAAAGTGAGGCAGCAAATGGGTGCAGATTTGTGAATTATTGGCTTCATTGCGGGTATTTGAATGTAAACGGAGAAAAAATGTCTAAATCTCTCGGAAATTTTTATACATTGAGAGATCTTACAGACAAATGTTATACTCCGGAAGAGATCAGATTTGTTCTGATTGGAACCCATTATAGAAAAAAATTGGATTTTTCAGAAAAAGCTCTTATGCAGGCACGAAAAAACCTTGCAACTTTCAGAGAGTTTTTTGTGCGGTTGAAATCTATTGATTTTCAAAATAGCAATCCTGATATTTCTGCTCTGCTTCTTGGTGCTGAAGAGCAATTCGGAAATGCAATTGCTGACGATTTGAATATCTCTAAGGCTTTCGCCGTTATGCATACTTTGATGCGCGATATTAATAAGTTGATTAATGCTGGAAATATCTCACAGCAGGATGCCGTAGGTGTTCTTGATTTATACAAGAAGTTTGATGAAATTTTAAAGGTATTAAATATTGATGAAATCAATACAATCGAGAAAATACCTGTTGAAATTGAAGAATTCCTTGAATTAAGGATTAAGGCTAGAGAGATGAAAAATTTTGAAGAATCAGATAGAATTAGAGATGTGTTAAAAGAGAAGGGCTGGATTGTTGAAGATTCTCCCGAAGGTCAGAAAGTTAAAAAGGCTTAGTTTTTCATTGCCTGCATAAATTTGACAATGTCTGTTTTTTATTTGATTTTTTATTGTTTAATGCTATTTGTTCATTGGTTTGAATTGGTGTTGATATACTTTATGTATGATTTTTAACTGTCAAATTAATTATATATTAAATTCAGCTCTATGCTGTATTTTGAGTTTTTGTTTTAAATAAAATTGCTGAGAAAATATAAGGAATAATAAGAATGAGTTCAAAAAATTATAAAATTGCGGTACTTCCGGGTGATGGTATTGGTCCGGAAGTTATGGCTGAAGCCGTAAAAGTTTTAAATGCTGTGTCAAAGAAATATGACTTTTCAATCTCTTTTACTCAAGCTGATGTCGGTGGTGTTGCAATTGATAATCACGGAAAAGCTCTTCCTGAATCGACTTTGGATATCTGTAGAGATTCAGATGCGGTTCTTTTTGGTTCTGTCGGTGGTCCGAAATGGGAGAATCTTCCTCCCGATGAACAACCTGAAAGAGCTGCACTGCTTCCTTTAAGAAAAATTTTTGGACTTTACTGCAACCTGAGACCTGCTAAAATTTTTAAATCTTTAATTTCATCATGTCCGTTACACCCTGATGTTGTCGGAGATGGTTTTGATATCCTCTGCGTGAGGGAGCTTACAGGTGGAATCTACTTTGGTCAACCTAAAGGAAGAAATGGTGAGGGGGATGAAGAAAGAGCCTTTGACACAATGACCTATTCAAGAGGCGAAATCAAAAGAATTGCAAAAATGGCTTTTGAAGCTGCGAGACTTAGAAATAAAAAAGTAACATCTATCGACAAAGCTAATGTCCTGACAACTATGGTGCTTTGGCGTGAAGTTGTTATGGAGGTAGCTGAAGATTATCCGGATGTTGAACTGAGTCATCTCTATGTTGATAATGCAACTATGCAGCTGGTGAAAAATCCAGGGCAATTTGATGTTATGCTGTGCGGTAACATGTTTGGTGATATTATTTCAGATGAAGCAGCTATGATTACAGGTTCAATGGGACTTCTGGCTTCTGCAAGCTTGAATGAAGATAAATTCGGACTATTCGAACCTGCTGGTGGGTCTGCTCCTGATATTGCCGGTTTGGGCATCGCAAACCCAATTGCACAAATTTTATCTGCCGCTATGATGCTGAAGTATGCTCTTGGTGAAAAAGATGCAGCTGACGCTATTGAAAAAGCAGTTTCTGATGTTCTTGACAACAATATTCATACTAAAGATATAAGCAATGCGGACAGTAAAGTTGTAAATACAGTTGAAATGGGTGATGCTGTTTGTGATATGCTAAAATAAAAAATTGATTTCTAATTAACCTCTGTTATAATTCAGGGGGGATAAAGGTTTTTCTGATTTTTTTTAATCAATGATATTGCATTAAAAATATAAAACATTAAATTTAGATGTAATGTTCATTCGTTAAATGATTAGAAAAACCGAAATATTAATTCAGTTTAAATGGAAAAGATTTAATGCAGAAAAAAAATTATATAGAGATAATGGATACAACTCTACGGGATGGAGAACAGACCCCGGGAGTCTCTTTTACCGCTGTTGAGAAAAAACAGATTGCCAGAATATTGCTCGCAAAAGTAAAAGTAGATAGATTGGAAATAGCTTCGGCAAGAGTGTCTGAAGGCGAACTGGACGCTGCAAAATCTATCATCGAATGGGCTGAAAAAAATTCAAAACCTGAAAAAATTGAAGTTTTGGGATTTGTAGACGGTGGGAAATCCGTAGATTGGATTAAAGAAGCAGGAGGTAAAACCATTAATCTCCTAGCAAAAGGTTCAGAAGCACATTGCAGAACCCAATTGAGAAAAACTCCAGAACAGCACTTTTCCGATGTATTCAAGGTAATCGAATATGCAAAAAAGCAGGAAATAAATGTTAATGTATATTTAGAAGATTGGTCAAACGGTATCAAAGACAGTTTTGATTATGTGCATAAGTTTACTACTCAGTTGCTGGATTTTGATATTAAACGCATTATGCTTCCTGATACTCTTGGTATTTGTAATCCAAAATATTTAAAAACTTATTTAGGTTGGATGTTAACTGCATTCCCTGATGTTCACTTTGATTTTCATGGTCATAATGATTATGGTCTCGGTGCTGCAAATTCTCTCCAGTCTGTTCAATGCGGCGTAAAAGGTCTTCATGTAACTGTTAACTCTCTCGGCGAGCGTGCAGGAAACCCTTCTCTTTGCGAGGTTATTCCTATTATTAATGATATGACTGATTTTAAAACCCATGTAAAAGAAAAAGAACTGGGGCATATCTCTGAACTTGTACAGTCTTTTTCTGGCAAAAAACTTGCAGCAAATGCACCTATTGTTGGAAGAGATGTCTTTACTCAAACCTGTGGAGTACATGCAGATGGAGATAAGAAAGGAAATTTATATGCAAATCCTTTATTGCCTCAACGATTCGGGCGTACTCGTGTTTATGCTCTTGGAAAACTCAGCGGAAAAGCATCTATTGATAAAAATCTTGAAAATATTGGTCTTGAGTTAGACCGTGAAGTCAGGGATAAAGTGTTAGCTGAAGTCATCAGACTTGGGGATAAAAAGAAAAAAATCACTCCTTCAGATTTACCTTTTATCATTTCATATGTATTAAATTCACAAACTGATAAAAATGTAAAATTTGTGGAGTATGAAATAAAAACTCATAAAAAATCACTTCCTTCAGCAAGTTTAAAACTTGATTTTAACGGGAAGATTCTTGATGGTGTCTCTAAAGGAGACGGAGGATATGATGCTTTTATGAAAGCTTTAAGAAAAGCTCTTAAAAGTGTTGGAGTCCAGGCTCCTAAGCTTATTGGATATGAAGTTCAAATCCCACCGGGCGGAAAAACAGATGCTTTAGTTGAAACAACAATTACTTGGGAAAGTTCTGATATACCTTCTCCTTTTACTACAATCGGAGTTGACAGCGATCAGATGGAAGCAGCTATTGAGGCTACAGAGAAAATGCTTAACATCTGTTTTAATGGAATTCCCTAATACATTTTTGACAATAATAAAACCGGGGAAAATATGCGTTATGCTTTTATTTCTGATATCCATTCAAATATTCAAGCATTAAATGCTGTATTGGATGATATAAACAATCAGAATATAGAGTGCCTTATATGTCTCGGAGATATAGTTGGCTATGGTGCTTCGCCTGTAGAGGTTATTGAAAAACTTAAAAATATAACAAGCGAATTTGTCCTTGGTAATCACGATGCCGCTGTTGCAGGGTATATTCAAACATCAAATTTCAATGAGAATGCTAAAATTTCGCTGGAATGGACTAGAGAGAGACTCAGCAAGGAACATAAAAAATTTCTCGGTAGACAGCCGTTGGAAGTTAGATTTGAATCAATGCGTTTTGCTCATGCGTCATTTGATAATTCTGCGGTTTTTCCCTATTTAATTGAGCCGGATGATGCAGCAGCATCTTTTGATGCGTGTACTGAACAGCTATTATTTACGGGTCATACGCATATTCCTGGCATATATGTTATAAGTTCGAGAAAAGTACCACATTGGTTACCTCCTATTGATTTTGGAATAGAATCTGATAAGAGATATATTATTAATGTTGGTTCAGTAGGTCTTCCCCGTGACAATGATCCTAGAGCGTCTTATTGTATTTACGATTCAGAAAAAGGAGATATATTCTTTAGAAAAGTTAAATTTGATGTTTTTAAATACAAAGAGTTATTGATTGAAAATAATTTACCATCTAATTTTGAATTTTTTAATTATGCTTTAAAAAAGAAACCTCCTCAAGAATGTCATGATTTTCAGCAGCCAATGTCTCATGAAAGTTTTTCTCCTCTTGGAGAAAAAGAAACTCAACGATTGTATGCAAAAATTCAGGATCTTGATAATCAAGTAAATTCGATGCGAAAAATTCAAAATACCTTTCTGATGCTAATATTCTCTTTAATGGTCATCTTTTCAATTGCCGGCTTAATTGTTTTTATCTTCCCGAAATTTATAAAAAATACTCAAGTAATTAAAATATCTGGAAGGTATAATGAACTTCCTCGTTTTAAACTCAGCAAAGCAGGAAATCTTCTTCCTTCTCCAAAAGTTCTAGGTGAAGTTTCTCAAAAGAATCCTTTAGACTATTATTCATTTAATTTTTATGATAAATCACAAAAAATTAAAATTATAAAAACAAAAGATTCAAAACATAAAATGGTATCAACATTCAGTTTATTTTCAGACAATGCAGACAAGCCGGTAATTATTTGTTCTGGGGTATTTCAAGCTAAAAAACAATCAAGATTTAAAATAGGAACACAACTGAAATTAATTAACACGGGAAATGCAGATTGTCGCCTTGCACTAGAATATTACGGTGAAGACAAAAAGTGGCATTCCATACTAGAAAAATATATTTCAAATTTCAAAAATAAAAAAAGATGGATTACTACATCTTCAACAATGCCGAAAAATAAAATATTAAAATCTGCAGTAACCCTCAGATATGTTATTGAACTGAACTTTAAAGGTAATATTCTTATCAGAAAAAGTACAATTTTAAAAAAATAAAATATACGAAGAATAAAAAATAGAGTGCTTTTCTTTGGGGCTGAATAATATTTTAACTCTATAATTTTTAACGAAGTGAAAAATTTTCTGCAGCAAGCGTCAGATTAGGATTATAGTAAGGGTCGCCGTTATCTATAAATTCACCATGAAGCTCAGTCAAATTTTCCTTCTCTTTTTCAAATCTGGCAGCTTTTTTCGGGTCTCTGTTGTCATCGCCACGCGATACGGATTCGTGATGATAAGCTTCACAAAATGGATTAAATACATTCAGCAACCCTCTTTTAACCATTCTGATACAGAAATCAACATCATTATATGCAATTTTAAAGTGTTCTTCATCAAATCCTTGGTTTTCAAGAAAGAGACTCCTTTTAACCATCATGAGAGCCGCTGTAACAGCACTTACATTATGAATAGTTGCTAATCTGTTTGCGTATCCCAAAGAATCAGATGGAAAACCTCTATGAGCATGCCCTGCATACCATCCAAGTCCTATAATGACTCCCGCGTGCTGGATTGTTTTATCAGGGAAGTAGAGTTTTGCTCCGACACAGGCTGTATTAGGTCGCTGTGAAAACATGAGCAATTCATCAATCCAATCCGGAGTAATAATTTCAATATCACTGTTCATAAAGACTATATGCTCTCCATCTGCTAATTCTCTAACCCCATAATTATTGATTGCTGCATAGTTAAAGGGAAAATTGTAATCAAAAAATTTAATTCTATTATCGGCTTTCTTTAAGTTTTTAATTAATTCAAAAGTTTGCGATTCGTAGCTGTTATTATTGATCGCTATAATTTCATAATTTTTATATGTTGTTTTTTCGATAATGGAAGTAATGCATTTATTTAAAAATTCTCCCTGGTCTTTAAATGGTATAACTATGCTTATCTTAGGATTATTCTCTATTTTATAGGTAACTTTGTAAGTACCTGGGGTCACTCCTCCCGTTACATTAGCTTGGATTTTTTGTCTTTGTAATGCTCTTTTTATTGCGGTAAGTCCTGCTGTAGCAACATTTGATTTTGCTGAAAAATCTGAGGCTGTCGAACCTGGAATTTTCCTCCAGTGATAGAGTATTTTCGGAATATGAATAATTTTATTTGTTAGTTCTAAAACTTTGAGATAAAGGTCATAATCCTGAGCTCCTTCAACTCCTTCCGTCCACCCTCCGGCTTGTATAATAAGATTTTTTCTTATAACGGCAAGATGACTGATGTAGTTATGACTAAAAAGCATATCAGGAGAAAAGTCAGGCTTAAAGTGATGTTCAATATAATTTCCGTTATCGTCAAGTTTGTCTTCGTCTGAATAGATAAAATCTGATTTAGGATGTTTATTAAGAACCTTTACAATTTCATAAAGTGCATGAGGAGTCAATTCATCATCATTATCCATAAGTACAATAAACTCTCCATCAGAAAGTTGTAACGCCTCATTTGATGCTTTGGAAATATTTAAATTTTTTTTAAGAAATTTTATTTTTATTTTAGAAATATTTTGATGCTCAAGTTTTCGCAGAAAATCTAGAGTTTCCTTGTTTGTGCTACAGTCATCGGCAATACATAATTCCCAATTACTGTACCACTGTTTTCTGAGAGAATTAACAGCAGCAGACAAATATTTCTGATCTACATTAAATACAGGCATAATAACAGAAAACAGAGGCTTAATATTAAAATTTTTTATTTCATCAATAATTTCGAGTGTAATATTAGGATCCGTGTAAACTGGCTCAGGAGGTTTATACAAGTTTAACTTTTTTAATTTAAGATTTTCTTTCTTCATATAAATTTGAGTAAAAAACTCTTTGCGCAATGTTGAGTTTTTAAAAATCTTCAAACTAGGAGGATTAAAAATTATAAGTTTCATCATATCAAATATGTTTGATAATTTATACAAAAAAGCCGGATATTCAGAAATAGTAAATTTATTTATAGAAAAAGTTGAAGTAAAATCTATAAACTGCATGCGTAGTTCTGATACAGGAAAAGGAAAAAGTATCTTTCTTGAATAGCAGCGTCCGTCAGCCGGAGCAAGAAGCATACAATGTATATCTGAATAACTCCCGTCCGGCAATTTATAATACAATTTTAAAAAAGCTGAGGGTTCGTCTGTTAATACTCTTATTTGTATTTTCAAACATCTAAGTAGAGTAGGAGCAGAAAAGTCAGCAAAAGCACTATTGCTAATAGAAATTAGAGCTTCATCATTGCCCATTTTTAGATTTTCAGACTTTAAATAAGAGAGTTTTATTGAGCTGGAATGTAACGCGTTTTCAAATATATATTTTATTTTAGAATTATTCATAATTTAAATAAATGTAAAAAAACAGTCTTATCAGGAAAGAGCTTCATCAATCATTGTAACATCATAACCTTTTTCAGAAAGAATTTCTCGCCAGTCCGAAATATCTAACCTCATTGGGTTGTCCCTTAAAAGTTCTTTTTTTATAAAAGGGTATGATTTTTTCAAAATTAATTCCTTCCAGTAATAGTGAGTTATATTTACATAACTGTCGAAATCAGCCGCACTGCAGAATGCTTTTATATTTAAATCTGTTTTCTGGAGCCTTTCGGAAAATTTTATCTCATTTTGATCAATTAGCGTTTGTTTATCCTCATATATTTTGAAATTTCCAAAAAAATCTCTAAAAACTTTATGATTAAAGGCTTCCTTATTGTAGTAAATGAAAAAAGACTGAAGGTGATAATTGATTTGGAAATTATCGGTCATACTGCATATATTGGCATTTGAATCATCTACAAATTTAAAAAAATCTTTAAATGAGTCAATCGGTCCGAAAACGCTGTCATTGCATAAGATTAATCCTGAATAATTATCCAAATATTTTTCTGAACAGATCATACCTGTTTTCCAGGCACCAAAGTCATAGCCGTAATTCTCTTTAATGATAGCTTCTCTGCAGAATGGCTCGACTTTCTTCAGCTCTTCTGAAGACATCCCCTGAGCTGTAGATACAAAAATTATATCACAGTAATGCGATAGTTCATTAAGATAATGAATTACATATCTGTCAATACAATTTTTAAGGCTGAAATGAGAAAATAGACATAGAGTCTTCTGCTTTTCTGTGGAGAAGTATTTCTCATGAATAACTATTTTTTGTGAAAAATCCTTGGGAATAAATTTCTGATAATTATAAGTATTCTTCTGATGAATATCATAATTCCCCGAATATAAATTAAAATTCGGGTTAAAATATGGATCGCCTTTTTTAAATAGTTTAGCGTGTTTTAATTTTAAGAAATATTTCTCTTTCTCTCTGCGCTCAACTTGTTTTCTCGAATGCTCATACCCTCTGGATATAGATTCATAATGGTACGCTTCACAATAAGGAGTGATAACATTTTTATAACCCTTCTCAAATGCTCTTAAGCAAATATCAACATCATTGTATGCAATTTTTTGCTCTTCCTCATCAAACATTCCTAGTTCCGTAAAAAGTTTTTTTCTGCACATCAGGCATGCGGCAGTCAAGGCAGTGAAATTATTTATGCATCTTGCTCTAGAAAAATACCCGAAATTATGTCTGGGTGTATGCACATAATTTGCTATAACTGCATGATCTGTATAGGGCGCAACTGTAAGCCCGGCATGCTGTATTGTATCGTCTGGGAAATATAATTTTGCTCCTACAAAAGCTGTCTCTTTTCTTTGAGCAAGCGAGAGCATTTCCTCAATCCATTCCGGAGTGATAATTTCAATATCATTATTTAAAAAGAGTACATACTCTCCTTTCGCAAAGTTCATTACTGCATAATTATTTATTTTAGAATAATTGAAAGGTATATTATATTCATAACTAAAAATCCTTGAATCATCTTTTTCTAGTTTTTTCATCAATTCAAAAGTTTCAGGCTCTGAGCTGTTATTACTTACACATATAATTTCAAAATTTTCATAAGTAGATTTCTCTTGTATTGAAGTTACGCATTTCTCAATTAGTTCAGGCTTGTCCTTAAATGGAATGATTATGCTTACTAATGGTTTTTTTATTAAATTATAACTGACTTTATAAGTACCCGGGGATTGTCCGAAAGTAACTTCAGTACATATCTCTCGGCGCTTCATCGCCTGTTCAAGAGCTTTTCTGCCAGCTTCATTCGCATACGATTTTTCTCCAAAATCTGCAGCTGTAGAACCTGGGATTTTGCGCCAGTGATAAAGAACTTTTGGAATATGTGCAATTTTATCTGTCCGCTCAAGAACTTTAAGATAAAGGTCATAGTCCTGTGCTCCTTCAAGACCTATTGTCCAGCCCCCTGCTTCTTTTATAAGCGAATGCTTAATTACTCCGAGATGGCTCAAATAGTTCTGGCTTAGAAAAAGATCAGGAGCAAAATCAGGTTTAAAATGAGGATCAGAAAATTCCCCGGACATTTCAATTTTATCCTCATCTGAATAGATAAATTCAGCTCCTTGCCTGTTAATTGCTTTTACAACTTCATAAAATGCGTCAGGGGTAAGTTCATCATCATTATCCATTAATGCTATATAGTCACCTTCCGCAAGCTTGAGAGCTTCATTTGATGCGCCCGAAATATTAACATTTTTTTTAAGAAAGACTACTTTTATTTTTTCTCTTCGAGCTATTTTCTGTAAATATTTTCTTGTAGATTTTTTTGTTCCGGCATCATCTGCAATACATATCTCCCAATTCTCATACCATTGCTTCTTTATTGATTGTATTGCCGCATTTAAATATTCAGGTTCTACATTATATACCGGCATAACAACTGAAATTAACGGTTTTTCAGAAAAGTTATTAATCTCATTTTTTATTTTCTGGGTAAATTGGGGCTCAATATATTTGTATGATTGTCGAGGAGGGGCAAATTCATTTATATTTGCAAAATTCAGCATGGCATCTTTTAATGAAGAGTCGATTGCATCAGAATAAAACTGTTTGGCATTTTGGGCTGAAAACGACAAGAGCATCTTTCCGAATATCTTTAACGGTAGATAGTAGCAGAATGAATTTTCCGATAATACTTTAATCTCAAAGTAATTAATTGAGAAATTACCATCTCCGTCAACTGCATCAAGGCGTATATAACGAACAGGAAAGGGGAATTCTAAAAAACGATGTTTATTTACACCATCTGCTTTGCCAAGCAAAAACATATTTTCAGGAGTATAAGGGTCTTCTTTATCTGATTTATAAAAAATCTGAACAGGTGAATTTGAATTTAGAAAGGATATATTAAAAATAATATGAGCATATTGAATAGGTTCCGGTAGTACAAGATTAATATTTGTGTCTTTATTCAAAGAAACTAATGAGCCGTTTTGATAATCAGTATTATTAAAATTATCTACAGTCGGGTAAACTGTTTTTCCCGGAGTTTCATTTCCGGAGGAAAGAGAAAATGTCTGCTGAAGAAGTTCTATTATTTTTTTAGCATTCATTGCTTTTATCTCCTTTCAGGAATCCTGCAATAAAGGAATTCAATGCACGGTACGGGGCAGTCATACGCCAGGATTTGCTTGAACGAAACTCATGGATACCTTTTCGATATTGAAGAATTGTGATATCTTTGTCAATAAGTTTTTCGTTTAGAAAAGTGATATTACTAAGAGCTCCGGTCAGCGATTGCTGAAGTATTGAAGTTTCTTTTTCTAGTGCATTGATCTTTTGGAGTAGTTTATTTATTTCAGCATCTAACTTTGCAATTTCTGCCTTTTTCGATTTTTTGATTTCTGAAATTTTATTGTTTACTTTATTGAGTTCTAAGGTAATTCTTTTTAACTTTTCTTTTAACTCAGCAGAATTTTGCTCTTCTTTCTTTACTGTTGCTAGTAAAGTTTTTCTGTTTTTCTCCTCTGCATTTAATTTTTTAATAATGGTTTCATATTTCAGTTGCAGTGAAGTATTTTCCAAATGTTTCTTATGAATTTTGCTTTTTTGTGATTCAAGTATTCCTTTCTGATGCTCAATTTGAGATGATAAGCTCTCTTCTCTTTCGGAAAATTGAAGTTTGATTATATCATTCTGTGTTTTTGCATGAGTTAATTTCCCCTTGATATTTAACACTTCCTTTGTAAGCCGATCAATATTTGAATATAGAGCTGAACATAATTCATTCGCCATTTTTGAATATAGCTCTAATGCATTTTCATTATACCCTATAATCTCCATTTTTATTTTCACTTCAGTACATTTTATTAGAATTTCAGACTCGACTTTATCAAGATGAATTTGAGGGTCATTATGATTGAAGAAATACTTTTTATCATTAGTGGTAATCCCGTTGGATTCAAAATCTGTTAAAGATAAAACATCTCCTTTTTCGGACAAAAATGAGATGTCATCAATTTGTACAACGCAAGGGATATTCAGCGGGTCAAATCGGAGTTTCTTTAAAGTTTCTTCCGGATTGATCTTAAATGAAAGCAAATGTTTCTTTTTATTTAAATCCAGTAGCTGTTTCATTGAATTGCCTTCATCAAAACCATTGCCTGTATCAATATATAATTGAGAGTATCGCTGGACAAATTCCGGTTTAGAGCCTAAGGTTTTTAACTTGGTATGTTTATGAGGATCTATATCATCCATTAAAAATTTATCTAATACCTGAAAATCTTCGATCGTGATTTTTCTGGAAAATAAAGACATGTCAAGAAGGTGGCTAATCGCGTCAGAGTCATATTTTTCAGCACTGAAATAAAGTCCTCTAAAAATAATAAATTCTAAGGGCAAAGGATAAGAAGAAGTCCATTCATAATCAATTATCACATAATTCCCATCAGGTGTTTTAAGTATATTGCTCGGAATTAAATCAAATGGAACATCAGGCTTAAAGTATAGAAAATCTCTGTTTTTGAATAGTTGCTTGAATTTATCCGGAAGGTATGTCTCAATTTCCCGATATTGACAAAAATTAAATGAATTTTTCAGTAAATCAGCATATTCTTTAACATAAGATAGAAATTCATCTTGTTTTTTGCCCCTTAAAGCGTTATACATTAATTTTTCTAAAGATATACCATGAATATAATCAAAAATAACTTCATTCTTTGATGATTTTACAATTCGATTGACTTTTAGCTTCGGATTAATTATATTTTTTTTAAGGAAATCTGCCTTTTTTTGAAAAGAGTGCAGATGCAGGTAAGCTTCCTGAGTTGTCGCTCTCTTCATCGCAAAGCGTTTCCCATTTTTTTCATAAATGGTGGTCGTTAAAAAATATTTATTCTTTCTTTCATTTGGAATTTTGGTCATCAGAATTTTCATAATCCACACTCCACCAGAAATGAATTAGCGAAAAAAGGAAACATGCCATTTTTTAAAATTTCTGAAAAAACTTTTTTTTCATTAAAAAGTTCCATTCTCTCTGAATCATATACCGGAGTTGTAGGATATAAATCAGATTCTGAAGGCAGAAAATCATCTGAAAATATCATTTCAGGAAATTTATAATCAGGATAGGGATAATAAAAATTTAAGGATTTAAAACCAGCTGATTTTATTATCTCTTCAAGTTCTTTTTTACCGTATGTTCTTACATTATCAATATTAGAATATCCTTCAAGTCCGGCAAAAGCTTTCCCAAGGTGGTCTTCATTTGATCCTGCCCAATATTTCATGCCAAATTGATTCTCAATCGCTATAAATAACTTTCCGGATTGCTTCAGCAATGGGCGTATCTTCCTAAGAAAATCAATGCCAGGCTCTAAAGATTCTGTAAAACTAGGCGCATATTCAAGAACTCCAATTAAAGTGATGTAGTCAAATTTTTCATTAAACTCCATATCATTTAAATTGCCGGCATAAATAGTGAGATTCTTAAACTGCCTGCATCGGGCTTCAATTATTTCTGATCGCCTTAATGAAAGTTCTACCGCTGTTACTGATTTTACTTTACGGCATAATATTTCAGTTATAGCTCCGCATCCAGCTCCAATTTCCAGTATTGAACCTTTAGGTTTAAATGGATACCAGTTTATAATATTTGCACGCACTGGGGAAAGATGATAAAAAACTGGCCAGGAAAGTTTATCCTCAGGGATATCTTCCAAACACATGCCTGAACGGCTACAGTCAAGTATGTAATTTTCTACATCCCCGTCTGTATATAAATCTTCACCTTTATAGAATTTTTTGTCGACCATAATATATTATACTTCCTCAACATTAATAGTCATGTCAGGATCAAAGAAACCAACAAATTCTTTATCATTAATCACCTCAAGAGCAAGTATATCATACGCTCTGGCATATACCACAAAATTATCAACCGTAAAGTTGGTAACTCCAAATGAAACCAGATAGCCTCCAGGCTTCAAATTATTATGAAATATAAATTCAATATACCTTTTATCACCTGAATGTAAAATTCCTGTTTCAATTTTTTCAAAAAGAGTATTGCTGCCTGTTATCTCCAATCCTTTAATATCTTTTAAAGTACATGCAAAAATAGGATTTTCCGCATCTTTAAAAAAATCAACAGTCATTGCTATGGTGAGCTTTTCTCCACCGATAACTTTTTGCGCAGGCATGCCGGCAGCATCAAATATTCCAAAATCAGTAATTTCGGCAGTGCCATTGCCATAAATGTTTGCATCCGGACATTGCTGAAAATCTTTTCTCATCTGAATTCGCGGACCTGTATGTTTCTCTTCCTGCTGAGGCTTTTTTAGAATATCTTCAGGGCTTTGCCCAACCATTACACGCTTGTATGCATCAACTACACTTTTGGGATCGCTGATTAGTAGTTGCTTCCCATTTTCAAGTAACATCGCACGGGAACAATACCTTATAACAGAACTCAAATCGTGAGTAACAAAAATAATTGTCTTACCGCGTTCTTTGAACTCTGAAAATCTGGCAAAACATTTTGCCTGAAAGTTGATGTCTCCTACAGCAAGAGCTTCATCTACAATTAAAATATCAGGATCAACATTTGCCGCTATTGCAAATGCAAGCCTTGCAAACATCCCGCTAGAATAGGTTTTGACAGGCTGGTGAATAAATTCTCCGATATCAGCAAAAGCTAGGATCTGATCAAGTTTGCTGTCCATTTCATTTCGCTCAAATCCCATTATTGTTCCTGAAAAGTAAACATTTTCAAGTCCGGTCATTTCAGGATTGAATCCCGCTCCCAATTCAAGAAGTGCAGAAATTCTACCTCCTACAAACATTTCTCCTGATGTAGGGGTCAGAACTCCTGTCAGAATTTTCAGCAGAGTGGATTTTCCAGCTCCGTTTCTACCTACAATTCCAAATGTTTCCCCGGAAGTAATTTCAAAACTAACATTGTCCAGTGCATGAAAATCGTGATGATACTGTTTCCTGAATGGGTGCAATGCCTCTTTTAACCTGTCTGCAGGGTGATTATATAAATGATAGACCTTTGAAAGATTTTCCGCTTTTACTGTAATTTTGCTCATTTTTTAGTTCCTTTTTAAATTACATCTGCAAAATGCGGTTTTAGTTTCTTAAAAACAAAAGCACCACTTCCCAATAAAAATAAGGTCGCCCCCCAAAAGTATGCTCCCCATAACCAATGTTCCCAGAATGGAACTTTATATATAAATGCATACCGGTAGCCCTCTGTAATATAATACGCCGGATTAAGCTTGAATACCCACTGCAGGTTTGGTGCAAGATGCTCCGTTTTCCAAAAAATAGGAGTACCCCAAAAGCCTACTTGAACTGCAACTTGAACAATTTGATTCAAATCTTTGAAAAAAATTACAACTGCCGATGTCAGCCATGTCAAGCCCAATAAAAACATTAATGCACAGAAAAAATAATAGAAAAATTGAAGGTGATACCAGTTTGGCATAATACCATACACCAGTAGCATTGTCATAATCAGACCGGCAAGAAAAAGATGCACTATTGATGCTGATGCAATTTTTACAATAGGTAGCAAACCTACTCTGAACGCTATTTTCTTTACTAGAAAACTGTGCTCTATAACTGAATTTGTTGCTGAAGATAAACTTTCACAGATAAAAAACCAAGGAATCATTCCTGTGGAAAGCCATAAAATAAAAGGAATATTCCCATTCTCTGGTGGTGATTTAAATCCTAGCTCAAACACAAACCACAAAACCCCTATTGTCACCAGAGGATGTATAAATGCCCAAAAAAGACCGAAAGCAGAACCTAAGTATCTTGACTTAAAATCCCTCTTGATTAACTGTCCAAGAACAAATCTGGATGTAACTATATCATTTAAAAAAATGTACGCAAGTCTGAAATATTTCAATACTACTGTCCTTTGTTTAATAGACCGGTAAATCTTCCGACGATACAGATTTCAGAGGTAATACTGTTTCATCTTTTTCTGAAACTGTTGGTTTTTCTCCTGTTCCTGGCCACTGGATATTAATATCCTGATCAGACCATAGTACTCCGTACTCATCTCCAGGAGTATAAAAATTATCGCATTTATAAAAAAAATCAACTGTTTCAGATAGAACAACAAAACCGTGAGCAAAGCCTCTTGGCACAAATAACTGGCATCCGTTTTCATCAGAAAGTTCTGCTCCGACCCATTGTCCGAATGTTGGGGAACCTTTTCTAATATCTACAGCAACATCATACACCTTTCCTGTAATTACAGAAACAAGTTTTGCCTGCGGATTTTTTAACTGATAATGAAGCCCCCTTAATACTCCTTTTACCGAGCGGGACCAGTTGTCCTGAACAAAATCTGCATCAATTCCAAATTCTTTATAAATATTTTTATGATATGTCTGCTGAAAGAAACCGCGCTTATCTCCAAATCGCCTTGGAGTTATCAGTTTAACTTCAGGTATTGCCAACGAGTGTACTTCTATCATTTTTTTCTATGTCCTTACAATTAATATTCAATTTCAAATATACAGAAGATATTATTTCCCTTCTTTTACAATCTGCTCTATATATTGACCATAAAGATTCTTTTTCATTGAATTAGCTATTTTTAGCGCTTGTTCTGAAGTAATAAAATCTTTGCGCCAGGCAATTTCTTCTATACATGATATCTTTAAGCCTGTGCGTTTTTCAATTGTTTCAACAAATGAAGATGCCTCATGAAGAGAATCGTGAGTCCCGGTATCAAGCCATGCAAATCCACGGTCAAGTTGTTCAACAAAAAGTTTATCCATTTCTAAATATTTACGATTCACATCCGTAATTTCATATTCACCGCGGGCCGATGGTTTTAATTCAGATGCAATTTCAACAACTCCGTTATCATAAAAATATAATCCCGGTATTGCAAAATTTGATTTCGGTTTTTTCGGTTTTTCTTCAAGAGAAATAGCTTTCCCTGTTTTATCAAATTCAACAACTCCGTATCTTTCAGGATCGTGTACCGGATAAGCAAATATGGTTGCTCCTTTTTTTCTTGCAACAGCTTTTTCAAGTAATTTGGAAAAATGCATTCCGTAAAAAATATTATCGCCCAGTATCAGTGCTGCATTATCATTACCTATGAATTCCGCACCCAGAACAAAAGCCTGAGCCAGACCGTTAGGTTCAGGTTGAACTTTATATTCAAAAGTCATTCCCAAGTTAGACCCATCACCAAGAAGGCGTTCAAAAAGCGGTAAATCATGCGGCGTACTTATAATCAGAATCTCTTTTATTCCCGCAAGCATTAAAGTCGAAAGCGGGTAATATATCATCGGTTTATCATAGATCGGCAGTAACTGCTTGCTTATTACCTTTGTCAATGGATGCAGTCTTGTACCACTTCCTCCTGCTAATATTATACCTTTCATTATTATTACATTTCCTTATTGTTTTTTGTTATTGAATCAAGAACTAATGCCCCAGGCGTTCACCCGAATATTTATTCTCTCTTATTGGACGCCACCACCACTCATTGTCAAGATACCACTTCACTGTTTTCTTAACCCCTGTATCAAAATTTTCTTCCGCTTGCCAGCCTAATTCCGATTCAAGCTTAGTCGCATCTATAGCATATCGTTTATCATGACCAGGACGATCTTTCACAAATGTAATTAGATCCTCGTACTTTTCCCCGTTTGAACGCGGACGCTCATCATCTAAAGTCCTGCAGATTGTTTTTACAACCTCTAGATTAGTCCTTTCATTACGACCTCCGACATTGTATGTCTCGCCGGGAATACCTTTTTCTACCACCATGAGTAGTGCCTTAGCATGATCTTCAACATAAAGCCAGTCTCTGATGTTATCGCCTTTCCCATAAACAGGAAGCTCTTTTTCATGCAGTGCATTTAAGATAACAAGTGGAATAAGTTTTTCCGGAAAATGGTAAGGTCCGTAATTATTTGAACAATTAGTGATTAAGACAGGTAGTCCATAAGTGTGATACCAGGCACTTACAAGGTGATCGGAAGATGCCTTACTCGCTGAATATGGAGAACGAGGATCATAAGGTGTTGTTTCTGTAAACAACCCCTTATCTCCTAAAGAACCATATACTTCATCTGTTGAGATATGGTGGAATCTGAAACTCCTCTTCTTTTCTTCCGGTAAGGTTGTGAAATAATTATATGCAGCTTCCAGCATTGTATATGTGCCGATAATGTTGGTTTGGATAAAAGTGCCTGGTCCGTCAATTGAACGGTCAACATGGGATTCCGCCGCTAAATGCATCACTGCATCCGGCTGAAACTCTGCAAATAATGATTTCATTGACTCTTTATCACAAATATCAACTTGTGCAAACTTATACCTGCTACTGTCTGAAATTTCTTTTAATGATTCCAAATTGCCGGCATAAGTTAATTTATCGACATTCAGAACCTCATAATCACTGTTTTTTATTATATGGCGGATCACTGCCGAACCAATAAAACCTGCTCCACCTGTAATTAATATCTTCATTTCTTAATCCTTATATAATAGTGAAAAAAGTATTAAAAATAACAAAGTTGTATGCAACTTTATGCAATGCAAATTTTGTAATTCCTAAAAGTAAATTGTATACTGACAACTATTCAAATAATGAAAAGTTTATACACACTAATGTAAGATAAAATATATTCTCTACAATACAAACCTTTTTTTAAAAAATCTCATTCTCAATTACCATTAAATACTTTTAATGGAAAAAAGAAAGATTTTTTTGATTTTTACTTTTTGTTTATTTTTAATAGAATACTGTAAAAAATTAGCCAAAGCGTGATTCTTGATTGACAATCGATGTCGAATTTGGTATAATGTATGTAACCATTAGTTTGTTCTTTCTTGTAATTCAGCAGGATAAGTTAGAAAATAGAGGTTGTTTTTCCCTATATTGAATGTACTTTTTCAATATGGGTTTTATACATATAATTAAACCTGCAGTCATTGGTTTATTAAATAATAAGGAAATACAGAATGAGTAAAAATTTGACGGTTAAAGATGGAATAAAGATAGCAGTTACTCATCCGGCAAAGGGCGCCGCAATTCTTGCCCGAACAGTTGCATCTCAACTTGAAAAAGAGAGTTGGTTGAACGATGAGTTTAAATTGAAATTCTGTATTTTGTTTGTTAATAACCTTATTGACGGCAGTGTTGAAAAATCCATTGATCCGAATATTTTGAAAAAGATAAAAAAGCGTACATTTGTTGATGGTTTAGGATTATTGAGAAAACGCCCCATGGAGGGTATGAAATATATGCTGGTCATTATAATGGAAGAACTGCGTAACAGACAGGGATTTTCTTCCGAAGATCAGTTTATTTTCTATGAATCGTTATTAAAAAGTTTCTTTCCTGAAAAGAAAATCTCAGACTTTAAGAAAATTGAAAAATTAAAAAATAAGTAGCATCAGAAAAATATTTCCTGATGTTCCTGAAATTATTTCCCTCGACTGTTAAGCACAGTTTCGCAGTTTAAAAATACCCATGCCGCAAATTAATGACTCAGCAACAGGACTCCTTACAGCAAAAAACAGACGCAAAAGGCAAAGCAGTCATATACACCTATGACTCTTCCAACAGATTATCGAGCCGCACTTGGGTTAGGGGGGCAAGCACCCAATATCTTTATAATTCAGCGACAGGCGAACTCTCTACTGTTGATAATTCCGACACTACTCCAGAATAGCCTACACATATAATAGACTCGGACAGCAGAAGACTATAACCGATGCAGCAGGCACAAGGTCTTTTACATATAATTATTGACAAGTGAATAATCAGTCAATGCTACATTTGGAGGTAGCATAACTGTGTTTAATAAAACAACAACCAGAACCTACGGGACAACAAGAAAATCCGGGGACTGCTTGAATCTTCACCCTGCTGATTTATCTCAGGATATTTGAAATTTTCAATTGCAGTATTAATTTAAAGCAACAACAAAAATCAAACACAAAGGTAACTAAATGGGATGCCGGAAATTACAGGTAAAAAAGTTATAATCAACCTGTTCCCCGAATTTTGGTTAAATATATAATTATCATGGTAAATATATTTTTTTATAGAAAGCATCATTATTTCAATTTATTTGGTAAATGGAAGATTTTCATTAATCATAAAAGTAGATTATCACTATCACCAAATGATATTCTTGAAATTAAATTAAAACCAGATGCTTATAACATTCAAATAAAATCAGGGTGCTTGAAAAGTAATATAATTAATATAAAAGCACACGATGAAGATGAAATTTATTTTTTAGTATTTATTGATATGCCATATTGGAAAAAACTACCCTTTGTTTTTCTATATTTATATCTAAAACAAGGTGGTTTACTTAGAATTATAAAAGTAAAAAAAAGAGTTTTTTTCGAGAAAACACAAGATGAAGAAGGTCTTATTTGGCTGTAGCGGTTCAGCGATTTCCCGATTGACGGAACCCGAGAATAAATTTGGGGACTGCTTGAATCTTCACCCTGCTGATTTATCTCAGGATATTTGAAATTTCCAATTGCAGTATTAATTAAAATAACAAAAAAAATCAAACACAAAGGTAACTAAATGGGATGCCGGAAATTACAGGTAAAAAAGTTATAATCAACCTGTCCCCGAATTATGTTCCAGGATTATTTTTGGAATTTTTTAATACGGGCTAGATCCACAAAAATCATATTATTACCGCTGGAAACAGAAGTTCAACTGTCGTTCCTTCATTTATTGTGCTTCTGATACGAATATTACCGCTATTCAGCTTAACAATTCCATAGACAGTAGACATTCCCAGACCAGAACTACTTGAATCATCTCCTGTAGTGAAAAATGGTTCAAAAACATTATCAAGAACCTTTTGCTCCATACCGCATCCGTTATCTTCAACTGAAATCAAAGCATAATATTCGGATTGTTTTTTGCTGACAACAGACAAGGGAAATAATTTTTCAGCATCAGCACGGTTTATTTTGTGCGTAGAAATTTTTACTATACCTTGATTTTTTATTGCTTTTTTTGAATTTGAGCATAAATTCAAAAGAATTTGTTCTAATTGTCCGGGTGCTATTTTTATATTTGTTTTTTCATCGTTTAAGTACAGTTTTAATTCTATATTTTTTCCGACAAGCATCTGAAGCATAGGTAGCAGTTTCTTTACAGAAGCATTAAGGTCAAGTTTTTCAGGTTTTACATTCTGATGTCCTGAAAAAATCAGAAGCTGTCTGATTATATTAGAAGAACTTTTGGCAGCTTTGGATATTTCCTTAATGTTCTTATACAACGGATGACTTTCATCAATTTGACTCAGGGATAAGTCTGAAAAACCTCTTATTATACTCAGCATATTATTAAAATCATGAGCTATTCCACCTGCCAGCCTGCCAATTGATTCCATTTTCTGAGAATGGCGCAACTGAACTTCCAGCGTTTTCCTCTCCTTCTCTATACGCTCTCTTACTTCAATCTCACGCTTTAACAGCTCACTTTCTTCTTTTATTACTATCTTTGCATATCCTAACTCAGAAAGAAGAGTTGCCATGCGTCCTAAAAAACCCGTTACATGAAGAAGCTCACTTTCGGAAACAACGGGAACATCCTTAAGACTTTGAAGATATTCTTCTTCATCAAGACCAAACTTAACAGCCTGAGCTCTGAATTTTTCCAAATCCGGAGGCTCTGTCAGCAGCTGTCCGGTAGCAAGACTTGCAATATGTTTGCCTTTAATAATAATAGGAAACGCACAGTCAACAAGACCATTTCTGCATTTTTCAATTACCAGTTTGCCGGGTTCATTCAAATTATTCAGAAGATGCTTATTACTTGAAATACAGTTTTCACTGGCAATCGGAGATTTACGGTGGTATTTTACACAAATATCCCGCCAGCCTGTTGCTATTAAAATATTCAATCCGGGATGATCCAGAAAACCAATAGTAAAACCTGTTGCTTTTGTAAAATCCTCACACAATAAATGCAGCTCTTCAATATCTAATATGTCGGTTATTCCATATTGGCCGTCAATCAAATATTCTCTTTTTTTCATTCTCTTGTTTCCGGGTATTTATAGTATGTCAATTTTTCATTTTCAAGAAAGGTAATGTATATAATGTCTCTATATTTAAATAACAACTTAACTCTTTTAAAACATAAACGCAATATAAAAACTTGATTTTTACATAAATTATGTTAATCGTATTGATATAAGCTTAGGAATTATTTCAGTGGGGAATGATATCTCTTTAGAAAAAAAGAAGAAATCTGGGGACTGCTTGAATCTTCACCCTGCTGATTTATCTCAGGATATTTTAAATTTCAGTAATAACTCAAACACAAAGGTAACTAAATGGGATGCTGGGAATTTCAGGTATAAAGATATAATTAACCTGTCCACAAATTTTTTGTAACTCGTTGTGGAAAAGTTTGTCGTGATACTCCAGGAGAGGCTAAAAGTGCATTATCTGAATATTTAGTTCATTAAGGAGTATTGCAGAATCGGATTTTTGGGCAAATGGAAGAACAATGCAGACTACTATTGCTACAGAATAAAAAAGTAAAAGGAAACTCAATTTACTAACGACGATGGAGCAAGATATCTTGACAACTATGATGAAGTTAAAATTGATGTAGATAAACTTCCTCATGAGGAACTTATTCCTCCTGATTTCCCAGAGTCTAACTAACAACGAAAAAAATTATGAATTATAAAATTATACTCTTAATAATGCTATTTTCACATTCCGTATTTGCTTTTCCTGTACAAAAAAATCTTGAAGAGCAAGTAAAAGGCTCTGATATAATAGTGGTAGCCACCATTAGAAAGAATGTCGCTACAAAATTATTTGACACTGCTCCCAATAAACTGATTCGAGTAGAATGTCATGCTGAAACTATTTTAAAAGGAAATGTAAAAAAGACATTTTCCTTTAGTTATATAGAAAATGCTGCTGATTTTATACCATTTAAAAACAATGAACAGTACCTTTTGTTTTTACAGAAAAAAGATGGAGTAATAACTTTAAAGTATAACAGCAAGAATCAGAGTTCTTATGATTTATCTCACTGTTGCACAGCCGTATTTAAAGTTACCCACCTATCCTCTGAAAAGCCAAAAAGTAAGACTATATATGTCACCCCTGATTTCTTATTGAAGAGAGTTATCTATATTCATTCCTGTAATGAAAATGGTAAGAAAATTCAAGGGTTGTCGCTTTCAATATTGAATGAACCAGTGTTAGGTCAATCCCCTCAAGGCAAACATAATAACAATCTTGGAGATTTAAAAAAGAAAGCATCAAATGCATTCAAAAGAGGAGACTTCAGGACTTCCAAGGCTTATTGTATCGATATTCTTGCTATTACTCCATATGACAAGCAAGTATATAAGTTACTAAAAAGTATAATTTCGGAAGAAATGAAAGTAGAAGCACAAACAAAATGACAGCGGGCAATTAAAAGACACCACCTTTGAACTATTAACGGAACCCGTGTCAGAAAAGTGATTTTAAATCAATAATCCGTCTCTCTGTAACGCTCCTGCGACTTAAAGAAAATCTGGGGATAGGTTGATAATAAATCAGTGACAATTACAGATTAATTTCTGAGTATTTTACAGCTGTGTATTTTTAGAAAATGCAGTGCTGTAAAAATTGTAAGTTATTACTTGTAGCAATGTCATTTTTCAAACTGCGAAAATAAGCTTAGGTTACGCAAAAACAGTTTTCCATACAGATGCAAAGAAAGATGAAAGATCATCAACTATCGAATAGACTATTGGTATAAAAATCAGTGTAAGTACTGTTCCGGTTGCCAGACCTACTGCTGCAACAATACCCAAAGGACTCATTCGTTCGAGCCCTACAGCTGTTTCCATAATAAGAGGAGTCAGTCCGATAATCGTCGAAACAGTTGTCATCATAATAGGGCGAATACGCAGTTTTACTGAATTAATAATCGCTTCATTTCGCGGTACTCCTTTCTTCCTAGCCTGAATAATAAAGTCCAAAAGCAGAATACTATTGTTTACAATTGTTCCTCCGAGGAAGATAATTCCCATCATAGCAGGTTTACACATAGGTTTGTCGAAAATGAGTAACCCCCAAAGAGCACCTGCTACAGCTAGCGGAATTGCCGCCATTATTGTAATTGGATGAGAAAAAGATTTAAACATTGCAAGCAGGAGCATATATAAGAGAACCAGTCCGATCAGAAGAGCTCCAATCATTCTTTTGTTACCTTCATTCATATCTGCCATTGTACCTGCAACCTTAATAGAATAGCCTCCTGGAATCTTCATGTCCTTAAGTTTTTTTTGTGCAAGTGATGCAACTTTACTAATAGTATAAACAGAATTTAATGCAGTGATATCAATCGTATTCTGCTGATCTTCTCTTGTTATATACGGTTGAACTTTATTTCTTTTTATTGCCGCTATATTTCTTAGTTGTATAAATCCAAATTTTGATGGAATATAAATGTCTCCCAAATCCTGCGATGAACTTATTTCTTTGCCGGTATATTTAACTCGAATTGGAATTGAAAGATAATCTTTAAGATTAAATGAACTGATTTGATAGCCCTTGAGTGTTGCTTTGACCTCCTGTGCCATCTTCATAGGAGTGACTCCATATATTGCACATTTCAGAGCATCGGGTTCAAGACGGAATTCAGTTTTATCCACATACCAGGATCTGCGGATGTCAATTAAACCGGGGACAGTTTTCAGTTTCCCTATCACTTTATCTGCAAGTGAGCTTAAAACTCCACTGTCAGGACCGCTGATTATTACATCTAATGGAGCTTTTGTAGTTGACATAGGAGTCGCTCCATACTCGGAAACCATCAAATCTCTAATTCCTGGAATTTTTGTTATCTCTTCTCTCCATTTTTTGTCAACTTCCCAAATTGTAATTTTCCTTAGATTTCTCGGAATCATCCGCGTGTTTATGACTACGCTCTGAGTTGTTCTTCCGCCACCGCCGAAGCTTATCTGACCCGCTTCAGCTCCAGCAACTGTCGAAATCTCTTTTATATAAGGATTTTTACTTATAATTTTTTCAACTTTATCAATAATTTTTTCAACCTCATTTACATTGTAGTCAGATTCCACATTAAATGAAATAATTGAAATACCTGTATCCATTGGTGGCATCATCTCTTTCCCTATTAGAGGGGGAACAATTTTCATGCTTACCATAAATAAAATCAGTGCAGCTGCTATGGCAAGAAACCTATGTCTCATTGCTATTGTCAACAACCAGGTATAAAGGTCTGATAGTTTTAAAATCAATGTGTCTGAATAGGAAAATAATCTTTCAATTGCATTCTTTTTCCTTTGGGGCTTATTTAGTAAAAATGATATCATTAAAGGAACAATCGTCAGTGCCGCAAATAATGAAGCAATAAGAGTTGAACATATCATTACATTCAGAGGACGCATTATCTGCTGAGTGTATCCTCCTGTAAACATTACAGGAATTAATACTATAACTGTTGTCATCATTCCTGCAGTTATACTTAATTTCACTTCATTTGTTCCGGCAGCAGTAGCTTTAAACGCATCAGGTTTTTCCATTTCACGATAATGTCTGAATATATTTTCGAGCACTACGATAGAAGCGTCTACAACCATTCCAACAGCAATGATAAGTCCTGAAAGAGTTACCATATTCAGAGTGAACGGAGTTAAGTAAAGGACAGTTAAACTTGCAAAAAACGCCATTGGAATACTTACAGAAACTACAAAAGCCGCTCTGAAGTCAGCCATAAAAATAAAAATAACCAGAGCTGTGAGAATAATAGCTTGCATAAGGCTTGAGCGCATTCCGTCGACATTTGCCTTGATTACAGGCGACTGGTCTGTCGTCAATTCAAACTTAATATCCGGATAATCTCTTCTTAATTTATCAAGATGTTTTCTTACATTAGTGATTGTTTTTACTGTTCCGACTGTGCTTAACCTTTTTACACTTACTGCAATAGATTTTTCCCCATTTCCGTGATAAAGTGAACTTGGCTCTTTAGAAGTGAGTTTGACATCAGCAATGTCTCTTAAATATAAAATACCATTATTCTTATTTTTCAAAGGGACATTTTCTATTTCTTTAAGATTTTTAAATTCATCAAATGAGTTGACTATGAATTCATTTTTACTGCTGTATACATTTCCTGAGGGAAAGTTAATGTTATACTGTCTCAAAATACCTATCACCTCGGCAATTGAAAGATCATTCGCATCAAGCTCCGCTTTTTTTACACTAATTTGGATTTCAGGCTGATTTGCACCGAAAAAATCCACATCTGCAACTCCTTCAACCTGCAGTAACGATTTCATTATCTGATTTTCTGCAAGTAACCGTATGTCTATTAGGGTTTTAGAAGAATTTTGAGCAGGGCTTAGAGCGATGGTCATTAACGGTTTTGTGGTATTTGTAATACGATATACTGCAGGTTTCAGAATATTATCTGGGAGAACAGCTTCAACCCTGCTGACAGCATTTTGTACATCAACAACTGCTTCTCCAATAGGCTTACTGTATTCAAATTCAGCGTTGATTGATGATACCTGATCCCGGGATGAACTGACTATTCTTTTTAACCCGCTGATACTGTTAATTTCTTTTTCGAGAACTTCGGTGATTTTATGTGAAATATTAGACGCGGATGCACCCGGTTGGACCGTAATAACAGCAACCTGAGGAGGAGTACTGTCCGGAAATAAATCAATAGGAGTCTTCAAGTATGCGATAATGCCCATAACTGCAATCAGCAGAGATGCGGCAATTATAGTATACGGTTGTTTTAATGAAAAATTTGTCATTTTAAAATCTCAGCCTTTAATCCGTCTGCTAATTTTGCCCATCCTAAAAATGCACTTACTACAACTTTCTCTCCGGGCTCAAGAGTTCCGCTGATTGCCGCATTTACTTCATTATTCCCAAGTAGAGTTACAGGAATTTTTTTGAGAAGCCCATTGCGTACAATAAAAATATTTTTCCCAGTTTCTGAATTATTATCAATATTAACAGCCTCCGCCGGGGCTAAAATTACATTTTTTAGAGTTGTTGCTGTTATTTTTACTTTTACATATTGTCCACTTACAAGATCCGGAGATGATTTATCAGGCAACACTGCTTGAATCTTCATCATCCTGTTAGCTCCTATGGCAGGGTATATTTTTGTTATTGGTGCCGGAATGATATCATTTTCCTTTCCTGAATCTGGACTTACCAGTAGGGTTTTTTCGAGTTGAATGTATTTCATATCAACCTGAGGAATTTGAACTGTCACTTTTAATGGTTTCTGGTTTTCTATTTCTACAAGCTTTTTCCCGGGTATGGCCAAGTCTCCAGGATCAACTGGAACATTACAGATTACACCGTCAAACGGTGCTCTTATTACTGCATAACTTAAATTCGTTTCAGCTATTTTTATATCTTCCATTATTGAACTTAAAGTAGCTTTGTATGTATTATTCTGCTGTAGAGCTATATGATATTCTCCCTCAATTTCATTAAGTTTTTCAGATGATAATTCATAGGTCTTTGCTGATACAATCTTATTTTCATATAGTTTTTTATTTCTATCGCACTGTTTTTGCCAGTATGCAACTGAAATCTTTAGTGATTCAATTTTTACTTTGTTTGCCAGAATTTGAGTCTTTATCCCTTCAGCTTTTGCTTTTAGTACATTGATGGACTGTTTCAGTGCTCTGTCATCAAGACGCATCAATGGATCTCCTTTTTTTACAGAATTACCTTCTGTAACATGTATTTTTACTATCTCTGCTGTCATCCTTGAAGATATATCACTCGAATTTACAGGTGTAATCACTCCTACATAATCCTTATATATCGAAAAATTACCTCTTTTTAATTCTGCAACAGATAGCGGAATAGGTTTATTCCCCAGCGGTTTCGCCTTTGACAATTCGGACTTTTTCTTTTTTACTGCTATGAAGCATATAGCTGCAATTGCTATGATAAACAGAATTACTCCTATAGCTAATATTTTATTCTTCTTCATTTTTTACCTTATTAATGTTAGCGTATATCGCTGTTACTTTTTATTATTTTATAATTTGATATTTTACCAAATAACAAAATATATATGATTTATTATCTTTGTCAAGTTTATATGAATAAAATTTTCATGCAAGATATGTGTTAGAGAAATCGACTTTACTCTGGATTGATATATTATAAACATCGCAACACGCAGGAATGGGTACATTTATTTTTTAAACAAGACTCTTTAGCAAGTTGGACAAAGAGGGCATGAAATTCTTTAAACAAGTTAGGGTTATTAGGTAGATTTTTCATAAAAAGTTCACGGAGGTCATTATATTTTATATTAAGATCAGTTTGTGCGTGTCGTGTCATAATTCTTTTTGTATACGCATCAATAACAAAGGTGGGCAAATTGAAAGCGTAGAGAAGGATGCTGTCAGCAGTTTCCGGACCGATACCATTTACAGAGAGTAGGGATGGTCTTATTTCATTTATGGTAGGATTTTCTTTAAGTTTTTGCTCTGACACATTATTACTCCACCATAAAGCAAAATTTTTTAATGTTTTAGTTTTCATTCTGTAATAACCTGAAGGTCTGATAAGTTTTTCAATTACGGAATTATCAGCATTTAAAAGTCTAATAGAACAATCTGGTGTTTTGGAAGTTGTTGATATAAAATTACTTTTTTTTAAGTTAATAATAGCTTTTTCAACATTTCTCCAGTTCGTATTTTGTGTTAGAATAGCTCCAACGCAAATTTCCCATGGAGATTCCCCTGGCCACCAGTATTGAGGTCCGTAATGTTTATATAATGTATTGTAAATGGCAAGTAATTTATCTGTCATATTTTTAATCTTGATAAGGGTTGATTTTCTGACAATTTATAAGGTATGTATGTGCTTGAGGGCCCAAATTAAAAATAATATCCAGAATTGAAAGATTGGGAATAAATAATGCTGAATTAACTTGTTTATATTCCAGCGGAGAAAAAGTCTGTATATAGTTAGTTATTCCTTTTTGCTTCAAAAATGGAAAATCAACATAATCCTTTGCATGTTTTCCGTGCAGGTATGCTTTAAATCCTGTTTTTTTGCATATATCATAAATATAATATGTTGATTGACCAGAAATATTCAGTTCTGATGCTAAAAAAACAGGAGTCTGGATATTAATAATTGAGAAAAAATATTTTATAATTGCGACATTTAAATCGACGAGTTTTTCATGATCATTAAGTATAATATTTTTTATATCAGGGAAATATTTTTGAAACCAAGAGGTTTTTTTATAGTTTAGTTCTAAAGTTTTGAGATGAACTCTCTGCCAGTTTACTGAATTATCAATCAGCATCTGATTGATTTTATTTTTGAAATGTCCCGAATTTTTTACAGGTATACTCAACCATTGAACTTGCCCATTTTGTAATAAGATTCTATTGCGGTTATGGTATTCTTTTTTTACATATTGAGTATTATCAGCAATAACAAAAGCATCTGCAACTGAAGCTTTTGCAAAAAAACCACCATAAGGATAAAGGTTAGGTTGATGTCCGGCAACGCATTTCATTTTTATGTTTCTCCAGGAATTGTTGAATATATTCAATTTCCAATTCAGTCATTGCAGGATAAAGTGGAATGGATACAATGTGGGAATATGCCCATTCTGCATTAGGAAAATTCTTTTTGGGTAAATTCAGATATCTGTGTATTGGTTTATAAACAGGGCGCTTTGCTTCAATTCCAACATAATTAAATTTTTCAATAAGTTTTTCTGCTCCATCTTCTGCAATAATAATAAATCTTGAATATGATTCAGAAGAATGAAAGTGTTTGGGTGTTCCTAACGCTGTATAGTAACGCAATGCTATTTCACGCCTTTTTTTCAGTAAAGCATCAAGTTTTTCTATTTGAGATAGACCCAGAGATGCATTAAAATCGGACATTTGAAAATGAAAATGAGGTCTCCATGAAGGGTTATTGTCATGGTTTATATTGTTTGTCATACGGGTGTGTAAATCAATATTATCTGTAATAACTGCTCCTCCGTGACCAGTTGTCAGTAACTTTGTCGCATAAAATGAACATACGGTTAAGATTCCGGTTGTCCCGGTTTTTATTCCGTCAATTTCAGCATTAATAGTTTGAGCACAATCTTCGATTAGGACGGGATGTTCAATTTTATGCAATGGAGCCGGAATTCCAAATAGATGCGCTCCTATAACAGCAGATATATTTTGTTGTTGTTCGTTTACTAATTCTGTTTTTATAGCCAGTGCTGATCTTGAAATATCCAGAGGTTTTGGAATAAGGCCATTCAGCTTTAAAGCATCAAGTAAAGCTGAGCAGATGTAAGCAGGAATTGCTATTTCTGAACCGGGCTTCTGTTTTAAAGCAAATAAAGCAAGAGCTAACGCATCAGTTCCACTTTGAGTTGGAATTGAAAATTTTTTATCAAAAAGCCTGGCTGTTTTTTGTGCAAATCTTTGACAAAGAGGACCGGTGCTCAGATAAGCAGATTCCAGCACTTTATTAACAGAATTTGCATCGCTACTATCCAGAAAAGGTTTTGAGTGAGGAATATGCATATTTAGATTATTGTAAAAATTTAAAGGAACTTATTATCTTGTACGCTCAGCTGTAATTTCTGCTAAAGCTTCAATATGCTTTTCTGATGGAGCGTCTCCCCATAAAGTTTCAAGCTGATATTGTTCACGCATTTCAGGAGATAGGATATGTACTACAACATTTCCGAAGTCCAGCACAATCCACATGCTTTCCGCATCCCCGTCAATACGAGGTTTTGAACCATATTTTTTTGAAGTTTCTTTTTTCAATCTTGCGGCAACTGCTTTAATATGCGGCAGAGAATTGGCTGTCGCTAAAATGAAGTAATCAGCCAGCACTGAAAATTCTGAGACATGCAGTTGTATTATATTTTCCGCTTTTCCTGCATCCATTACCTGTCGGCAAAATAGAGCTAACTCCTTCGGAGCTGATTCCTGTTTTTGATTTGTATCATTCACTAATTTAATATCCTTTTTTTAATTGTTTTATTATTACACATTTATTCCATTACTTTAAATAATAAAATGTGTATCCTCAATTAACATAAAATTAAACTTTAATCTTTTGGTGTAAAAATCCCAAAAAGACGCCTGCTTCTCTTATAAGCTTCTTCTTTATCTTTTTTTCTCATACGCTGCAGAACTGCCTGTTCTGATGAATTATATGGAGAATCATTTAAAGTGCTTGGTTTTCCGCCGCGTTCAGGGAAGAGCATTTTATCTTTTTTGAGTTTCTTCCCTTCCGGTGTCTTTGCTTCCTGTCTGTCAAGCTCTTCTTTATATCCCTCCATTCTCCATTGTTGGAATGATGAACAGGAAGAGGTCAGCACTGTGACAACTAACAAAAAAAGCAGAAATATAAAATATTTTGAAATCTTTTTCATTTTATCTTATTTGACCGTTTCCACGCACTATATATTTATAAGTTGTAAGTTCAGGTAAACCCATTGGACCGCGAGCGTGCAGTTTATCTGTACTTATCCCTATTTCAGCTCCCATTCCGAACTCTCCGCCATCTGTAAATCTTGTTGATGCGTTTACATACACGGTTGAAGAATCCACCTCTGCAAGAAATTGTTCTGCATTCTTTTTATTATTTGTCAAAATTGCATCACTATGTCTTGAACCATAGGTATTAATAAATTCGACTGCTTCTGATACATTTTTAACAATTTTGACAGATAAAATTAAATCTAGATATTCTTCGTACCAGTCATTTTCAGATGCAGGAATACTTTCAGAAACCAAAGAACAGAATTTTTCGTCACCTTTTATCTGAACATTTTCAGAAAGCAGAGCTTTTGCAATTTTAGGTGCGAATTCATCAGCAACATCTTCGTGAATCAGAAGATTCTCAATTGCATTGCAGACTCCAGGGCGTTGACATTTCGCATTAATTACGATATCAACTGCCAATTTCTGATCACATTGAGCATCTACAAACATTGTACAAATCCCTTTATAATGTTTTATAACCGGGATTGTCGATTGAGATACAACTGCTTTTATAAGCCCCTCTCCTCCTCTCGGAATTATAAGGTCAATGTAGTTGTCCATTTTCAACAGTTTACCAACAGCCTCTCTATCAGTCCATGGTATAAGTTGAATCGCTCCTTCCGGAATTGCTCCGGAATGATTAATACAATGAGCTAATGACATATTTGAGTTAATTGCTTCTTTGCCTCCTCTTAAAATTACAGCATTGCCGGCTTTTAAGCATAATCCTGCAGCATCAATAGTTACATTAGGGCGTGATTCATAAACAATTCCAATAACTCCTATTGGAACGGATACTTTTTCAATAATTAATCCGTTCGGTCTTGTTAGGGTTGTAAGGATGTTTCCTACAGGATCATTTAAAGTTGTAACATGTCTTAAGCCGTCAGCCATAGCTTTTATTCTGTCGTCGGTGAGTTTTAATCTGTCGAGCATCGCCGAAGAAAGTCCATTAGCCTCCCCGGCTTTTAAATCTTTCTGATTTTCAGTTTTTATATAGTCGCATTCAGCTTCGATTGCGTCAGCCATAGCTAATAAACAGTTATTTTTTTCTTCAGTTGACATTTTTGCAAGTTCACGGGATGCTATAACAGCTTTTTCTCCCATTGCCTGCAATACTTTTTCCATTTCATTCAAATCTATTTCTGCCATCATAAAAGCTCCATAATTATCCAAATATAGATGAATTCCAACCCCAGGAAAATCCGGGCACATCTATAAAATTTATATAAATCTTATCTCCGGGGATTCCGGCTTTTTCCGTTAAACACCTACATATTGTTTCCGAAAGTTTTGTGTTGACCGATGCATTTAAGCCTCCAATGCTTTTGACGACAACAAATGCTCCGGGAGTAAGGTTGCCTCCAAAGCAAATGGTTGCATCATCTTCAAGTATAGAAGCTACATAACTTTCGGGTTTTCCTATACCTTCTGCACATATCTTTGAAAGAGCCATGCATATTTCATTTTTCTTTTCTGTATCACATTTGACTGACATTTGAACTTTTATTAACGGCATACATTCCTCCAGTCTTTGAAAATTAATAATTTCAGATTCTCGGCATTGGAAATTTCTTCATAAATGTTTTAACTTCAAATGCAATTGCTTTCAGTGCACTGTCATCATGCTGAACTGAAATTGCTCTATCTATGAAGTCTGCAATTTTAGACATGTGTTGCTCTTTCATGCCGCGGGTTGTAACAGCAGGTGTTCCAATTCTAATACCACTGGTGACAAATGGTTTTTCCGGGTCAAATGGTATCATATTTTTATTTACAGTTATTGCAGCTTTATCAAGTGTTAATGCTACACTTTTTCCCGTAACATGTTTCGGGCGTAAATCAACAAGCATTAAATGATTGTCAGTTCCCCCTGAAACAATTCGTAAACCGCAGGCTGCCAATTCGGATGCTAGTTTTGATGCATTTATAACAACTTGTTCCTGATAATTTTTAAAACTTTTACCCATCGCTTCGTGAAAACATATTGCTTTTGCTGCGATTGTATGCATCATTGGACCTCCCTGAAGCCCCGGGAAAACCTTAGAATTGACAGGCTTGATAAACTCTTCTTTGCATAGAATTAATCCAGATCTTGGACCTCTTAGTGTTTTATGAGTTGTACTTGTGACAATATCAGCGTAAGGAACTGGACTAGGATGAATCCCGGTGGCAACCAAACCTGCAATGTGTGCCATATCAACCATTAATTTTGCTCCAACCGAATCTGCAATTTCTCTCAATTTTTTGAAATCTATTGTTCTTGGATAGGCGCTTGCTCCTGCTACGAGCAGTTTTGGACGATGCTTTTCAGCAAGTGCAGAAACTTCATCATAATCGATCATCTCAGTATCTTTATTAACACCATAAGGAACAATATTGTAGAGCATTCCACTAAAGTTCATCGGATGACCGTGAGTCAGATGACCTCCGTGATCTAGAGACATAGCCAATACTGTATCTCCGGGTGAAATTACAGCAAAATAAGCTGCCATATTTGCTTGACTTCCTGAATGTGGCTGTACATTTGCAGCTTCAGCTCCAAATAATTTACATGCCCGTTTAATTGCTAATTCTTCTATTTCGTCAACAACTTCACATCCGTTATAATATCTTTTCCCGGGATAGCCTTCTGCATATTTATTGGTCAGGACAGTTCCCTGTGCTGCTCTGACTGCCGGACTTGCAAAGTTTTCTGAGGCGATCAGTTCAATGCAGTTTTCCTGTCGGATTAGCTCGTTATCTAGGATTGCTGCAGCTTTTGAGTCTGTAGTTCTTATTGATGCTATTTCATCATAAGAAAGATATTCAACTTTATCTAGCCTGCGAGTGTGTCGTTTTTCTTTTGAAAATGGTTCATTTAACCATGCTATAACAATTTTGCACGCTTCTTCATTATTAATTTTGTCTCCTGGCAATACCAGAACATTTGAACAATTATGCTCTCTGCTTGTTTTTGCAGTCAATTCATCATGAGCAATTGCAGCTCTGACACCATGAAATCTATTAGCCACAATTCCCATACCTACACCAGAACGACATATTAATATGCCGCATGATGTTTCATTTTTTGCAACAGAAGATGCGACTTCTGCCCCAAAATCCGTATAATCATCTTTGGGGTCAAGAGAGCATGCTCCTTTATCCGTTGTGGTAATACCCTGGTTATTTAAAAAAGAGATAAGGTGGCTTTTCATCTCGAAACCACCGTGATCTGTTCCAATTGCCACATTAAGTTTTTTTCCGTGCCAGTCTATTATTTTGGCCATGTTAATTTTCCTTCTTTTTTAATTATTTAATAATATATTTTTAACTAATGATGTTAAATATGCAGACCATTACTTTCTTTGATTATCTTTAACAGGTTCTCCAATGCAGGTTGCATGGATTTGAAACAAGCTTGATATACTCCTAGTTGACCACCAAAGGGATCTGTAATATCTCCACCTATACTGAATTCAGATAGTAATCTTATTTTTTCTAAACAGTCAGGACATAGCATTCCTATATGATTGCGATGTGATGCTGTCATTGCGATTATCAGGTCTGCATTTTTTACCATTTCTTCTGTTAATGCCAGACTCTTATGGGAATTTGTTTCAATTCCGTATTGCTCCCTGAGCGTTGCTGATGAAAATTCAGATACAGGCTCGCCAGTGCCTGCATAAGTACCTGCAGACGAAACTGTAATATCCTTTAATCCTTCTTTCTCCACTAGGTATCTGAAATATGCTTCAGCCATAGGACTGCGGCAGGTATTTCCTGTACAAACAAATAAAATATGCATCAGCATCACCTAAATCTTTATTAATATTTTTACAATACAAATGTAATATACTCATGATGCAACAAAAATTCCAACTTTTACTTAACTTTTAGCAGACTAATTTTAAAAAATAAATCTTTTTCCATTGTTATTTGTAAAAAACTACATTTAAAAAAAACAATATTGCTTGCAATCGTTTATTTTCAGTATAAACTTTCTAGCAGTTTAAGAATATATAATTTTAATAATTTATGAGAGATATGTTGAAAAAATTAATTATTATTTGTCTACTTTCTATTGTCTCGGTTCTTTTTGCAGAAAATGACGCACGGCAGTTGAATAACAGAGTAACTCCTACTGTTAAAGCAGTTGCACAGGTTTTGCCTTCTGTGGTGAATATAGGAACAGAACGGATTGTTCCATACTATAATTCTCAATTTGGAGCAGCTGACCCGTTTGAACAGCTTTTTAGAAAATTTTACGAAAAGCAGATTGGGCGCAAAGAAACCTCGCTAGGTAGTGGTGCTATTATCAATAAAGAGGGATTGGTTGTTACAAATGCCCATGTAGTTCATAAGGCGACCAGAATATATATTACAGATAATAATGGACACCAATACCTTGCGAAAGAGATTGCTGCGGATGACCTTAATGATATTTCACTATTAAAACTTGAATCTAAATTCCCGTTGGATTTGACTCCAATAGATTTTGCCAGAGCTGATGAGCCTGTGATGCTCGGAGAAACCGTAATTGCAGTTGGCAATCCGTATGGGCTTGGAAGTAGTATAAGTAAAGGCATTGTCAGTGCGATTGGAAGAAAAGTCACCTATAAAGGCAAGGTTCTTTTTGATGATATTCTTCAAACCGATGCTCCGATTAATCCTGGAAACAGCGGAGGTCCGCTGGTTAATATTAACGGAGAACTTATTGGTTTAAATACTGCAATTTTTGAGCAGGCAAACAGTATAGGATTTGCAATTCCGTTAAAAAGAATTGAAAAAGTTCTTGCTATGTGGTTAATTCCGGAGAGATTTTCAGATGTCACTTTAGGTCTTATTCCGGGAGAAATCGTAAAATCCGGTAATACAATATTCAAGTGCAGAGAGATTATTTCAGGTAGTCCTGCGGATAAAGCGGGACTGCAGAAGAATGATGAGATATTAATGGTTAATGGGAAAAAAATAAAACACCTGATGGATATAAGTAATGAATTGTGGCAGTTAAAAGGTGGAGATCTTTTAAGTCTTACAATAAAAGAAAAGGGAAATTTAACATTAACAGTAGAAAAGCTTGAAGCCTTGGATGGAGAAAAACTTATTGCACAGAAATTAGGAGTACAGGCTGTAAAACTGACCAAACAACTTGCGGGACAGTTAAAATACCCGTTTTATGACGGCTTAATTGTTAATGAAATAAGTTCTCAAAACCCTGCGCTTAGTCGAGGTGATGTTATTGTAAAAATTGGAGATGTTCCAATTTATGATTATGCTGATATCCGTAGAGCATTAAATGGAAAGTATTATGGAGATAAAGTTAAAGCTCTTGTTATTTTTGGTGCAAAAAAATTTGGTAAAAAGCAATTGTATAAGAAAAATGTACTTTTGAATGTATTGTAAATTTATTTGATAATTGAGGTAAATATGAAAAATTTAATCACTCTATTCTTAAAATCGGCTATGGCTTCCTTTTTGTTGTTAATTTCTTCATGTAATTCAACTGATAATTTTTCGGGTATGAAACTCTCAGAATCTGAAAAACAAAAAATTATTGAACACGCCAGAAAATTTATTTATACTGTAAAATTAAAAAATATTTCAAAAGAAGATAGGTTTTTTGTCAAAAATAATAAACCTAAATTTAATGTTGATTATACAGGTGTAAAACAAGGCTTAGCCACAGTATTCTGGAAAATTGATGACAGTACTGCCCTTAAAATAACATGCGATGGGAATCTTCTGGATAAATCAGTCCCAACCCGCTTAACCATAATGAAATGTCTGAAACAATAACTTTTATCTGGTTAATGTCACTAGAGATTCAAAATGGGCTGTTCTTGGGAACATATCCAGCATTTGTGCATCTTCAATATGATATCCGGAAGAATGTAGGATTTTTAAATCACGGCTTAGAGTGTCAGGGGCACACGAAATATAGATAATTGCCTTAAATTGTGTTTTTCTTATAAACTTCCTGACTTTCCGCCCCATACCACCTCGCGGTGGATCAATAATTAATACTGTATTTTCTTGAGATACATCAAAAGAAGAGCAATGGTCGGCAACAAGCTTTTCAAATCCCTTATCCGCAGAATTTGCAATAAAAATAGCATTTTCCAAATTGTGTTGAGCTGCATTATATTCAGCTGCTTTTATAGCATTTTCAACGCAGTCGAGTCCTGATATTTTACTGATTCCGCCATGGTGAGCTGCAATGGAAAACAGTCCGCATCCGCAATACAAATCAATTAATGATTCGGGTGCAATTTGTTTAATTTTATTCATTACTTTCTTAATGAGTATATCAGTTACCGGATTGTTTATCTGAAAAAAACCTCCGAGAGGAACAGATATTTGCCCGACAGCAGTTTGTTCTTTTATCCATGAAGCTTTCGCCGGTGGTTTATTTCTCCACCAGTAAACAGTTCCGTCTGATGCCATTCTTAATGTCACGACCATCCCATCGTGAATAGAAGAGAAAAATCCATTTTGGGCTCGTATTTCAGCTAGTTTTTTATTGATTTCAGGATGTGCAAGAGGGCATTGGGTAACATCAATTACATCATCACCTTTTTCTTCTTTATAACCAAGTACAACTTGTCCGTGATCATGCATTGTATGAAGAATTATTTTATTGCGGTAGTGTAATGCTTGTGGAGAGATAACAGGTTCTGAAAAATTTTCAGTAAACTGTTTCAGAAAATTTTTAAATTGTTCATTTTTAACTTCAATTTCTTTTTGATAAGAAAAATATCCGTAAACACATCCCGGAGTGTCTATAAAATGATCAACTCCCTGATTATCTGTTCCTGCATACATTTTACAGTTGTTTTCAATACGGTCGGAAGCTGGTTTTATAATTTTTTCCAGAGATGCGACTGAATAATCTGGAAAATCCTTAATGATTACAGCTTCAACCTCTTCTCCTGGAAGTGTATGCGGGATAAAGACTACTTTTCCGTCTAAATGTGCAACACCTTTTCCGCCATAAGCAATTGATTCAATCTTAAGTGTTACTCTAGCTTGTTTTTTTTTCATAATGTTTCTCTCATAATAATCCCGTTATTAATAAATATAATGCGAGATATTTTTATTTAATAAATAGTCTGAAGCAGCTCCAGGCACATTGTTTAATGTTATGCAAATACTGATAAATCACGGGCAAAATATTATGCCCACATCGTTCTTGTTCTAATTGTTCCTTCTTTATTCATTTCAGCTGCAGCATGTTTGATCAGAAGTTTGATTTTTAACTGCTGATATTCAGGATTATCCCACAAATTTTCATATAAATCAGGATCGGTTTTCAAATTATACAGTTCGCCCCACTCTTCATTCGTGTATAAGACCAGTTTATAGTCATCGTAAATAAAAGTGGTTTGCATAAAAGAGTCTTCAGTCGGACGAAATTCAATAATAACATTATCTCTTGGTGGAACAGCTTTTTTCTTCTGCCAGGCTTCAAGTTGAGAAACACCCTGAATTCCTTCAGCAATAGGACATTCTGCATAATTTAGGAATGAAATTCCCAAATCAACAAGGCTCTGATATGCATTTGACCTGGAGCCTTTATCTTCTTTATCAATATTTGGATATCTTACCATGAAAGGAATTTTCTGAGCATCTTCATATGCCGGAAGTCCCTTCCACCACATTCCATGATTTCCCATATAATCCCCATGATCTGTTGTGAATACAATTAAAGTATCATCCAAAATTCCTTTTTCTTCAAGGTAGCTGATAATTACTCCGACTTTATCGTCAAGCAGAGACATCATTCCGTAATAACAACGCATAATTTCTCTTTTTTTATCATCATCCATAAAAGGCAGTGCTGCAACACAATGCCAATTTTTATCGCCACCAATATTTACTTTGCCGTAGGCCCTTCCGTTATTTGTCTCTTTGTCTGCAGCTCCAGCATATATAGGGGGTTTATTATCGTGTTCCCCCGGTTTTATGGAATAAACTGGCATTTCCTCCAGGTCGTACAGTTCAGCCCATTTTTGAGGAACAAAACAAGGGTTATGAGGATCCTGAAAACTTGCCCAAATAAAAAAAGGTTTATCTTCCTGCTCAGATTTTTCGACCGCTTGAATAGTCTCTTCGGCTATCCAGGTTGACGGGTGAACTTCTTCCGGCAAATCCCAGTATCCGAAATCTGTATATGAATTATTTCCAAAGAACTTATCAGGATTGTATCCTTTTTTAATTAGCCATGCACCATAATGCATTCCTCCTGCATGTTCTTCAGTTGCGTGTCCAATTGCAAGTTTTGCATATTGGAAACCGTAATATGGTCCATGCCAGTCTGAAAAGAAATCAGGAGAAAAAATAACCGGTGGAGATTCAAAAGTTCCTTCAGTGCAGCAGGATTGGAAATGTGCTTTACCGATTAATCCTGTAAAATATCCTTTTTCATTCAGATATTCCGGAATTGTTTTATAATTTTCCGGAAGAGAAGTTCCAATAGTATAACAACCATGTTTTGAGGGATAATGACCTGTAAGTATAGAACACCTTGCCGGAGTGCATACAGGATTACATGTATAAGCTCTGTTAAAAACAATACCTTCGGATGCAAGTTTATCCAAGTTTGGAGTTTTAACAATTTTATTATTAAAACCTATTGCATCCCAGCGTTGCTGGTCAGTTGTTATCAGAAGAATATTTTTCTTTTTTGACATAATCTATTCCTGTTTATACTACAAAAAGAGTGTAAAAATTAAAAATCATTGTGGAATATAAAGTGATATATTAAAAATAGGCCGGCATAAAAAACGCCGCCTATTTTTAATAGTGTATTTTAGAAAATAAATAAGATTTAATATCTTCTTTGTTTACTGTTTGCCAGTACCCTCAGACGAAGGGCATTAAGTTTAATAAAACCTTCTGCATCAGCCTGATTGTATACTTCATCTTCTTCAAAGGTTGCAATGTTTTCATCATAAAGGCTGAATGGAGAGCGACGGCCCGCAACATGACAGCCTCCTTTAAATAGTTTTAATTTCACATCACCTGTTACAAATTTCTGACTCTCATTTACTGCGGCCTGAAGCATTTCACGCTCAGGAGCAAACCAGAACCCGTTATATACAAGTTTTGCATATTCCGGAATAAAACTGTCCCGAATTCTGATAACTTCACGGTCAAGAGTGAGGCTTTCGAGAGCTCTATGAGCAATATGCAGAGCCGTTCCTCCCGGAGTTTCATAGACACCTCTTGATTTCATTCCGACAAAACGGTTCTCTACCATATCAATACGCCCAACCCCATGCTTTCCGGCAATCGTGTTGAGTTTTTTCATAATACCGGCCGGAGAAAGTTTTTCTCCATTAACAGCTACGGGGATTCCTTTTTCAAAAGAAATTTCCAAAGATTCAGGAGAGTCAGGAGTCTGAGACAGCGGGGCTGTCATTACACCAAGGTCTTCCGGTGCTTCATTCCAGGGATCTTCAAGTATACCACCTTCAAAACTGATATGCAGCATATTTCTATCCATGCTGTAAGGTTTTTTAGCTGTTACAGGAACAGGGATATCGTGTTTTTTTGCAAAGTTAATAAGATCGGTTCTGGATTTAAAATCCCATTCACGCCATGGAGCTATGATTTTAATATTAGGCTCCATTGCATAAGCAGTAAGTTCAAACCTGACCTGGTCGTTTCCTTTTCCGGTTGCTCCATGGCAGATGGCGTCAGCTCCTTCTTTTCTTGCAGTTTCGATCAGGTGTTTTGAAATGAGAGGGCGTGCGATGGAAGTTCCAAGCAGGTAAGTTCCCTCATAAATAGCATTAGCCTGCATCATTGGGAAAATGAAATCTTTTGCAAATTCTTCTTTTAAGTCTCCAATATAGCATTTTGAAGCACCTGTTGAAACAGCTTTTTCTTCAAGGCCGTCAAGTTCTTCTTCCTGACCGACATCTGCACAATAAGCTACAACTTCGGCATTATAAGTCTCTTTTACCCATTTCAAAATGATTGAAGTATCCAAACCTCCGGAATACGCCACAATTACTTTCATATTATTACTCCTGTTAATTTATTATAAAATAATCTTTAAGCATAATACAGCAATTTCAGCAACTCGCAAGCTTGAAATGATTTTCCCTGAAAAAAATTATAAAAAATCTTTAAATTACGGATAATCAGCATTCAGAAAGAGCTCTTTTGCTCAATGGAGTCAATATAAAATCTAGATTGTCTGATTTTGTGACTGTCACGCAAAATATTCCTAATGGTTTTTAGAAATTATTCATTATATTCATATATTTTCTGAGATTATGATATTTTGCAAATCCTGTTTTGTAATGTGACTGTTTCTTTAAGTTATCTAATATTTTCTGCTTCTCATTGTATGAAAATTCAGTTGTTTCATATTGCTTTTCAAATAACTCTTCAAGATAATATACTTCAGAATCAAACTTAAAAAGTTCTTCAAGTTCTTCATAAGAAGCAGATTCGACATAAGATACGCAGCGATCATACTCTTCATTGACTTCATCTGCATTAATTTTATTTTCAAAAAGTTCTTTCTTTCGTGCTTTTTCATAAGCATGAGTCAAATTTTCTTTAATGCAGTTACAACAGTACTCTTCTCCGAATGCTTCTTCAAACGAGCGGTACATTGAGCTGATCTCTTCTTTGACATCAAAGTATTTTTCAATTCTTGCATTAGCTCCAAATTGAAGAGAACACCTTTTTCTTAGTTTTGATTTAAGAAGTTTTTCAAGCTCATTATCAAAATCATAATCTTCTCCAGCCTTGAATGCCTGCCAGTATTTCGCATGAGTTCGGTCTGTTGTGCCAAAACCCATCTGCCCATTGCCAAATAGCAGGTAATTGAATTTTTCGAGTAATTCAGAGGGTGTCGGGCGTTTGTTTGAGTCGTAAGATAAACAAGAATGAATAATATCAGAAAGCTCTTTATATACATCATCACAAATCTCGTGCAGCTTTGGTATATCATCCTCCGACTTATAATTTTTATATCTGAATTTCATAATTTCAGCTGTATCTAATTCAGCTACATCAAATGGAACTTTGCCACTGATTAATTCATACATGAGCAGTCCGAATGAAAAGACATCGGCTTTACAATATGTCTCAAAAGACAGCGGTGGAGTGCCTGTAAGATCTTCTTCTGTTACAAGTCCTTTCAATATAGGAGATTTATCTCCGCTGAAATACAAAAACCATTTAATAATTTCAGGAGCCATATATGGAGGTTTTCCAATGGGTATTTTATCTGTCGAAGAATGCGCTCCGCCCCAGTCAACAACTCGTGGAGTTCCCGATTTTGTGTGCAGCATACAGTTTGCCAGTGTAATATCCTTATGAGCCAGATGATATTCATTCTGCGACATTTCAAGAACACGAAGAATTCTTTCTCCTATGGAGAGGGCAATTTCAACTGGAGGCAGAAAACCTTTCTCCAAATGTTGATTTAAAAAATCTGTAAGATTCGGACCGTCTACAAAGTCATAAATTGCTCCGATTACTTTTCCGTTTTTCTTTAAAAGGCGTGCATTTACGACATAGGTATATCCTCCAAAACTTGAAGTAACTGCAGCTTCTTTTATTAAATCATCAACAGCCTGAGTCGCACTCCGCTTGTCAAGATCACTATTTATAACTTTTACTGCCGAATAACTTTTGTAAAAGTCATCTTTGCTTATTTGTGTTTTTGATTCAACTTTATAAACTTTCCCAAATCCTCCAACTCCTAGTAAACCTACAACTTTCCCATCAAAATCAGCAGAAATTGTTTCTCCTGTTCGTAATCCATATTCATTTTTCCCTTTGCTGAGAAAATATTTATTTTTAATTTTTTTCAAATTATCAGCAAGAGAACTGCCGGAATGAAGCATCATAGTTGGAGCCATGATATCGATTTTTTTCTTTTTTGCCGGCGTTGTTATTCTTAATTTGGTTTTTTTCTTTATCTGTACCTTCCTTGCCATGGCTGTTTTTCCTTTCAATATTATTGTATTCTATGTTACTGTTATGCGGGGAATGTTTTCCGATATAGCAGTTGTTATCTCATAATTGATCGTTTTAATTTTTGATGCTATATCATCAGGAGTTATTCCTGAGTTACTCTTTCTGCTTATTAGACAAACTTCACTGCCAATTTCTGCATTGACAATGTTGGTAATATCTACTGCAAAACAGTTCATACAGATGCGACCTACTACTTTTGCTTGTGATTCATTTATTATAACATGATTATTATTTGACAATGCCCGGAAATAACCATCTGCGTAGCCAACCGGAATGATTGCTATTTTTGTTTTTTTTGAAGCTTTCCAGGTTGCTCCGTAACTGACCGATTCTCCTTTTTCCACTTCCTGAATGTGAATGATTCTTGATTTAAATTCCAAAACCTGCATCAATTTATCGGCTCCTGCTTTGTAAACATGTGCTGAAGACGGCATGCCGTAAAGCCCGATCCCGGAGCGTATCATTTTGAAATGAGCGTCAGGATATAAGAATAATGCGGCGGTATTTGCCGCATGGGAAAAATCATCTGATGCAATAAAATCTTTAAATTCAGTTCTGACTTGCTGAAATTTTTCTATTTGCGAATAGGTGAGCTTTGAGCCTATAACATCACTTTCTGCAAAGTGCGTAACAAGCCCCAGGGATGTCAAATACTTATGCTTTGAAGCAAAAAAGATTATTTTTTTCAGTTCATCTCCCTTTAGTCCGCATCTGTTCATGCCAGTTTCAACTTTTATGAAAAATTTAACCTTCTTTTTGAATTTTTCAGCAGATTCCGCCAATGCCTTAAGTGTCACGAATGTGTATATATGCGGAATGACATCCAGTTCAACTGTCTCATCTGTATACTCAGGGAGAGTAAAGCCTATATTAATAATTTTCCCTGTAATTCCCCTGCTGCGGATTTTATAAGCCTCTGTTAAATCAATTACTGCAAAGGCATCTGCTTTATGTTTTATAATCTCAAGAACATTTGAAAATCCGTGACCATAAGCATTGGATTTTAACACACAGCACACTTCAACTCCAGAATGAACTCTTTTTTTCAGTACATTAAGGTTATGAAGTAGGGCTGATGCAGAAATTTCGACTCTTTTCAATAATGCGGTATTTATCATTTACAACTTCCCATTTATTCTGAAATCTGAATACAATAACAGCAGAAAAAGCATTAAAAATCAATGCATTAAACCTTGAATATTACTGTAATATTAATAGTATAAAATTCAAGGAGTATTGTTTTCAAAAACTAATATATCATTATCTTAATTGAAAAAGAACATTTATGAGGTAAAGTGTATTTTGTTTTTAGAAATTTCATTAAGGTAATTTCTTGTGTAAATGAACAATTTCAGGAATAAAAATAATGACACCATTTGTCGCAATTTTAAAAATTACCGCTAAGGCAGCTATTCGATCCAATATGTTCAGAGTACTGCTTTTTATTTTGTTGCTCACAATTTTTTTATTGCCTGCTTCCATTGTTGGGGATGGAACTGCTGAATCTTTCATAAAAATTTCTCTGAACTATTGCTTAAGTTCTATTTCTTTAATTTTATCTTTTTCCACAATATGGCTCGCCTGTTATATTATGTCAACAGATATTGAGTCATACCGCATTCATATGCTTATTGCAAAACCTGTATCCAGAACTACAATATGGCTTGCAAAATGGACTGGAGTTGTTCTTATTAATTCGGTATTACTAATAATTTCAGCAGTGACTGTATATCTGATGGTAATGTGGCATTATTCAAATATCGATTTTGAAAAAGAAGATAAGACTCGAATCAATAATCAAATTTTAGTTGGAAGAAGGGTTTTTAAACCATATATTCCAAGTTTGAATTTAAAGGTGAATAAAGTTTATACGCAGCGTCTTGCCGCCCTTGCAAAAGATGGGCGTCAACTTTCAGAAGGCGAAAAAAGATTATTGCAGGATAATATAAAAAATTATTTATCCAGTTCTGAAGGTGAAGTAAAATATGGAAAAACAAAAATTTGGCGTTTTAAAAATCTTACTGGATTAAAAAAGAAAAAACTCCCTTTGTTTGTACGATATCGCCTCTATCCTGAAAAGTTTGAGATAAAAAAACAGATGGAATCTTACGGTATGTGGGCAGTGAGAGTACCTAATGAAGTTATTGAAAAAGGTAAAAATAATTCTAAAAACTCAGATAAATCTCTTTTTATTACCAAGACAGATGAACCAGAAAGCTTGCCTTGTGCAATATTTAACGAGTTTACATTTTTTTCCAGTACTGTTATTGATAAAAAAGATGAGGTGTTTATTGCTTTTATTAATGCTGACCCTGCAGGAAATTCTCTCCATTTCCAGACAGCAGACGGCCCTGTTCTGCTCGTGAAAATTACCGGGTTTCTCGAAAATTATGTCCGTGCAATGCTTCTCCTCTTTATGCAAATTGCACTTCTAGGTGCAATCGCATGCGCTTTCGGTGGCCTTCTTTCTATGCCGGTAAGTATTTCATTTGTCTTTGCATATCTTATTATGGGAGCTGCTTCGCAATATCTGATTAATTTTTATAACAGCCTTGATCCCGCAGTCATTGCAATTAATGGAAATATGAATGTTTATGATTTGGTCGGGCGTTCTCTAAGTAGCTTCCTGATGTTGTTTGTTGTTCCTGTTAACGAATTTAATACTGCTGATCTTCTTTCTTCAGGTGAACTAATCGAACTCTCTTTTATTGCTGATAAATTCTTTTTTTGGTTTGTTTTAAAAGGTTTTACAATTATGCTTATTGGGATTTATTTCTTTTCAAAACGCGAATTCGCACTGGTGGTGAAGAGTAATGAAAAATAAATTTGTAAAGTATATATTTTGTGTATTGTGTTTGATCCCTTTGCTGTTTGCTATCAGTAATTTACAGCAGAGAATAAATAGAATAAGAAAAAAAGAAAATCTGATTGAATCTGAACAGTTTGAAAATGCTCCTCCTCTCATTTCTTTTGTCTCTGTAGCATTGGGAAGCTTTAGAGGCTTGCTTGCTGATTTTTTATGGCTGCGTGTTAATCAGCTCCAAATGGATAAAAAATATTATGAAATGTACCAGCTTTCAACTTGGATTGCCGGACTACAACCTCGTTTCCCCGGTGCAATTGCACATTTGGCATGGAATATGGCATATAATATTTCCGTTACATGTTCATCCCATAAAGATCGCTGGCGCTGGGTAAAAAAAGGTATTGAACTTCTTAGGGATCAGGCGATTCAGAATAATCCGTCTGAACCCCAGTTATATCGCGAACTTGCCTGGATTTATGTGCATAAAATCGGAAATGTAATGGATGAGGCAAACATTTATTATAAAACCCAGATGGCAATGGATTATATGAAAGTATTCGGCTCAGCCGATCCGGACTGGAATAAATTTGAAAAAGCACCCAAAAAGTTTTCTGTTTTATTAAAAAATATAAATTTATCAGAACAACAGTTTGATGATATTCTAAAAAAATCAGGGATTTCATCATACAAACGATTAACAAATGAATTCAAAAAAAATCCTATCTTTCCTCAGAAACTAAAAGATAACTTAAATGAACTCCAAGTTGAGAAACTTGAATTATTTTTGAGAGTTAATTTACTTAGAAGAGTTTACAAACTAGACCCTGGAACAATTCTGCAGATTAACAAAAAATATGGGAAACTTGACTGGCGTCTTCCCTCATCTCACGCAATTTACTGGGCATATAAAGGAATTGAAGAAGCTGTTAAATATAAAAAAAGTACGGAAGAATGTGCAAAACTTATTTCTATTGCTCTTCATGATGCTGTTATTTCCGGCAGAATTATTATGCTTGACCCTGATAAACCTTATACTTTTATGACCGTTCCAAATTTTAATGTAATTGATGCTACTATTATCGAAGATAAAAAATATAAGGAGGAAAATCCTTATTATCAGGGATTTGAAACTGGATTAGGTAATTTCCTCTCTGAAATTGTTGTTATAGCTTACACCTACGGTAAATATTCTTTAGCCCGTAAATATTTCAATATGATGAAAAAGGATTACCCAAGTTATGTGCATTACAAAAAACTTGAAAGATTTGCTATGTCAAAATGGAAAAAAACTGCAAAAGATGCTCTTATGCGTCAAGCTTACGATACTGTTGCAGGGCTTATGTTCAGAGCGTATTATTTTGCAGCTGCAGGTGAAGAAGATGCCGCTAGAGGAAGTTTGAACCTGGCAAAGGCTTTTTATAAAATGTATAACTCTGAGCATAGTGATGATCTGAAGCGTGTAGGGCTTCCTCCTTTCAAGCAAATCAAAAAATATACAGGAGAAGCATTCAAAAATTCTATGGGGGTTGATGCAAATGATATATTAATGAAACTTGACACTGAAAAAATAAAAAAATCCAATGACTCAAATGAAAAGAGACAATGATTTTGAATATCTTCCGCTCTCAATCCTGAATCAGAATTAGAGAATAAGCAATCCTATAAATAAAAACTTGTTTTAAAGTTTCAAGATATATATAATTTGCATGAATGCTTTTGAAAAGCGCAACAGTTCTTCCGTTTTACTCTAAAAAAATGTAATATAAACTCGGAAAATTGATTGTGTGCTACATCTCCTTATGGTAACCATGGGAGTAATACTGTACCTGAATTGACTTTATATGATGTAATTTTTTTAAAATATGATTTATATTTGTTCAGAATGGGGCAAATTATATCACATAATCTACTGCATTACTTTTGATATAGTCTTCCAAAATAGAAGATAATGTAATTTTCCCTGCTGCATTCCTGAATACCGCACTAAGCTCTTCCCAGGCTTTCGTTGCAATGCATTTACCTGTTTTTTTACAAGTATTGTCCTTCCCTCCGCACTCGGCTAACCTGACTGGGCCGTCAAATAATTCTATTATATCTAATACTGTTATCTGTGATGGAGATTTTTTTAATTTATATCCGCCATTGCAACCACGCACCGTTTCCACTAATCCCCCCTTTTTTAGTGGTATCATTATCTGTTCTAAATACGGTTCTGTAATTTCCTGCTTTGCTGCAATTAATCTGCCAGGTGCTAATTTATTGCCGTTTAAGTCTTCATAACCAATTTGTAGTAATATCCTTAAAGCATAACGCGATTTACTTGATAATTTCATCTTTTTAAATTCCAAATTTTAATAAAACTTTTGTTATATAATCTATATTTTATATAAAATTGATAGGATTTCTATAATTTTCAACCCTTAAATTTGAAAAACAAGAATAAAAATATTGTTTTCCTATTCTCAGAATGTATATTCAGCGTAAATTAGAAAATTATATTGTATTTTTAAATACGGGAATACAGTATTAAAAAAATAGGAGCTTTTCTCTATGTATAAAGGAATTACTGCCGGAGAGGCATTAGATATTCTTAATATAGATGCGGTTGAAGAATTTCGTGAGGTTTTGAAAGAGACCACGCAGATTCGCAGGAAATTAATGGAAAATAAAGTCGAAGCTTGTAGCATAATTAATGCAAGGTGTGGCGGATGTTCTGAAGATTGTGCCTTTTGTGCTCAGTCTAAAAGATCAAACGCAGATATTGATTTTTATCCGCTGCTTGATGCTGATTCTATGTATAATTATGCTGAAAAGATTGCTGAAAAAGGCGTAAGTCGAATCGGAATTGTAACTTCAGGAAGAAGTGTTGAATACGGAACAAAAGAACTTGAGACTATATGCAATGCCGTTCAGAAAATCACAACTAATCTTAATATTAAACCCTGTGCTTCTCTTGGACTGCTTGATAAAAAAGCTCTAAAATCTCTAAAAGCGGCAGGACTGAAGCGGTTTCATAATAATCTTGAAACATCCGAATCCTTTTTCCCTGAAATATGCTCTACCCGTTCTTATGGAGAACAGATAAATACAATCCGAACAGCCAAATCAATTGGTTTGGAAGTTTGCTGTGGAGGGATATTCGGATTAGGTGAATCTAAAAAACAGAGAATCGAAATGCTTGAAGCAATAAGAAAACTTGATATCGATTCTGTTCCAATTAACTTTTTTACTCCAATTCCCGGGACGCCTCTTGAGAAATTTAACGACATCTCTCCGCTTGACTGCTTAAAAGTAATTGCTGCTGCAACATTAATGATGCCGGATAAAATTATTCGCGTATGTGGTGGTCGCGAATATAATTTGAAAGATGATCAGTATCGTATTTTTGAAGCGGGAGCAGCAGCTTTTATGACAGGAGGATATTTAGTAACACCGGGTCGTTCCCTTGAAGAGGATTTGGAAATGCTTAAAAATATATCAATATCTTTATAAATAATTATAATTTTATCTGTGGAATTATCCCGATAATATTGACAATGATTGAAAAGAGATTAGCTTAAGACATTAAGAATGTGTAAATATTATTTGAAAAATAACTGGTTGACTTAATGGAAAATAAAAAAAATAAAAAAAATAATAAAAGGGAAAATGAATCTGATGAATTGTCAGGTTTTAGATTCCGTCATGCTTTTCTGATAATTATTGTTCTGCTTTTGCTGCTGGCTCTCTTTTCTCATTCTCCCTCTGATTTGGCTGTTCTTGACGGTGGCTATAAAGCTTCAATTCAAAACTGGATTGGACCTGTAGGTGCAAATATCTCAAAATATTTGCTTCTCTATTTCGGTATTGCAGCATTCCCGCTTCTGATTTTTTCTATTATTTGCTCTTTAAGACCTTTAATCCCTGTTCCTACTAGACGCAAAGGATACATTAGTGCCGTAATTGCTGTCGTAATTGGAATAAGTGTGATCTTCGGTATGTTCCCAGATCAATTGTCTAATGTGACAGAAAAACTTGGAATTGGTCATTCAAAAGCATCTACATCTGCTCTCTCCGGGGGGGTTATTGGGCAATTTGTCGCAGCTCCTCAGAACTCCCCTGAACCGGGGATTGTAAGACGCTATATCGGAGGCGTAGGTACATTTATTGTTGGAGCAGTCCTTGCTGTGTCAGGTTTGTTTTTTATTTGGCTTGCAGACTGGCAGATACTTTTATCCCTTTTAAAGGAACATCGCAGAAAAGCTCTTGAGGCATCTGAGAGTGGATTTGCTGAAAAAAATAAAAAGAATAAAAAGCTTGGGGCTGAAAAAATCGACAGGAAAGGGGAGATTATCTCCGATAATATTGAAGATAAGCCTGCTCAAGAGCTTTCTAAAAAAGAAAAAGCTAAGCTGTTACTTAAAGCAAGACATCAAAATAAAGACAATGACCCTGAATTTGATTTTAATCAGGCATCAGGCGTAGAGGAAGAAAATGGAGTCTCCCATGATGATGAGCTTTCCATTTCTCAGGAAGAATCTGACTCGAATCTGATGGAAGAAAAAAATCAACAGAAGGAACCTTCAGGCCATGCTGCTCCAGTTATTACAACTGAATCAGATAAACCAAAGAACTCTTCTCATGTACATAAATCTATTGCACCAACTTATGAAAATTATCAATTACCTCCTCTTTCTCTCTTGAAAAAACAGCCGGCTCCATCTTTTGATGATAAAGATTTTGTACAAGAAAAAATAGAAATACTTCAGGCAACATTAGACAGTTTTAATATTGACGCTACTGTAACCGGAGCTGTGGTAGGACCACGCGTAACCCGTTACGAGATTACTCCTGAACCTGGGGTCAAAGTTGAAAAAATCAGTGCATTATCCAATAATATCGCTATGGATATGCAGGCTACAAGCATAAGAATAATGGCTCCAATTCCAGGAAAAAATTCTGTCGGAGTTGAGGTGCCTAACCCCAAAGCTTCCGTTGTTACATTAAGAGGAATGTTTGAAGATCCTGCATGGGCCGCTTCCAAAGCACAAATCCCAATAATTCTCGGTAAAAATGTTTCTGGAAATGCAATGGTGACGGATCTTGGAAAAGCTCCTCATTTATTGATTGCAGGAGCCACGGGCAGTGGAAAAAGTGTTTGTATGAATACCCTGTTAATGAGTCTTTTATACAGATTTTCTCCTGATGACCTCCGCCTTATAATGGTGGATCCCAAAGTTGTGGAATTTGAAATATATAAAACAATCCCTCATCTGATTACCCCAATTGTTAACGATCCTCATAAAGTCCCATACGCTCTGAAATGGGCCATTAATGAAATGGAGCGACGATATAGAGTTCTCAGCAAAGTTGGCGTGCGTAATTTGGAATCTTTTAATAATCGTAAATTTAATTTGAACGATGAACCTGTTCTTGACCATGAAGGAAATCCAATACCACAAAAATTACCGTTTATAATTATTCTAATTGATGAATTAGCAGATATCATGATGATAGCAAAAGCGGATGTTGAAACTTCTATTGCAAGAATTGCTCAAAAAGCTAGAGCCGTTGGGATTCACATGGTTCTGGCAACCCAAACTCCCAGAAAAGATATTATTACCGGTGTAATTAAGGCTAACTTGCCTACTAGAATAGCCTTTCGTGTTGGTTCTCTCATGGATAGCAGAGTTATTCTGGACAGAAAAGGTGCGGAAATGCTGCTTGGTTCGGGGGATATGCTTTTTCTACCTCCTGGCAGTGCATCGCTTGAACGAATTCAAGGTTCATGGGTTTCCGATGAGGAAATAAAAGGCGCGGTTGATTTTATCTCGGATCAGGCGGAACAGCAGTTTTTAAGCGGTGTTACAGATAATCCGGAGGAAACTGCAGAAACTGCAGGGGCAGGAGCTGTAGGTGGTGCATTAGCGACAGATAGTGGCGTTTTAGCAAAATATATCCGTGAGGGTGATGATGACAATTTCAAAAAAGCTCTGGAAATTGTTTTAACTGAACGGAAAGCGAGTACAAGTTATATTCAGCGTCGCTTAAAAATCGGGTATAATAAAGCTGCTGATATAATTGATAAGCTTGAAGCAAGGGAAATTATTGGACCTCAACCGTCAAGTGGAAGCAATCGTGAAATTCTTGTCGAAGAGGATATTTAATTCTCCTGTATTGGAACCTTATAATGCCTGAAACTTTGAAATTTAAAAAAATTCTGATAATCAAACCAAGCAGTTTAGGAGATATTCTTCATACTTTTCAGGCTGTATCGCTTATCGCTGAAAAATGCCCTGGTGCTTCAATTGACTGGCTGGTAAACTCTTCTCTGGCATTGCTCCCAAAATTTCATCCGAATGTGAATAATGTTTTACTTTTCCCAAGAAAAGAACTTGCGAATCTTAAACTGATGCCTAAATCATTTTTTTCTTTAAAAAAAGAATTGAAAAAAAATACATACGATCTTGTAATAGATTTTCAGGGACTTATGAGAAGCGCTCTCTTTGCAAAACTTGCTTCGGCTCCTGTTATTGCTGGATTTGAAAATCCCAGAGAAAAACTTGCCTCACTATTTTATAATAAAAAAATCTCAATTCCTGATTCAAAAATCCATGCTGTGGAAAAAAATATATATCTTGCAGCATCTCTCTTAAATGCCGATTATAAAGTTCCTCAAACTGAACTTAAATCTTTTCCGGATATTAAAAAATCTCTCCTTGAAAAACTAAGCAAGTACGGCATAATGGAAAATGATATTATTGCGGGTGTATCTCCCGTAACTAGATGGGAATCTAAAAACTGGTCCCCGGAATTCTTTGCAGAATCAATCAATAAAATTGCTGATAAGAAAAAAAATGTAAAATTCCTTGTAATTGGTGCTGAAAACGATAAATCTGCAGCAGATGAAATTGTAGCTAAAGTGAAGTCCGCAAATGTAGTCTCTTTTACCGGGAAAACAACTGTCGTTGAACTCGTGGAACTTATTAAACTTTTTTCTTTGCTTATTTCAAATGACAGCGGACCTGTTCATATTGCAGCTGTTTTAAACATTCCTGTAATCTGTATGTTCGGTCCTACTTTAGCTGAAAAAACAGGCCCTTTCGGAAGCGTTCATTCAATCATGTCCGCTGATGTTGATTGCGCAGGATGCCTGAAACGAATTTGCCCATTAAATTCATATAAATGCCATTCAGCAATAAAACCGGAACAGGCAGCCGAGAAAGCTCTTGATATACTCCACTGCTCTAAATCCTCTATTTGATTTTCTTCAGCATCTCAGCCGTCTTGTTGCATATTGCATTCAAACATCTTTTTACTATATTTTTATGTTTTGCCGAAATGTAAAATATCTCAAATGATTTATCGTTCAGCAATTATATAAAAAGGATCTTTGGATATCTTCACACTGCAATTATATGCTTCAGAAATTAACGATTCTCTAAGGACATCTTCTGTTCTTCCTGAAGCTAAAATTTTTCCGCATTTCATCAGGACTATATGAGATACAAATCCGGATAAAAGTTGAATGTCGTGAGAGACTATTATAATTGTCTGATTTTTCTCTCTATTGAGATTATGGAGATGTGACATTAATTTTACAGCATGTCCCATATCAAGCTGTGATGTCGGTTCATCCAGAAGTAAATACCTTGCATTCTGAGCAAGGGCTGCAGCTACTTTTACTCTCTGTTTCTCGCCTCCGCTAAGTTCATTAAAAAGTTTATCCTTGTAATAATAAACATCCAGTTCCCGCATTGCATTTTCTGCCATTTTACGGTCTTTTTCACGCAGAGGGTAAAATCTGGGAATACGCATCGAACATGCTATTTCCACAACTTGAGAAACAGTAAACGGCAGGGGATTATAAAAATCCTGAGAGACTACTGCAATAAGCTCCGCACGCTGCCTTGAAGTTAAATCTGCTATATTCTGCTGGTCAATTGATATTCTGCCAGTGTCAGGCTGCAAATATCCGCTTAAAATTTTTAAAGCAGTTGATTTTCCGGCTCCGTTCGGCCCGATTAATCCAATCATATCCCCGTCATTTACAGAAAAATTAAAATTGTGAAGCAATGGCTCATTCTCATAATATGAAAAGTCTATATTTTCAGTTTTAAGCACTGTTACTTCTCCTTTTTCTGGAACCTTTTCGGCTTTTATGGTTAATTAACCATAAAAAGAATGGTCCGCCAAGCGAAGCTGTAATAACTCCTACTGGAATTTCAGTGGGGTAAATTACCGTTCTTGCAAATGAATCACATATCATAAGAAACAGAGCTCCGGCAAAAAAGGAAAGCGGGAATAGTTTCCTGTGATCAGCTCCTGAAATCCGCCTCAGAATATGAGGAATAATGAGCCCGACAAAACCTATTATCCCTGAAATAGAAACAGCTGCGGCTGTCAGCAGAGATGCTGTCCCAAGTAAAATAAATGCTGAAACTTTCGGACTGATTCCAAAATGAAAGGCTGCTTCTTCTCCAAATGACAAAACATTTGCATCACGACCGAATAAAAATAAAAGAATTATACCGAAAATCACTCCGATCAGAACTACTGTCACCATAATTTTATCTGGTGTCTGGAAACTGCCCAGCATCCACCAGGTAATGTTATGCAGAGCATGCATGTCCATTACTGATATTAAAAACATCAAAATACTTGAGCATACACTTCCTATAACAACCCCGCTTAAAATCACATTAGTTGAATATTCACTTCCTGCTCCTTTCGCTATAAGCATGACAGTAAACAAAACAATCATTGCTCCTGCAAATGCACTTGCAGGCAGAAACAGAGCATTTAATACCGTAAGCTTAAATGCAATAGCAACAGCCGCACCGACACTGGCTCCTCCACTTATTCCCAGGATATAAGGTTCAGCAAGAGGATTACGCAAAACCGCCTGATATGCGAGACCCGCAGCAGATAATGCGGCACCGACAACAGCAGCATTTAAAAGCCGGTAAAATCTCATATTCAGGATTATTAAAGCAGTCTGGTCTTCAGATGCTCCAGTAATTAAGAGCAGTGGATTGATAAATTTACTGCCTATGCTAAGGCATATAGTAAAAACAACCACAGTTAAAATTAGAGCAGTAAATAAGTGCAGAATACTATTTTTCATTACTCTGCCTAGCCTGCAGTTTATTATCTGCTTTCCCTCTGATTATTTTTTTCAATAAAGCAATGCCATCAATCATTCTAGGTCCTAACCTGTAAAGAATATCATTATCTATTCCTGTGTATATCTTATGGTTTCTGACAGCTGATATTTTCTGCCACCCTTCGCGCTTTTCTATATTTTTGACAGCTTCTTTACTCATTGCCGGACAGATAATAATCTCAGGATCTGATTTCAACAGCCATTCAAGCGAAAAATTAAAATATCCTTTATCTATTTCTGCTGCTATATTTTCTCCCCCAGCACTGAGAATCATCTCATTTATAAATGACTTTCTGCCTACCGTCATATATGGATTATTCCATACTTCCAAATATACTCTAGGGTGCCTCTTTAATGTTTTGTTCTCCTCTCTAAACTGCTTAATGCGTTTATTAAAATCCTCAATTTTTTCAGCTGCCGTAGATTCACATTTTAAAATTTGCCCCAGCTTTCCTAATGCTTCGGGATAATCTGATAATTTGTCTGACGGTAAAAGATAAAATTTAATTCCGTACTGTTCTATTGTGTTTTGAACTGCTTTATCCGCTAATGCGGATGCGACAACCGCGTCAGGCTTCAGAGAAATAAGTTTTTCCATAGAAGGTTTGCCAAATCCGCCTACTTTCTCAATCTTTTTTACTTGCACAGGATAATTACAGGCTGTTGTACAACCAATTAGATTGTTGCCTTTCCCAAGAAAAAATATCATTTCGGTAAGTGATGGTGCAAGAGAAACAACCTTTACTTGTCCTCTATTAACTGAAGATGAGGGTGCATGCTCTTTCTCTTTCTTACCGCAGGAATTTAAAAAAAGTAATATGATAATACAAATTATTGAAATAAGCGGTGTTGAAAAACATTTTTTTAATGAACTCAAAACAGTTTTCCTTTCTGTAGAGCTTTCTCTTATTCGTTACCCATTTCATACGCGGCATCAAGTTCTGAGACTTTAAGAGCTCTTCTGAAAATTTCAAGTTCATCTATAAAACCCTTATAATAACGGCCTGATGCTCTGCGCCTGCCTATATACATTGGCTCAATTTTAAATACAGGTGTTTTATTCCTGTTCGGTTGCCGTAAATTGGAACTGGCAACAGTGCCGTTAAGAAATCCGGTGAGTTCCCGGTTATTGTTATCAATTACAAAAGCAGCCATTGACCATTTGTTTAAAGGATATTTTATCTTTGATTTTACCTTTGCTATTACTCCCTGAGTCTTGTCAGACGAAAAGCGGAAAATAACATAACGCCCTCGGAGAAAAATTGACCAGCCAGGCTGCCGTCTGCGACTGTTCCCTTTAGCTACTAATACCCTATTATTGTAATCTTTCGCTTTAAACCAAACAATAATTGTTTCATTCTTTCCTTGAGAATAAAATCTTGCCTTGTCGTCAATCAGAATATTGCTGCTTGCAACTCCATAAAAATAACCTGCTCCTTTTGCAAAACGACCACCGTTTTTTGATAATCCAATATTGTTCAACTCTCCGTTATAATTCTTTGAATTATAACCGTCTTCATTAATACCTTGAGCATTATTCATTACTACAGTCGTCATTGAATCAGGAAAAATCCATTGCCCAATTAATGTCGGATCACTCCTTAAATTGTTCGTATAACCAAGCCACCTCGAATACTTGGCTCTCAATCGGCTTTTCGATAGTGCAGGACTTAGTAAAGCCACTAAAATGCCAATTATGCTTAATACAACTAACAATTCTATCAATGTGAAGCGCGTTATATGTTTTTTATTACGGTGAAATTTAGGTTTCATTTCTATTCTTCCTTTTTTCCCGGTGCTTATTACTTCTTATCATCACCCTGTATATTCAATTATACTGCATCTGATTGTTAATACAATACTATAGATAAATTTTTAAAAAAAATTTAATCTTTATCTGAAATTATTCTTTTAAATAAAAAATGTGGCATTCTGGCACTGTTATTTTTATTTTTTATACTTTGTGTCATTTTGTCACTTATCCCTGCTGTGCTTTGCTTTGCTGCATGTTGTTTTATAGCAAGAAGATAGAATTAAAAAATGATAGTTGGCACAGTTGATGCTATAGAAAGTCCGAAAATGAAATATAAATATAAATAATTTTATAAAATGAGGTGATGAAATGGGAAAAATATTAGGAATAGATTTAGGAACAACAAACAGCTGTATGGCTGTAATGGAACATGGGGATGCTAAAGTAATCCCTAATGCGGAAGGAAATAGAACAACACCTTCAATTGTTGCATTTACAAAAAACGGTGACAGACTTGTAGGACAGACCGCAAAGCGTCAGGCCGTTACTAACCCGAAGAATACAATTTTTTCTATAAAAAGATTCATGGGGCGCAAATTTGATGAAGTTAAACATGAAATTGATCTTGTGCCATACGAAGTTGTAAAGGCTACAAACGGTGATGCTCATGTGAAAATTGAAGATAAAACATTTTCTCCACCAGAGATTTCTGCAATGATTCTTCAGAAAATGAAAGCTGATGCTGAAGCATATCTTGGCGAGGAAATCAAAGAGGCTGTTATTACAGTACCTGCATATTTCAATGACAGTCAGCGCCAGGCTACTAAAGATGCCGGTAGAATTGCAGGATTGGAAGTAAAAAGAATTATCAATGAACCAACAGCTGCTTCTCTTGCTTACGGACTTGATAAGAAAAAAGATGAAGTTATTGCCGTTTATGACCTCGGTGGTGGTACTTTCGATATTTCTGTACTTGAAATAGGAGATGGTGTATTTGAAGTTAAAGCGACAAACGGGGATACTCACCTCGGTGGTGACGATTTCGACCAGGTTATTATCGAATGGATTATCAATGAGTATAAAAAGGAGAGCGGAATTGACCTGAAACAGGATCCGCAGGCACTTCAGAGACTTAAAGAAGCGGCAGAAAAAGCTAAATGTGAATTATCTACTAGCAATACAACTGAAATTAATCTGCCGTTTATTACTGCAGATGCAACAGGACCAAAACATCTGCAGCAGACTCTCTCAAGAGCTAAACTTGAAGAGCTTGTTTATGATCTGCTTACAAGGACAAAAGCTCCATGTAATGCCTGTATGAAGGATTCCGGTGTAAGTGCTTCTGATATTAACGAAGTGATTATGGTTGGTGGAATGACCCGTATGCCGAAAGTTCAGGAAACTGCTAAAGATATATTCGGTACAGATACTCATAAAGGTGTAAATCCTGATGAAGTAGTTGCTTGCGGTGCTGCAATTCAGGGTGGAGTCCTCGCAGGTCAGGTTGATGATGTGGTGCTTCTTGATGTTACTCCGCTTTCTCTTGGAATTGAAACTCTCGGTGGTGTTTTTACAAAACTTATCGAAAGAAATACAACAATCCCTACAAGAAAAAGCGAGGTTTTCAGTACGGCGTCTGATAATCAGCCATCCGTTGATATTCATGTTCTTCAAGGAGAAAGAGAACTGGCCAAAGATAATAAATCAATTGGCAGATTTAGACTTGACAATATCCCGCCGGCTCCAAGAGGAATTCCGCAGATTGAAGTATCTTTCGATATCAATGCAAATGGTATTCTCTCTGTAAAAGCGAAAGACCTTGGTACTGGAAAAGAACAGCAGATTACAATCACTGCAAATTCTGGTCTCAGCGATAGTGAAATAGATAAAATGGTTAAAGATGCTGAGCTGCATGCTGAAGAAGATAAAAAAGAGAAAGAACGCATTGATACAAGAAACCGTGCTGAAAGTATGATTTTCCAGACTGAAAAACAACTCAAGGAATTTGATGGAAAAATCAGCGATGACATCAAAGCTCCTATCGAGTCTGGAATTGAAGAGCTTAAAAAAGCTAAAGAAGCGGATGATATTGAAAAAATGCAATCAGTTATGCAGGAAATCGAATCTCACCTTATGAAACTTGGTGAGGAAATTTACAAACAGACTGGCGAAGCTGCTCCAGGAGCTGAAGAGCCTGCAGGCAATAGTGATCCTGCTGCTTCAGAACAAAATTCAAATGCATCTTCTTCCGATGGCGATGTTGTAGATGCTGAAATTGTCGATGATGATAAATAATTGATTGAAAAAAAGTAATTGTAATCCGGAATTTTATGGAACATAAAGTTCCGGGTTATTGTCAATAGTCTTAAAGTTTAATGAAAATTTAAAAATTTTCAAAACCTAACAAAAAAAAAGGAGGAAACCAGATGGCAGATGTAAAAGTCAAACCACTTGGAGACCGTGTGCTTGTAGAGCAAATGGAAGAAAGAGAACAGGTTAAAGGCGGAATCGTTATTCCTGATGCCGCTAAGGAAAAACCTCAGGAAGCGAGAGTTGTTGCTCTCGGTACCGGAAAAATTGATGACAACGGGAAAAAGGTTCCATTTGATGTCAAAGTCGGCGATATAGTTCTGACAAGTAAATATGGTGGAACTGAAGTTAAAGTAGATGACAAAGAGTATAAAATTTTAAGTTCTAGTGATATACTCGCAATTGTCGGATAATTAACCAGAATAATAATAAATAAATCTTAAAGGAGATTAAAGAATATGGCAGCTAAACAACTCATTTTTGACGATGCGGCTCGTCGCGAAATTCTTTCCGGTGTAGAGCAGTTAAGCAAAGCTGTAAAAACAACTCTCGGACCAAAAGGGCGTAATGTTGTTATTGATAAGAAATATGGAAGTCCAACCGTTACTAAAGACGGTGTAAGTGTTGCTAAAGAAATCGAACTTGAAAACCCGTTCCAGAATATGGGTGCTCAGATGGTTCGCGAAGTTGCAAGCAAAACTTCTGATATTGCTGGTGACGGTACTACTACTGCTACAGTTTTAGCTGAAGCTATTTACAGACAGGGTCTGAAAAATGTTACAGCTGGTACTAATCCAATGGCTTTAAAACGCGGTATTGATAAAGCCGTGGAAGTTATGGTCACTGAACTTAAAAAAATCAGCACTAAAGTTGACAATGAGCAGGTAGCTCAAGTTGCAACAATTTCTGCTAATGGAGATACTACCATCGGTAATATTATTGCTGAAGCAATGGAAAAGGTTGGAAAAGACGGAACTATCACTGTTGAAGAAGCTAAAACTATAGAAACTACTCTTGATGTAGTTGAAGGTATGCAGTTTGATAAAGGGTATCTTTCTCCTTACTTCTCAACTGATATGGAAAATATGGAAGCTGTCCTCGAAGATACTTATATTCTCATTCACGAGAAAAAAATCAGCAGCTTGAATGATCTTCTCCCTATTCTCCAGTCTGTATCTAAAGAAGGGAAATCTCTTCTGATTATTGCTGAAGATGTCGAAGGCGAAGCTTTGGCTACTCTTGTTGTAAATAAACTTCGTGGTACTCTTAATGTGGCTGCAGTGAAAGCTCCAGGATTCGGTGACCGTAGAAAAGCTATGCTTGAAGATATCGCTGTATTAACAGGTGGTACATGTATTACAGAAGATTTAGGTCTTAAACTTGAAAGTATCTCTCTTGATCAACTCGGAAAGGCTAAACGCATCACTATTGATAAAGACTCTACTACAATTGTTGAGGGTGCTGGCGAACAATCAGCTATTATGGGTAGAATCAATCAGATTCGTAAACAGATTGAAGATACTACTTCTGATTATGACAGAGAAAAACTTCAGGAACGCCTTGCTAAACTAGCTGGTGGTGTCGCTGTAATCAATGTTGGTGCAGCTACTGAAACTGAAATGAAAGAGAAGAAAGACCGTGTAGACGACGCTTTACATGCAACTCGCGCTGCAGTGGAAGAAGGAATTGTTGCAGGGGGTGGAGTTGCTCTTGTAAGAGCTTCTGAAGCTGTGAAAATTTCTGATTTTGATGGAGATGAAGCTATAGGTGCTGAAATTGTTCTTAGAGCTATTAAAGAACCGCTTCGTCAGCTTGCAACAAACGGCGGATACGAAGGTAGTATCATCGTTCAGGAAGTTGCAAAACTTAAGAAATCAAAAGGCTTCAATGTGGCAACGGGCGAATATGTTGATATGCTCAAAGCCGGAATCATTGATCCTACTAAAGTAACCCGTTCTGCTCTTCAGAATGCTTCTTCTATTGCAGGTTTACTCCTCACAACAGAATGTCTCATTACTGATTTACCTGAAAAAGAAGCTCCGCTTCCTGCTCCAGGTGGTGGTATGGGCGGTATGCCGGGAATGGGCGGTATGGGCGGAATGATGTAATTCCAATTTGATCCATTATTATTCAGCAGATGAATTACACTTAATAATTCTAAACTGATTATTTTTTGAAAGCACGACTTTGAAAGAGTCGTGCTTTTTTTATAAAGATATTATGATATATTCAATGAAATTTTAAGACTTTTCAGAGGTATAAAAAAACAGAAAAAATTTTTCGAATAGGCTTTAAATAGATTAAATTTAATTTGACAACTGCAGGATTGTTGTTTATATTATTTTTAAAGTTTAACAGTGCAATAAAGTCGGTATGGAAGAAATTTGCTTCTGAACTTTTATGACTTTCTAAAATAACTTATAAGAGTCTTAACCGGGAACATACAAGATGGCAAGGATAAAATTTAAAAAAGAAGCAGAATTAGCAACAGAAGACTGGATAAAAAAAATGTCTTCTTTCGGTGACAGCTTAAACCGGAAAAATGTAAAACTTGTGACTCTGGTTCACGGCGCATTCGCACGAAAAGACCCGCTGGGACTTTTAAATTTTCTCCAGCCTCTGATTCAGAATATGCCACATGCAACTGATGTTTCAGCTGACCCTGAAGTTTTCTCAGAAAAACATCTTAAACGATTTTCCTCAGGAATCGGTCAGTTTACTAAAGAATATAAAAATTATTTTCAGAAAGGCGTAGGGGAACTTCCAAAAGCAGCGTTATTTTCTTGGACAGGCGGCAATTACCATTTAGCAAGACTCAAAGCGGCTGTCGATCTTATCGCAATGCTTGCAAAAAATGTTAGAGACCTGAAAATCACTAAAGATGACAGAATACTTCTTTTGGGACACAGTCATGGCGGACAGCTATTTGCTTTAGTTACTCTTTTTCTGGAAGACGGTGATATTGCAAAAGCCCTGTATAAAGTTGTCGAAAAATCACCGGATATGAAGCGCGAAGAGCTGATTGAAAATCTCCTTACAATTGACAATATACCTCTGGATTTTGTCACTTTCGGAACTCCGATCAGATATAAATGGGGAGTATATGATCATTACCGTCTGCTCTCAATCATTAACCACCGTTCTCTTGTTCAACCTATCGGTCTGCTTGAAATTAAAGACGGCGATTATATTCAGCAATGGGCAATCGCAGGTACTGATATTATGCCACCTCTGCATGAACTTTCTTTAAACGATTCTCTAGATTCAGTCCTCGATAAAGGACGCGATATTACAGTATTTGTTAAAAGGTTAAAAAGAAAACGCAGACAGAAAGAAAAAACAACTGACGAAAAACTTGCAGGAAAAACACTTCTTGTCGATTATTGTGATAACATTCCTAAATCAGGACTATTTGAAAAACCGATGCATTTTCCTAAACTTGCAATCAGAACTCAGTTCGGGCATGGAGTTTATACTCTTAACCAGGCGATGTTGTTCAATGCTAAACTTATTCAGAAAAACCTTTATTCTGATGATTAAACAATTTAATTTCCGCAAGGAATTTACTTTTTAAGGTGAGTCCGGGCGGATCATTTGATAAAAAAATTACAATGTCAACATACCTCAGATCATTAAAAATTTTATTCAGATTCAAATCCCCCAAACGCTCCGCAATTTCAATAAAACTTACTCTTCCGTCGGCAGTATTGAGTACTGAAACAACTCCGGCACAACCTGGAATATCCAGCCTTATAAGGTGAAAAATTCTGTTGAATTTCCTTGTTCCCCATGTAATAATTCGGGGGCCGATATATAATAAGTCCGTAATTATTTTTATATAACTGCGCGCAGAATCCGGGGCAAGAGGATTAATCGTTGAACCCATACCCACTCCGGGAATATAACATGAAACTATTTTATCGCTTGCCGTTCCTGTAGAAAATGAGTACTCTGTCAGATACTCTCTGCTTGTGCGTAGATTTCCAATAAACAGCAGTATAAGAATTCCGGTTGACATATAACCAACATAATCTTCAACAGGTAGCAGATAACCAAGTGATATCCAGATTATCCCATAAATCAGCCAATATGTCAGAAAAAGAACCACCAAACCTCCGACCAGAGAAATTAATATCAGTACAATATCCTGAACTATGCCGACTCTTATTTTTTTTCGAATTATATTTTCTATATCATTAGTTTTCATTAATCTCCTTCAATTACTACCCAGCTCCCCATAGTCTGTTTCCTTAAAAGAACAGAGACTTCTTGCATCGCTACCCCATTGCATCGGCGTATGGTCAGGAGTGCATCTTGCAAAATCCATTATATATTTTTTTTCACCATAATGCTTAATCTGCGACTGTTTTACCGGATGCGTGGAATTTTCTCCCCACCCGCAGGATGTTTCAGAATTCCATTTAAAATCTTCCCCTCCCTCCTATTCATCGTAGGAAATTGTATTCATACAGTATGATGCATGCTTTATATCAACAATTCCACTTCTGCCAAACGGATCGAAACATTCATCTTCAGAAAGAGCAGGACAGACAAATACCTTTTCTTCTTTACTCAAATCATATAGGTAATTTATCTAGCTGCGGTATTCTCCAATATCATTTAAATCCGCAGGCAAAAATCAGCCGTCATTTTCATCAGCATATAAAGCCGCACACATCGCTATCTGCTTGAGATTGTTGGCACACGAACATTTGCAGGTATTTTGACCTTGCCGCACTCAGAACAGGTATCAGCAGTGCCACTAAAACCCCTATGATGACAATAGTTACCAACAACTCAAGAAGTGTGAATCGTTTTTTGTCTGGTATCCCTGATATATTTGACAAATTCTCAGTTTTCAATTGCCGCCCCCCGACAGAACAATATTTATTAATATCTAACAAAACTTATCCATATAATAAAATAAACTTTTTTTTACAACTTTTCAAGTTTAAAAATTAAAAAAATTATTTATAAAAATCTTGGGACTGCTTTTGTTCAGAACCGCCAGAGTAATGCTCTTTATATTTACGACACTCTCAGACATCGCATATCATCAGTTGAGCTCCGAATAGGAGTTTAATGTTTTTAATATCATGATTTCCAGCCACAAGAACTTTTGCTTATAACAACAAACTTCAGTTGACAAGTGAATCCATCAATGCTACATTTGGAGGTAGCACAACTGTGTTTAATAAAACTATAACCAGAACTTATGAGACAACAGGTAT
>Ga0256913_10000004_pt1 | contig 117984 bp, 97 predicted proteins | sample Axial_MatmetaG_FD_185970 | JGI IMG/M metagenome (GOLD analysis project Ga0256913, IMG submission 185970) | Deep-sea worm associated microbial mat communities from Axial Seamount, Juan de Fuca Ridge, Pacific Ocean - Axial_Mat | ecosystem: Environmental > Aquatic > Marine > Oceanic > Microbial... | reverse complement strand
AACTTCTTCCGCTCCGCGGCTTAATGCTTCCAATCCAAGCGAACCTGAGCCGGCATAAATATCACATGCTTTAATACTATCAAAATTGATATAATTATTAAGCATGTTAAAAATTGCTTCTTTGTTCTTGTCGGTAGTTGGTCTCACTAGTTTTGATTTTGGAAATTTTATTGTGCGACCTCTAAATTTTCCGGCGATTATTCTCATATAAAAAATTCTGTTTTAATAAATAGTTAAGCAACTCGGAAACAAATTCCTGCCGCAGAGGAAAACAACATTGCTCGGTTTAAGTAATGACTATTTTGTAAAAATGATTCTGAAAGTTGGATACGCTCAAAAGGACTAATGTTTTTAAAACTAACTTTTAAAGACTCTTCAATCTCTTGTTGTAATTGGTTGAACTCAGTATCTCCTGCAATATAAAATTCATCAAAATCGTTTTCATCCTTTGAAATCAAGGTGTTTAAGTATTCGATGAGTTTGGAATTATCATCTGCCGTAAACTTTCTATATCCGGTAAGCTCATTGTTTTTATAACTACAAAAAGAAAGAGCGTTGTTACTAACGTAAACAGAAATAGTATTATTCCTCTTTATAAGAAGATCTGAGGCAAAATGAGCATTGTCAATAAATTGTAACACTAAATCATTCTTAAGTAAAAAATTGTAAATCTCTCTAGCTGGATTTTGATCTATGGCAATAACCAATATTTCCGGATATGAATACAAACCTTTAGAGATTTTCTTCTGACGAATTATATGTTGTTTAAATGATAAAGTCGGGAACAGAACAGAAAACTCCCACTCAATTTGTTCTTGCAAATCACCTTTTGATAATTGTGATTCGATAGGGAAAGAAAAAATTCTGAATAAATCTATTGGAAGTGCAATGGAAACTTTATCGCTTTTAATTTCATTCCGATCAATTAAATTATTAAAAGCACTTTGGAGAACATTGGTAAAATCATCGGTTTGAAAATCCAATGGTTTAGAAAATTGTTCCTCGTCAACATTCTCCAAATAGTAAATTTTATTTTTCTCAACTACCTCAACAAATTGAAGTGTATTTCCCGTTATATTGATACCAACATGATTCATCAATAAAGCATGTTAGTGAATTATTCCCAGGAAGAAGTGTTCTTCAATGCGTCTGAATAAAGGTCACCGATCTTATCTTTGCTATCGGGGCTTTCAATCACATAACGAGTACCAATCGTAATGGTAGAGTCAATCTTAACAATTCTTCCTCTTCGGTTTATCACAGTATCAACTTCTAAAGTAGTATCAATTTTTACAATAAAATATTTACCTGAACGAGGTGAAGTATAAAGTGACTCAGGAGTAAATTTACCATCGGTCAAATTCACAAATGGATTTGTTGATTTGTTTGTGACAGTGTCAACACCAACCATCAAAGCATGAACAGTGGAGTCTGTTTTTATAAAGTTAATTAGAGTATCAAGGTTATCGGAGTATTTCCCGTGAATTTCCTCGTATAACATCTCTGCTTGTTTCAAGTTTGTCATTCTTGCACGAGACTCTGTCTTATAGTAATTTTCAAGACGAGTAATTTCTGTAGGCTCAATAATTGAAACTTGAATTAAAAGAAATGTAAGTATAGCTATTACAACCCATAAAGCTGCGTGAATATACCACGGATCGTTACTCTTTTTCATTTTTCCTCCAAAAGCTTGATGCTCTATTCAATAATTATATATTTTTTAATCTTATTTAATTTCTTTTTTCCTATACCCGGAACGTTAATTAAATCTTCAACCTTACGAAACTTTCCATTCTTATTTCTATAAACTAGAATGTTATTCGCAGTTTTTTCCCCAATCCCAGGTAGCAAAATCAACTCTTCAATAGTTGATTTGTTTATATTAATCTTAAGATCGGATAGTTGATTATCCCTATTCGTTCTTTCAGAATAATTATCATTACTAAAATCTAAAAGTTCCTGCTCATAATCAACTTTTTTCTTATCTCTTAAAGCAGAATTTGTACTATTTTTATTGTTCCAAAATAGACTATCCTGCTTTGAATAATCGTATTTCTTTTGCTCAATAAGCTCTGACTTATATTTGAAATAATAAGCTAGAGACCCAACTAGAAAAGAAACGGTAATAAACAAAATTACTTTAACCTCTATTTCAGTAAAGCCAATCCTGTTTCCTATTTTCTTAAAAGAGCTGATTTTAAACCACCAATTTTTTATTCAGATAAAATAATAAATCAGTGGAAATAATACTCAAAATATTTAAACTATCAACAGCAAAATCTTCATTAAACTTTTATATGCGGCATGTTCTGCAATTGTCTAAGAAGTTCTCTTTCCTGTGAATTTACTTTACGAGGAACATGAATATTTATTTTTACCAATTGGTCTCCAGCACCATGTCTGTTCAAGTGTTGAATACCCTTCTCTCGCATCTTTAGAAATTTACCAGCTTGTGTACCCGGTTCAATTTTTAATTTTGCTCTTCCGGTCAGTGTTGGAATTTCAACCTCTGTACCTAACACAGCTTCCGGATAACTTATTGACAATTCATAAATGATGTTGTCACCATCGCGAACAAAATGCGGATGAGGTAGTTCCTTAAATATTACGATTATATCGCCGGCAGAACCACCGTTTTTACCTACGCTTCCCTCGCCTCTTAAAGTCATATAACTATTATCGGTAACACCGGCAGGAATATTAATCTTAATAGTTGATTCTTCATATATCCTTCCGTCACCATGACAAGCCGGACAGGGCTTGGTTATAATTTTCCCGGTTCCATTACAATTGTTACAAGGAGCAATGTTTACAAACTGTCCGAACAAAGATCGAGAAACTTGTTTAACCTCGCCTGTTCCCGAACAAACAGAACAAGTTTGATACGATGAAGAATCCTTAGCGCCTGTACCGTTACATGTTTTACAAACATTATATTTTTTTAATTTGATTTTCTTTGTTGTTCCGGTAGCAATTTCTTCCAAAGTTAATTTGAGCGTTACTTTCAAATCTTGTCCGGGAGTTCCGGTAGCACGTTGCCTTCCTCGCTGGGACGAACCACCACCGCCAAAAAACTCATCAAATATTGACGAACCACCGCCGCTAAAGCCACCACCGAAAATATCGGAGAAGTGGCTAAATATATCTTGCGCATTACTAAATCCATGAAAGTCCTGACCGCCTTGAAATCCTTCGTGACCAAAGCGATCGTATTTAGCTCGTTTCTCATCGTTGCTTAATATTTCGTATGCTTCGGCAGCTTCCTTAAATTTTTCTTCAGCTTCTTTATCCCCGGGATTTCTATCCGGGTGATACTGCATTGCTAACTTTCTGTAAGCTTTTTTTATTTCGTCTGCCGTCGCATTTTTGCTTACACCTAAAACTTCGTAATAATCTCTTTTAGCCATTATGTTCTATTCCTTTGCATTTTCATCTTTATCAACTTCTGCTTCTTCCTTCTTTTCCATTCCTTGACTTACAATAACTTTTGAATGTTTCAGAACTTTGTCTTTATAAATATAACCCGGTTCAATTTCTTCAATGATTATATTTTCCGGGTATTCTTCCGAAGGCTGTTGGAGCAATGCTTCGTGATATTCGTAATCAAATTCTTTTCCGACAGACTCAATTTTTTTTACGCCCTGCGATTCAAGAATTTGAGTGAACTTATCGGCAATCATTTTAAAGCCTTCTCTCACGGATTCCAAGTTATCGTTATCAATGTGTGATAACGATCTTTTCAGATCATCATATATCGGTAGAACACTTAATATAAACGGTTCCGCAGCATATTTGAAAAGAGTTTCTTTTTCGTTTTCGGTTCTGCGTTTGTAATTTTCAAATTCTGCAGCACGTCTTAACAATCTATCATTTAATTCGTTGTTCTTTTCTTCTAATTCGGCAATTCTTTCTTTCAATTTTTCTAATTCCTTATTTTTAGTTGATTCTTCTTTATCAACCGCTTCTTTTTTCTTTTCATTTCCTTTTTCAACATGAACTTTCTTATCTTCTTTTACTTTATCTTTTTTACTCTTTTTCATCTTTTATTATCTCCTCACTATTCAAACTTATTCTATTTTTGCAATTCCTTCGAAAGTAATTTTGCAACGTATTCAACTGCTGCTACCACTTTCGAGTACTCCATTCGTTTTGGTCCAATAATACCAATGGTTCCGGAAGCTTCTCCAACTTTATACTCCTTGGTTATTAAGCTATAACTGGTAAATTTCTTTTCCCTGTTTTCGGAACCAATGGTTATTCTTAAATCGCCACTTTCCTCTTTTAATTGATTATCCATTACATGAACAATAACATCCTTATCCTCAACCAGTTCAATTATACTCTGGAACTGTTCAATGTCTTCAAATTCCGGTTGAGTTAGAATATTTTTTGCGCCGGTAATAACCGATTGACTTTGTTTGTCATCTTCAAAAATTCTGTCGGCAGAATCAAGAAATACACGCACTATTGGTTTTAACTCTTTAGTGCTTAGGTTTCTTACTCTATCAACAATTGTGCTTCTTATCTCGGAAAATTTCAAGCCCGATAATCTCTGATTAAGAATTCGCTGCACAGCATTTAGTTTGTTCTGCTGAACGGATATCTGCAATTCTAAAGTTATGGTTTTTACAATTCCCGGTACAACAGTAACAACAACCAAAATTCTTGAACTGGAAAGTCTTACTATCTGAATCTTTTCCAAAATATAATTGCTGATCTTTGGATAAGTAATTAACGCCAGTTCATTAGTTATGTCACTTAAAATTGATGATGTTACTTTTATTAAATCATCATCTTTTTGTGAATTGATATTACTTTCAACAGTTCTTTTTGCCGCTCTACTCAATTTGGGAGGTCCCATCAAAGAATCGACATAAACCCTATAACCTTGATCAGTCGGAACTCTACCCGCAGAAGTATGTGGGTGTCCCAAAAGTCCGGAGTCCTCCAAGTCAGCCATAATATTTCTTATGGTTGCCGGCGATAGCCCGATATCATACTTTTTCGATATGTTTCTCGATCCAACAGGATTAGCAGTCAGAATAAACTGATGAATCACATATCTAAGTATCGATTTTTCTCTCTCACTTAATTCAGGGTTAAGCATATTTTTTAATTTTATTCCCAAATTTTGGAACTTTAAATTTAACGATTAATAACATCACATTCACTACTCTGACTTTATTAGATGCTTAAAATAGGTAGTGGTTTCTCTTTTTTTATCTTAATTTTTACGAATTTTTCTCTATATAATTTGGCGTTTTCATATCTTTACAAATCAAAAATATTTTGTAAGAGAGGATAACTTGAGTACATCATACAAATCAGCCGGAGTTGATATTGCTGCCGGTGAAGAGACTGTAGATAAGATAAAAGAAATTGTAAAATCAACATTTAACGACGGAGTATTATCCGGCATTGGTCATTTCGGTGCATTTTACAAAGTCGATTTTAGCAAGTATAAAGAACCCGTTATGGTTTCCAGTGTTGATGGTGTTGGAACAAAATTGAAAGTAGCTTTTATGATGGATGTGCATAACACCGTGGGGCAAGATCTTGTAAACCACTGTGTTAACGATATTGCCGTTGGTGGAGCGACACCTCTCTATTTTATGGATTACATGGCGTTCGGTAAATTAATACCTGCAAAAGCAGAACAAATAATAGAGGGCTTCGGTAAAGCCTGCAGGGAAAATAATGTTGCATTGATAGGGGGAGAGACCGCAGAAATGCCGGGACTTTACGCTGAAGATGAATATGATATGTCGGGTACAATTGTTGGTATTGTTGACAGAGAAAAAATAATTGACGGGAAAAATGTTCAGGAAGGTGATGTTCTTATAGGATTTGCTTCTAACGGGTTGCACACAAACGGATATTCTCTTGCTCGTAAAGTTCTGTTCGAAAAATATTCAGTAAATGACATACCTGAAAATTTTGATAACACTCTTGGCGAAGAACTTCTCAAAGTGCACAAGTCATATTTAAAATTGATTCAAACCATCTCAAATAAAATAAGTGTAAAAGCTTTTTCACATATAACCGGTGGTGGAATAATGGGTAACACCATGCGTGTTGTACCTAAGGGAAAAGGTCTTAATGTTAACTGGTCTGCATGGGAAATGCCCGAAATATTTAAACTGATTCAAAGTACAGGTAATATTTCCGATGAAGAAATGAGAAAAGCCTTCAACATTGGTATAGGATTAATTGTTATTGCTGATAAAAATGATGTTGATAAAATTCTCTCTATAGCAAACGAAATGAATGAATCAACATATATTATTGGTGAAGTTGTAAACTTATAATGTAGTATTTATTGTAGCTTTTACCTTTTCATTGATATAATAACACCGGTAACAAAAGCAATTACCCACCATGTGTATGCCAGTTTGGAATAAAGACTTAATCCTTTGCTAAAAACCTTCTCGGCTCCGTTTTTTATCTTATGTTTCCATACGAGTATTGCATCTGTAAGCATTAACAGTAAGCCTATATATCCCAAAATACCATGGAATGTAAAATACGTACCTGTAGTTCCAAGCATCATACCCGTTGTGGCGGTTATATCAAAAATAACAGCTGTTGTTAAAAAGAAAAGAATGGATTTTGCAGCTCTTGGTATTTTAAATTCAATTATGATAAAGATTGTATAAAACAATAAAGCAAGATGAACGAATACAATGCCTACGACTACCGATGTTGCCATATTATCCTTTATTAAATAACAAACAATATTAGTAACAACAAAGCTAATAAATAATAGATGTTTATAAAAGAAAAACAACAGCACATTAAATCTCTTTTTTTATAAAAATTAGGGGCGAATTATCGGTATGTAATTTTAACAACATATCGTTATATTAGAAACAAAATTTATGAGGAAAGAACCGTGAAAAAAATAAGTCTTTTATTATTAGTACTATTATTATCTCAAATTTTGATATTTGCTCAGGATGAAGATGTAAAATTAACTTGGCCAAGAGAATTTACTGTAAAGAAATATAAAATTACTGTTTATCAACCCCAACTTGAATCTTTTAAGAAAAATATTCTTGAAGGAAGAATCGCGGTATCAATTAAACCCGGGGATAAAGATATAGTTTTCTGCGCCGCATGGTTTAAGGCAATGATGGAAACAGATCTTGATGAGAGAATTGTAACCTTGGAAAAGATGAAAATAACTAAGGTTCATTTTCCTGATTATGATAATCAAGAGATGATAGATAAGCTCTCCAGAGTATTAGAGAAACAATTTGAATCTTGGGATATTACTATGTCGCTCGATAGACTTGTTGCTTCTCTTGAAACAGTTGATAATCTTAAGATTCAATCAGCATCGTTAAAAAATGACCCACCGGATATTTATTTTAGAACAGAATTAACAACACTAATTTCTATTGATGGCGAGCCGATAATCAAAAAAATAGAGAATCCCGAAATAGAGTATGTTATGAATACTCCATTTTTTATAGTAAAAGAAAAAGGGAAAAGCACTTATTATATTAAAGGGGGGAAATTTTGGTATCAGTCAGAAAAAATAACGGACGGATGGAAACCGACTGAAAAAGTTCCTTCTCATATTTTAAAATTTGCAACTGATAATGCTGAAGAAACAACACTCGATTCAATATCCGCATCGATAACCGAACCCCCAAATTTAATTGTTGTTACTAAACCGTCAGAACTTATTCAAACAGATGGAGAACCTGATTACCAATCTATTGAAGGAACATCGTTGCTTTACATTAAGAACACAGAATCAGATATAATTATGGATATTAACTCGCAAGAGCATTATGTTTTGCTTGCGGGACGCTGGTACCATTCAAAGACACTAAATGATGGGGATTGGAAATTCACCGAACCTGATAATTTACCTGAAGATTTTTCTAATATTCCTGATTCATCCGATATGGCAGATGTTAGAATAAGTATTCCGGGTACACCGGAAGCCCAAGACGCTTTACTTGAACAAGGTGTTCCTCAAACGGCAAAAGTTGATAGAAAAACTACTACTGTTGAAGTTAAATATGATGGCGAACCAAAATTTGAGTTGATTGAGGGTACGGATGTTTATTATGCTGTTAATACTGACAAACAAGTTTTAAGAATTAATAATCGTTATTATTGCGTGGATAATGCCATTTGGTTTGTTTCTGATAACGCAACAGGACCATGGAAAGTTAGTGACAAAAGACCTGAAGAAGTTGATGACATTCCTCCAAGTTCAGAGGTTTATAATGTTAAATATGTTTATGTTTATGATTCCACACCCGACGTAGTTTATGTCGGGTACTATCCTGGATATACATACTCATATGTTTACAGTGGTGTTGTGGTTTATGGAACCGGTTATCATTATCATCCTTGGTATGGCCATTATTATTATCCACGCCCAGTTACTTGGGGTTTTGGTGTGCATTGGAATCCTTGGACAGGCTGGGGGTTTTCCGTTGGTTTCCGTTTTGGCTGGGTTGGATGGCACATACATCCATACCGTGGTTGGTGGGGACCGAGAGGTTATCATGCAGGCTATAGACATGGATACCGACATGGATATCATCAAGGGTACAGACGAGGCGCTCATGCAGGTTTCCGTGCGGGATATAAAGCAGGACAAAGAAACCCCCGTAATCTTTATCGAAATCCAAGGAAAGGAGTTAAAACGAGACCAGTATCACGGGATAGAAAAGCAAGAATTGCAGCTAATAGAAAAGCCAGACCATCAACTAAACCGAACAATGTTTACACCGATAGAAAAGGGAATGTATATCAAAGAAGCAAAGATGGGAAATGGTCACAGAAGTCAAATAGAAAAGCTGTTCAGCCGTCAACAAGAAATAAATCTAACAGAATGAGTCCCAATAATAGTAGTATTCAGAGAAATAGAAATTTAGACAGATCATATCAAAGCAGACAACGGGGAACCAGAAATTATAATAGATCAAGATCGTATAGCCGTCCAAGTGGTAGAGCACGTATGGGAGGCGGAAGAAGGAGGTAAAGAATTAATCTCTTCCCCATCTGTATGTATCAAGCGGAAATAAATATCTGAGGCAGATGTACCAGGATCGTAAAACAATTGCTGTTGTTGCCACGTAACCTCAAAGCGAAAATAGAGATCATAACTAAAGCTGCGGTCTATTCCCAGTGTAACTCTGGCGTATTCTTCCTGTTTTGTGCACAAAAAAAGATAAGTTATTGAGAATAAATAAGTTAACCTTTCCAAAGAGCAAAAAAGGGGTGTCCCAGTGCACAAAACAGGAAAGTTGGATTAGAAATTTGATTTGTAAATGTGTTTAAATATAGAATAAAATTCTACTCGGTCAATGCTGTATTAACTTCCTCCAAGATTGTTGGTTTCTTACTTAGGGGCTGTTTTACAGAACCATCATAAAATACATCACCTTTAATTTGTATTACAGAATTAAAAAGATTTGTTACAGGACTAAATACTGTTGAGAGCACATCTATTTTCCTTAATTCGGGATCATCAATTTTGCCGTAAATTTCCTGACTGAATCTTAAACTGCCATCTTCTTTTAATACTCCAAAAATAATATCCAGTGTTTCATCTGACAAATTTATAAGTCCCTTTGCTGCAAGTCTATTTTTGTTCGTACTGAGAGCAACATCTTTCGTCATAACCAATCCGTTTTTAATTTCCCAGTCAGAAACAAATCTTTGAATATGCGTTGCTTTTCCAGTACCCGTGGTAATAAGTATTGCTACATCTGCTCCTTTAGTTACAGCTAATCCAACTGGTCCGGTCAGTAATACAGCGCCTACATCGATCAAAGTAAAGTTCTGACTTCTTTCAATCTTTTTTAATAACTCATCCACATCTAATCCAGATAGCAACAGGTTATTACCCTCAAAGTTGATTGTACCATTTAATTTACTTCTAATGCTATTCCAATTATCGCCGATCATTTTCAAGTCAACATGTAAATTCATTTTACCGGTTAATAAAGAATCTTGAAAGAAGCTTTCCAAAAAATCTTGAATATCAAAGTTTTCAATGGAGTATTCTAAGTGATAATTTGGCGATTTACTCCAAGGACGTGCAACGAAAACCCCATTTCCATCACCACCGAAATAACTTTTTGATCGGGGAATGATTTCGTATAAACCATTTTTAACAGTTACTTCATGATGAACATCTTCGACTTCAAAAGTTACATTTTTCAACTTATTAAATTGATAAAACCCGTGTGTAGTAAGTGTAGCCATGGGATTTGGATCAACGTCTAGGTTATAATAAACATCTTTAAATTCTGTTGTAAGTGATTTGGTTATAATGGTGTCATCTTCAGCTCTATCATAAATAAGCAAGTCTGCATTGGCTAGTTTGAGAGTTTTGAATATCAAGGAATCCTTCGGAAATTCTAATTTGAAACTAAAAGAACCGTCTATTATTACATTGAAAAAAGAAGTGCTGTCCAGATCCATATTAAACTGATTAAGTAGATCAAGCATATCAATATTATCGGATTTTGTATCACTAAGCAAATAGTAAGGCTTCCAAGCTGAGCCGTTATAAGCGCCGTTCAATGATACGAAACCATTTGCACCATAAATATTAAGAGGATTGAATCTAATATTAAAACCTGTCATGTCATCAAAAAAACTTAAGTTGCTGTTGACTATTTTAATATCCGGGAAATCATTGAACTGAGCAAACAGTGATTTAATATGAAAGTCAATTGCAGGGAAGGAATCGAATTCCAATACTCTGGAAGTTGTTGATTTTGCTTCAATAAGTAAATCCATATTATTTATTATGTGATTAAAACTTGTCCCAATGCTGGGATCAAAAGAAAACACTTTTGGTAAATCAAATTTCTTTGATTCCAAATGAATCTTTGCCGAAAGGTCTGTTTCAATATTAAATAAAACTGAAAGCAATTTATTAAACTCTGCATGAAGCAGTATATCTGTTCCCCAGATTGAGGCTTTTAAACTATCTATTATGAAATTATCATTCTTTCTTTCAACTGTTCCGGTTACTTTATCTAAAGAAATTGCATCGGGAATTATTAGCGACACATTTTCAAGATCTATTTTAGCATAATTCTTATCCTCAAGAATTCTTCCCTTATCAAAACTAAATACACCGTCAATATCCGTGTCGATAGTGATTATCCCGCTAAGACTATCGATCGGATCGATTTTTACAACATCTTCAAAACCTGTTAGATCAGTTTTTAAATACCATTTAAATTTAACTTTAGGGTTTGTTATGTCTTTGACAAATAAACTACCGCTTGTATATCCCGCGGGCAATTGAGCTGTAAGGTTCTCGAGTTTTATGTAGGCTTCTGAAAAATCCTTTTTTAACCCTGTTGTAAGGTAAGCGCTGAAGTTCAGGTCTTTAATTGATTTATCAACGCTGGAGATATATAGATCAACATCTTTAGCACCTAATGATAATTCAATATAGGGAAAACTGTTATAGATATTGCCCTTAACAATTCCGTCGAAATAATAACTTCCTCTTGTTAAATTATTTCTGTTTTTATTTAAAAAAACTTCTTTTATGAAGAGAGACAACATACTGAAATTTTTATCTGAACCATGAATTTTTATATCGAGATCACCGTCATCAATGTTGAATAACCCTGCAAGATCAAAAGTAGCGCCATTAAATTTAATATTACTTGTTTCAACGGTAATTAATTCTTTATTTTCATCATAAGTTAAATTCGTTGCCATACTGATCAAGTCATTTTTTAGAAATGTTCTATTGTTTTGTGTGAAGTAATTTAATTTCAAGTCGCTGTCTAACACAATAGAATTCATATTATTTTTATGTTTGAATGATACTTTTAAGTTTTCAATTAAAATTGAACTTTTTCTTTTCAACAGATAATTCTCAGATTCTAAAGTTACGCCATTAATTACAAGATCGTCTATGGTAAGTAAATGTTGAGGTTCTTCTTGTGTTTCTAAATTATTGCTTTTTTCAGTGAGTTGAAGAGTCTCGGTTTTTTTGTAACCGGTTGAATCCGGCGCAGTATTAAATGCGTGGTAAAGATTTGTAGTACTATCTTTATAAGTTATAATTCGGAAATATCCGTTATTGAGAGTTACTTTTGAAATGTTTATGTCACCATTAAATAGGTCAATTAGATTAAAAGAGACGAAAGCGCTTTTAATCCGGCAAAATGCTTCCTCATCATTCTTTCTATTCAAACCGGACTTGTCGTAAAAAGCAAGATCACCTAACTTTATTGAAAAACGAGGAAATTGTTTAAACAGGGACAAAGAAATCTTTTCTACGGTTACTTCTCCATTTTGAGAAGCGTTCAGTTCAGCTAATACTTCTCTGCTTAGATTCTCTTTGTTGAAGTACAGATATAATAATGCTGCTGAAAAAAGCAACACTATAGTACCAAACAGGAATAGAAGTATTCTGCGAACTTTTTTAAATACAGAACTAACTTTTTTGTCTTTGATCTTAAAACTTAATTTTATGAATAAATCTATTTATTTATATTATTGTTTTAATTTTATTGATGCAACCAAAATAATAATTTCCAAGAATATTTTTATTTTTTAAATGGAACAAAGGCGCGGTTAATAAGTTAAATAGAGTGATATAAAAGATAAGATGTCAAATTACACTTTATTTTAGGTCTAAAAATTACTACTTTAAACAAGCAATAAGTTAATGTATCTTAAAAGGAGAGTACAATGAAAAGTATAACAAAATTATTTGGGGTTTTGTTATTGATATCGATGATAGGATGTTCGTCAATAACTGTAAACACTGATTATGACCCTACAATTGATTTTAGTAAGTATAAAACATACAAATGGTTCGATGGAAAAGCACCTGACGGTGACGAACTTCAAAAATACCCATTGGTTAAAAGGCGCGTAATTAATGCTGTTGATAAGGCATTGGCTGCAAAGGGTTTTGTTAAAACAGATTCTGATCCGGATTTTGTGGTAATTGTTCATGCAGGTACAAAAGAAAGAATGCAGCTTAACACATATAATTATGGTGGTTACGGCTATGGTAGATATGGTTATGGATGGGGAGGATACGGTGGTATGTCAACCACTGATGTAAGTTATTATGATGAAGCTACTTTGATAGTCGATATAGCGGATGCTAAGAAAAAAGAGTTGGTGTGGCGTGGAACAGGAACTGGTGTTATTCAAGGTGGTGGACAGCAAGACCAAGCGGAAGCTCAGGAAAGAGCAAACGAGGTTATTGACCAAATTATGCACGATTTCCCACCTCAAAAAGAAAAATAAGCTAATTTGAATATTTTTTTGATTTTAAGGAGTCTATATTTTTTATAGGCTCCTTTTTTAGTTTAAAATAGTTCCCCAAATAAACTCGTATTTGCATTTTGTTAGATCTTTTAAAATAAATGCGCTAGTTTTGAGCAATTATTAAGCAATCTATTTATTAATTTTTTTTTATATGATTTAATTGGTAAATTAGCATGAAACATTAGTGAATAATCTAACTCAAAATAACCTTGTTTTTACCGGAACTTAATAGACAAAATTAAAAACCGCAATAAATTATGATTGAAATAAAAATACCGACAAGCGCAGCAGTACTTTTGTTAAAGGAAAAAATGATTCTGGAAATGGAAGCTTTACAAAAGGCAAAACTAATTTCTTCTGATACAGAGCTTCACGATCTATCCAGTGAACAAATGGTTAATTTGATTGAAACTGCCGCTTTCGACCTGATCTTTTCACTTCCGGCGGAAATTTATGTAGATGAAAGCAACATTGCCGAAATAATTTCAAAATCAATAAGATCGTTTGCAACCACATACGGTATTGAAGAATTAAAATCATATTCACTTGAAGACGCTACAAAATTAGTTATTCCCATTCGGAAACTATTTAAGACATTCGGCGAAAAAGAAATGTTCTCGAAAAATTAGTCTTGATTTGTTTTAACTAGTTAAATCCGAGTGCTCTATACAACAAATGAATAAAAGTCAATTACAAAGACTCAAATCAAACCTACCAAAAAATCCTGGTATTCTTGGAAAAGATGAATATTTTAATTCTGCTGTATTAGTTCCTCTATTTTTATCAAATGGCGAGTACCATCTTCTTTTCGAGAAAAGATCAGCCTTAATTAAGCAGGGAGGAGAGATCTGTTTTCCCGGTGGTGAAATAGAAAACTCAGATGCAGAATGTGTAGAAGCGGCAATCCGTGAGACAGAGGAAGAGATTGGAATATCGAGAAAGGACATAACTATCATCGGCCGAATGGATACATTGATCGGTCCGAGAGGAATAACGGTTGAACCGATCGTTGCAGAGTTAAATATTACAGGTATTGATAATTGTGTGATAGATGAAACAGAAGTAGAAAAAATATTTTCTGTTCCCGTTAAATATTTTGAAGAGAATGAACCAAAGGTTTATAAAGTCATATCTAAAATCAATTATCGAATGTTCAACGAAAACGGGGAAGAGGAATCTCTGATTCCCAGTAATAGCAATGAAAAAACCTATACCGAGAACATCCGCAAAGTTTTAGCTTACAAAGTAAACGGTGAAACCATCTGGGGCATTACAGCCAGACTGGTTTATGAGGTCGTAAAAAATACACACAAATAAAATATTTTAAGTTGTAAAGTTAATATTCTGATTTACTTTTGTATATGTCTACCTTAGAAATTAAACACATCTGATTGTATGACTGTAGGGAACAAATATTTTCGTTTTTTACCGGATAATTAAATTGTGAATAATCTAAAAGCCAATAAATCTACTTTAAATATACTTCCTGATAATCGAAATTACTTGTGCGTAATACCCTGAACCAAAAAGGTTAAGATGATTCAATACATGGTAAAGCATGTAAAGATCAATACGGTATTGCCAGTCTTCGATTAAGGGAGATTCTTCGTTGTAAGCGTGGTAAAAGTTGGAATCAAATCCGCCGAACATTTTCGTCATTGCCAGATCGGCTTCGCGGTGACCGTAGTAAACCGCCGGGTCAATTAAAACAGCCGAACCGGAGCTATCGACCATGTAATTACCGCCCCAGAGATCGCCGTGCAAAACTGTAGGTGATTCTTCCGTTCCGCTCACAATTGAAGAAAAAGCTTGTTCAAGTTTCTGAAATGAGGTTTTAAGTTCTGCATTGACAAAATGATTATGCTCGGCTAATTTATATTGATAGAGCAGCCTATTCTGCCAGAAGAACTCAATCCAATTATCACTTTGTGGTAAGTTTATCTGTGGATTTGAGCCGATGAAATTATCTTCGAAGAACCCGAATTTATCACCTTGGAATTTATGCATTCGTGCAAGTTGATGTCCAAATTCCTCTGAGAAATTTTTTCCTCGTCTTCCTTGCTCAATATACTCAAGCAGAAGAAAATCATCATCCAAAACTATAACTTCCGGTACACGTATCGCTTTTGCCTTGGCAAGTTCTTTTAATCCATTTGCCTCGTTCCTTAATATCTGACTATTGCTTCCGTACGACTTAACAAAATATTTATTTCCAGATTCGGTAATGATAACACATACATTTGCAATACATCCACCGCCGACAGATGTTTTAGATACGATCTTTTCAGAAATTCTCTGCTCTATTTTAGATGTTAAAGGCATTAGATTTCAAGGTGTTCTTTTAAAATATGATCAAGTAAACCGGCGCAGGCATCCTCCAGAAGATCAAGGACATACTCAAATCCTTGCGGACCGCCGTAGTAAGGGTCAGGCACTTCATTAGCGCTGAAGTCTCTGCAATAATCAGTCATCTTAGATATTTTATGCTGATATTTTTTATCTACATCTAAAGTAACAACATTGTCATAATTTTCATCGTCCATTGTAATTATGTAATCAAACTGCTCAAGATCCATATGTTGAATTTTCCTAGCTATGCTATTCAGATTATAACCTCGTTTAGATGCATGCCGTATCATTCTTTCATCTGCGGTTTCACCAACGTGATAGGAAATAGTTCCGGCGGAATCGCATTTGATTTTATCGGAAAGACCGTTCTTTTCAATTATTGAATTCATAACCGCTTCGGCAGAAGGTGAGCGGCAAATGTTACCCATACAAACGAACAAAATAAGGATCATCGGTAGCTCTCGTAAAATTTGTTTTATGATGAGCTTTAAATTACAAATTTGTTGACTATTTGTTTTGGAAATCAATTAACAATAGAAATTATTTTTTCGTCAGAGACTGATGAAACATAGTACTTTATTTTGGGACTTTATTCAAACTTGATGTTTCATCTTTTTAATTAATAAAATCGTATTTTTGTATTAACCAATAATGATGAGACCCAAATGAAAAAATTATTTTTTGTCCTTTTGATAATAGTAGTAATGATATCAGGTACAATAACCGCACAAAGGAAAACAACCGGTTTGGATATAAAACTCGGAATCCAACCGCCTGTGTTTTATTTTGATGACCTCTATAACACAGGATACGGAGCATATTTTGGCGGTTTGTTTCCATTCAATAAAAATATGCAGTTTACACTTTATACAGGTTATCTCTCGTGGGGATTCGATAACAAGGCAATGATATTAAAATATACTAATGATTATTACACTGATTTTGATATTGATGCTCCGATGACTTTAATTCCGCTTACAATTGGAATAAAATATTATGCTACGAGTACAAAAGTTAAACCGTATTTTTCTGCGGATTTCGGTTTCTTTTATTATTGGCAAAACGTAAGTGGAACATATACTTGGAAAAATCCTGCAGGCAATGAGGAAACTTATTCAATAGGTGATCAAAATAGATCGGGGTTTCGTACTATGTTAAGTTTGGGTGGTGGAGTTACAACCCCACTCTCTAAGATGGTCGATTTGGATTTCCAAATAAAAATGAATGCTTTATACAATGCCCAAGCTATTGGAAGTCCGGGTGACGGTGGTGAATTTGAAGAATCTTCATCAACACTTTACTACGTAGCATTCATGATAGGTATAAATTATTATTTAGAGAAATAATTCAATAAAGGATAATGATGAAAAAGTTTATTATAATTTTTTGTTTACTGATTTTTTCCGGAACAGTGTTTAGTCAGCAAGCAGATTATGGTTTTACGATTAAGGGCGGGGCAAATTTTCCAACCGGCGAATTTGCAAATTTTTATAATGCAGGTTTCGGAGCTATGGGAGGCTTGTTTTATAATATCAATACCACTACAAGAATTTCGTTTATTGTTGGTTATAACAGTTGGGCATTGGACCTTGATGCACTGAATGAAGAGTTGCATAATGTTGGAAATCCCGGCAATTATGATATTGAGGCGCCAATCAGCTCTATCCCGATTTTACTCAATGTAAAATTCTTCTGGAGAAAGAATGATAAGTTTCACCCTTATGTTGTACTTGAGGGAGGAGTTTATAAAACATCAAAAGAAGTATATGGCAGATATATTTCGGAAGATGGTGAATCATTGAAATTAAATCCAACAGATGTTAGTACAACAGACGGAAGTTTTAATGCGGGGTTAGGTTTTGAATATCCGTTAAACGATGTTATTACTTTTGATGTAAGCGCAAGATATCATTGGGTGATGAATGAAGATGTTTATAATCTTGGTGACATAGGTTATGGAACAACATATTCGACTAATAATTTTATCTCGCTTTATGCCGGAATAAATGTGTTTTTTCAGTAGCTGATTGATAAAAAGAAATTATTAAACCGGTGAGGCGTTAGGACATATACCCAACGATTTCTGCAGCGGTTTTAAAATCCTCTGCTGTATCTATTTCCATGCATTTATAATTTTCTACGTCAATAGAAAATATTTTTGTCCCATTCTTTATAGCTTCTTCAAAAGCTACTTCGTAAAAAATATCTACATCATTTTTATCCAAAATTCTCCTGTCAAGAATTGTGAATAATCTCCAGACAAAGTCCTTATCAAATTTTTGAATTCCAATAGATTCACCGATTGCAAGTTTAGGATCGATTATCTTACTAATTTCCTTAATACTTCCATCATCATTTAGTAACACTTTTACTTCTTCTTCACCAACTTCTTCGGAAGAATTAACAGCAAGGCAATTTTCATATTCAGAATTTAATAACTGACCAAGTATTCTACTATCAAACACAATGTCACTATCCATTAATAACATGTCGTGACCCAATACAACATCTTTTGTTATCCATAAGGAGTATATATTATTGGTTGAATCGTATTTATTATTATAAAGAAATGTAAAATTTAATTCCGGGTATTTTTCAGTTAGAAAATTTTCAATCATTTCTCTTAAATACCCTGTAACAACTATAATATCTTTTATTCCATTAATGGCAATATTATCAATGGTTCTTTCAAGTATAGATTTATTTCCAACTTTAAGTAGGCATTTGGGTGTATTATCAGTTAAAGGTTTTAATCGGGATGCTATACCGGCAGCGAGAATTACAGCTTTCATTTACTTCCTGCTAATTTTGTTGAATGATTTATTCTGCGTTGGAAAAAATATAATATAATTGCGTAAACATTAAGAACGGTGACTAGACCGTAAAGATAAATATCCAAGCGGTTGAAATAGGAGCATATGATTAAAAACGAGAGTTCTGACGAAGGACCTATATAAGACCATAAATGGATAATCGTTTTATGTTTTTTGTAAAAATCTTCCGTATCATATTTTTTAGTTTCAGTTTCAATTGAACTTTGTGAAAGGCTTAATTGAAGCGTTGAGTATTTAAGGTAAAGCCAAATAATAAAACGTTGGAAATAGTTCCCGCCTTTTTCTTTTTCTTTCTGAAGTTCTTCTTCGTATTCTTTTAAATTGTCTCCAAGTAACGGATCACGATCCAAAGCATAATCAAGAAATCTGTTTCGGTAATAATCTAGTGTGATTGCATGACCAGCATTTGATAAACCTGCAAGAATAACTAATCCCCAATAAAATACAGGATCATCGGACTGAGATGCAAAACCAAATCCTATTCCTAAATAAATTGCTGTGGATACAAAATAGTCGGAAACACCGTCAAGTATTCGTCCAAAAAATGTTCCGTTTTTTTTGAGTCGTGCTAATTGACCGTCGCTGCAATCCAGAATATCGTAAATGATTAATAATGTAGCTGCTATTGCCAAGTAGGGTGGAGTATTGAACACATAAAGCCAGCCGCCAATAACTCCAATTATTAAAGCAACAGTGGTAATTTGATTTGGAGTTATGTTTGTTGGATAAACGAGTTTGACAAACAGTGCTGCCAATGGTCTGAAAAAAAACAGATCAGCTAACTCTTCTACCTCAACTAACTTAAGTGATGCTTTGTAATCTTGAAACCAGCTCATTAATTATTATTTTGTTCAACAAATTGTTTAATTAATTCTATTGCTTTTTTGTTTTGCTCTTGTGTTCCAAGAGAAATTCTAAGATGAGAATTTAACACTTCCTCATTCATGAATTTAATGATTACACCTCTCTCTTTTAGGAAGTTATTCATCGGCGTCATTATTTCTTTCGGGATTTTTACTAGAACAAAATTAGCATCAGATTTGTAAACTTTGAATTCGGGTAATTGATTGAGTTCGTTAAAATATAACTCTCTATCGCTCTTCATTTTAGCTGCAATGTCTTCGTAATACTCCGGAGAATCTAAAGCGGCAATTGCAATCTTCTGTGAAATTCTGTTATATCCTAAGTATCGATTCGACATTTTTGCTAAGAGACTTAAATTTTCACCTACAAGCGCATAACCAATTCTTATTCCGGCTAACGCATAGAGTTTAGAAAAAGTTCTAATTATAATTAAATTTGGATAAGTATTTACAAGGTTTGCTGCTTGCTCATTGTTATTACTCATCCAGTATGCTTCGTCAAGCACAACAACAGTATCTTTTAATCTATCAAGCACCTTGTTTAAATCTTCATTGGAAATTGAATTGCCAGTCGGATTGTTTGGGGAACTAATAAAAACAATATCCGGATTTTCAGTTTCATAAAGTTCTAAAAGTTTTTCAATATCGTAATAGTAAGAATCTTCTCCCTCAATCAAAGGATACTCAACATTTATTCCATTTACTTCATTTGCAATTTCTTTATAATACCACCATGAATGGGATGGTATCATAAGTTTTTTATTGTTATGAAGATGACATTGAACAACTTGTTTCAATAGATCTTCGGCACCGTATCCAAGCAAAACTCTTTTTTCGGGAATGTTGAATTCATTTGATAATCTTCCCGAAAGGATACTCTTCATACCCTTTTTATAATCCGTTGAGTATTGATAAAATAGATCGGCAGAGGCATTTCTGACAATATCAATACATGCAGTTGCCGGTCCGTAGTTGTTTTCATTACGATCAAGATAAATATTTTCCAAAGCTAAATCCTTAGTATTCTAAAACTGAATTAATAACATAAATTAAGAGAGTAAAAATACAAAAAAATTGCATAATAAATCGAAAGATAAAGGGCAAAAATTAGTTGTATGTCAGCTTAATAAAATACTGAAAGATTCCCATAAAAGATAAATTCCAATACCGCAAAGGATCAGTCCAAGTATTCTGATAATCCATGTTAGAATTTCAATCTTGATTTTATTGCGATATTTAACGAGAAGTTTTGCCAGAATTGTCAGCCAGACAAATCCACCAAGAGCAAGGAAGAACGCATAGGTTAAACTCAGTAAAAGAGTATATGATGAATGTTGAGCTTCTTGGTCAACATTAGTTTGTGGAATGTATGTGGTGTCTAATTTGGTTATTTCATCACCCGCTATTTCTTGCAAGGATGTTACATTTTCATGAACTAAGATATCTAAACCGCCGGTATTTAATCCAATTGACGAAGCAAAAGAAAGCACTAAAAAAGAAGAAGTTAAAACCCCGAAAAAGAGAGAGGGATTTGTTAGGTTGATAAATATTCCTGTTCTAAAGCCGCCTTTTTTCTCAACAATTTCACTTTTGGATTCGGATTTTTCAATATCTTCTAATGTTAACTTTGTCCGGATAATTTTAACGCCTATTATCAAAAGAAAAATCGACCCGACGATTAACACATATGGAACAATCGAGCTATAAAGTGAAAAAAGCATTGCCAAACCAAACACAGCTATCAGAACATAAAAGAATTCGATTATTGATGCTCCAAATGCAGTGCGTAGGCAAAATTTAAGATTTCCTTTAAGTGCATTCGATGTAATTATTATACTGATAGGTCCGGCAATAGGCATGGAAAAGATAAACCCGGCAGAAAACCCAATAAGTACAACAGTAATAAAACTTTCAATCATTAATAATTAGCAATAATTTTAAATAATATTTTTACAGTAATTAAATATATTGTATCCTGTAATCAAATCAAATAAAGGAATGTTTATGAATTTGAAAATTAATTTGCATTTTATTATAGCAATAACAATGGTTCTTTTTATTACGAGTTCACTAATTAATGCACAAAGTACGATCATTCCGCTTATGCAAGATGGTTGGGTTGGTGGATTAAGTGGTAATCTTGGTTGGGATAATTATCAAGTCAATGCCAGTAATTCAAACTTTGGTGTTGATTCAAAAACAACAGGATTTAATTTTACTATTAGTTCACGTAACGGCAGGTTTGTAGAGGACAATGCTGTTATTGGTTTTGATCTTCAGTGGACAGATGGAAACTCAACCACAACACCACAAAATATTTCGGGTAGTAAATCGTACACTAAAGAACGATTAGGATTTATTGGATTATGGATGAGATATTATATTCCTTTTATAGGAACTGGTTGGGCGATCTATCCGGAGGCTTCTGCTGGTTATGGAAACTTTAAAAGAATAAATGAAGAAACTGTTAATAATAATCTTATTACAAAAAACAATGCCACAGCCGATGGATTTGTTTATAACGTTGGATTTGGTGCGACAATATTTGTTTCCAATAATATTGCATTTGAAGCAACGGGTCGCTATCAAGGTGGTAAATTAAAAGGGGATTATAATCTTATTACTGAAACGACGGATAATCTTGAAATAAAATTATCTAATATTGATGTACTCTTTGGTATTATGATTTACATGAGATAATAAAAAAAGTATTTGAAAATATTTCAATAACAGGAAGTATGATGAAAATAAAAACGAGACTGAGTGTATTGCTATTTGTCTTTATTGCTGTAACACTAAATGCTCAGGAGCTATCTCTTAATCAAGCGGTACAAATAGCGCTTAAACATAATGAGTCGATTAAAAGATATCAGTCAAAAGTCGAGGAAAAATCATCACAGAAAAAAGCTGCAGTTGGAAACTATCTCCCGAAAATTACTTTAGCGGGCGGTTATACTTATTTGGGAGACGATGTTAAAATAAACACAGATCAGGTTAAAGGGTCGCTTGATGATATCTTATCGAAGTACGGTGTTATTATGGCTGATAATATCCTTGACTTATCACCGGATGAACAACAAGCTCTTTATAGTAAGTTCGTTAACTCTCTTGGAAAATTTCCAGCCTACGATTTAGTTATAGACAAACAAAATGTGCCAACTGCAAATATTGTTCTTATACAACCACTCTTTACCGGTGGAAAAATTATGGCGGGAAGCAATTTTGCCGAAGCTGAATATCAAGAAGCATCGATTGAACTGACCAAGACAACAAATGAAATAGTTCAATCAATGGTTGATATATATTTGGGTATTGCAATGCTTGAGCAGGTTGTTCAAACCAGGCAAGACGTTGTAAACGGAATTAAAAAGCATAAGGCAATGGCTCAAAAACTTTTTGCCGAAGGAATTATCTCAAAATACCACGTACTACGAGCCGATGTTGCAGTTGCTGATGCCGAGGCTTCGTTGGAAGATGACAAGAATAATTTGGAGCTTGCTTACCTTGCGCTAAAATCAACTATGGGTGTGTCTCAAGATACAACTCTGGTTTTAACCGATAGCTTAAAGTATTATGACTTTGATCTTAACAAAGAAGCGTCCGTTGATTCTGCATACGCAAATCAACCTTTGCTGCAACTGATTGATCAGAAAAAGATAATGGTGGATCAGAAAAAAAATCTTGCCTCTTCAAAATTCTGGCCTACAATATTTGCCTTTGGAGAAGTGGGTTTTTTCAGAAGAGACTTCCCGGGAATTGTTCAGCCTCCTTGGATGGTAGGTATTCAAGCCAATTGGGAAATTTTTAGTGGCTTCAAGGATTACCAAGAACTACAAGCCGCAAAGCATCTTGAAAATCAGTTGCTCCATGCAAAGAAAGATGCTAAGAATAAAATCAAGCTGTGGATAAATAAAGCATACACTCAAGCGGTAAATGCTAAAACTAAATATGAAAAGTCGGAAGCCACAATTAAACTTGCCAAAGAGAATTTAAGAATGTGTGAAAAACGCTTTGAGGAAGGTTACGGAACATCGCTAGAGGTAATTGATGCTAATATGATGTTAGAAGGGGAAAAGGTTAAAAGACTATCAGCCCTTTATAATTATTACAAAGCGTTAAACGAGTTATTCACGGCGGCAGGACAACCGACAAAAATTGTTGAGCTTATTAGCGAAAGTCAGAATCAATAGATTGAATAAAACTAATTTTAAAATAAACAGACGAAAAGAAAATGAAAAAAATAGTGTTATCATTTCCGTTAATTTTAATACTTATCTCTTTTGTATATATTCTTACTTCATGTGGGTCAGATAGCGATGATTTTGTAATAGGATTTACAGAGACCACGGTAATTGATGTTGCTTCCGAAATTCCGGGTAGAGTTGAGAAAATACTTGTTGAAAGAGGCGATACGGTTAAAGAAGGCGATACCCTCGCTCTTTTTGAACCGAAAATACTGGATGCAAAAGTCGGTCAGGCGCAGGGAATAAAACACGCAGCACGTTCATTAAAAGATATGGCAAAAAACGGCGCTCGCAAACAGGAAATTGAAGCTGCAAAAAACGCATATCTTATTACTAAAAGTCAGTTTGAGTATGTTGAAAAAACTTGGAAAAGAATGAAAAAACTTTTAGCTGATAGTGTAATCTCGCAACAAAAGTTTGACGAAATACAGTTCAAATACAATGCGGCAAAAAATCAGATGTATGCGGCTAAAGCCGTTTACGAAATGGCTAAAGAAGGCGCTCGCAAGGAGGCAATTAATATTGCAATAGGCGAGTATGAAGCAGCTGAAAATCTTTTCAACGAAGCAATGGCATATAGAGATGAGTTGGCATTACGCGCTCCGGTATCCGGCGAAATTTCAAATCAAATGGCTGACAAGGGGGAAGTTATCGCTGCGGGCTACCCGCTTGTTTCTATTCAGGTTCCGGAAGATACACATGTAATTGTTCAGATACGTGAAGACAAAATGAAGCCCTTTAAAAAAGGGAAAAAATTTACCGTAGCTATTCCTGCATTGGATAACGAGGAATATACTTTTGTTGTTAGTTACATTTCTCCAATGGCTGATTTTGCAAACTGGCTTCCGACAAACGATAAAGGCCAGATTGATTTGCGAACCTTTGAAGTTCACCTAAAACCAAAAGAACAAATTGAAGATCTCAGGCCGGGAATGACCGTTAAGGTATTACTCTAAAGCAATATTTGTGATGAAAAACTCCCCGATATTAAATATTGCCAAACGAGAATTAAAGTACATCTCTACTACTAAGAGTAGAATTATTCTGCTGTTTGTTGTTCCGTTGGTTGTTTACATTTTTGTCACTTTTATTTATTCGCATCAAATAATTCATAATGTTCCCGTTGCTGTTTACGATGAGGACAACACAGAGCTAACAAGGGCAATTACACGTTTTGTCGATGCATCAGCAACAATGAAGTTGGCTTACCGCGCCACATCGTTTAACGAATTGGAGGAGATGATTTTAAACGGAGAAATTCAAGCTGCATTTTATTTCCCTCATGGAATGACGGCTAAAGTAAAACGCGGAGGTAGTTCGCCGGTTAATATTCTAATAAACTCAACAAATATTGTTTACGGTAATTTGTTATATAAGGCATCATCGGAAATTGTTATTACCGTTTCGTCCGGAGTGCTACTTAAAAAGTTTATGATGAATGGCTTGACGAAAGAACAAGCAATGAATTTGGTAATGCCGATAAGACTTCATACACGCGCCCTTTATAATCCGAATTACAACTATATGCAATATTTATCGCCGGGTTTACTAACCGTGTTATTCCAAATGATACTTATGTTTGCCGGCGCCAGCGCTATTAATATTGAATTTGAGAACAAGACCATTCAAAATTTGCTGAGGGAATCAAAGGGAAAACCGTTCAATATAATATTAGGCAAAGCTTTGGCTTATGTTGCCGTAAGTATGTTCCCCGCAATTTTGATGTTGGGAGTTATCTTTCCGTTTTTCGGGGTTAAAGTTTACGGAAATATTATTGTGCTGTTTGTTTATCTGATGTACTTTGCATTTGTAAGCGTATCGCTTGGATTAATGCTGTCGAGTATTTTCCTCGAAAAAGTGATGGCATTGGATATAGCGTTTTTTTACAACTCGCCGGCGTTCGTGTTTAGTGGATTTACTTTCCCGGCGTGGGCGTTGCCGGTTTTCAATCAGTTTTACGGCAACATGATTCCTTATACTCATTTTGTTTACGGGTTTATAAAAATATATCAGATGAATACTCCGCTAAGTTATTTGGTTCCACATTTATTAATACTCGGAATCTTTTTAGCTGTTGGATTAGGAGGATCGTATTTTGCCCTAAAGTTCCAAATTAAAAAACTGAATCAACCGGCAGTGGAATTAAGTGTTTGAATATGTTTAAAAGATTGAAAGAAATATTTTTAGATGAAGTTAAACTTGTGGCAAGCGATCACAGTGTTTTGTTAACCGTGATAGTAGCGCCTATGCTTTACGCTTTTTTTCTCGGTTCGATATACATATTTAAAGATGAGAGCAACGTTAAACTCGGTATTGTTGATATGGATAGGACTATGGTTTCCCGCTCTATTGTAAGCGCTTTGAACTCTACACAAAAAGTGGAAGTAATAAACGAGCTTGATGATTATGCGGAAGCTATTGATAAAGTGAACTCAATGGAAATAAACGGATTCCTTTTTATACCGCACAATTTTGAGCGTGATCTAAAAAAAATGAAAGGAGCCGATCTTCCGCTGTTTTTAAATACAGCAAGATTTTTACCTTCGAACGACATTAATAAAACAATTACCAAAACCGTTCTGATGGCCGGCGCCGGAATAAGACTAAAATATTTTCAAGCCAAAGAGGAAATCCCAAGCAAATTAGCCATGACGCAAGTAATGCCCCTTAATCCTAATACGCACATACTTTATAACCCGACAAGCAACTACGGAGATTTTTTGCTTGCGGGGTTATTTCTTCTGATTCTTCATCAAACGTTGTTAATTGGGTTTGGCGAAAGTATTGCTTTAACAAGGCAAAAGGGGGAAGCCAAAAAATTTTACGAAAAATCGGGCAAAAATATTTTTCTGATGATGAACGCTAAAGGAAGTTTTTATCTCCTTTTGTTTAGCGCTACCGCTCTGTTCTTCTTTACTGTTGTGTTCCAGATTTTTGAAATAAGTTTCAAAGGAAATGTCTTTCTCGTAGCTGTCTTAACATTTTTCTTTTTGTTATCGGTTCTTTATTATACAATATTTCTGGCTTCGTTTTTTAGAACGCAAACCGGGTTAATGGAGGTGTTTGCATTTACCTCTTATCCTATCTTTCTCGTCTCGGGATATTCTTGGCCGTTGGATTCCATGCCAATTGTTTTACAGTGGATTGCAAAGTTTGTACCGCTTACTCCTTACTATGACGGTATTCTTCGTGTAACCCAAATGGGCGCAGAGTTTCGTCATGTTCAAGGCGATTTGATACACCTAATTATTCTGACTTTCGTAGCAATGGGTGCCGCATATATAAGAATGAAAGTATTGGTTAAAAGAGAAGAAGCCTAAATTTATTGAGAATATTTTTTAGGATATTCAAAGGCTATCAATTTACCGCAATCAGATTCAACCGCTTTCCATGATTTAACATTCAATTCAATTACCGCAACGGAACATGTGGGCATATTGTCAATATATTTGTCGGTTAACAGATTGACCAAAACGGTAAAGCCGGGATTGTGTCCGAACAACATAGCGCTGTTGTATTTGTCGTCAATTCCGTTGATCAAATTAACTAAGTCGTTAGTTGTTGCATCGTAAATGTCTCTTGTTACAATTATCTTATCAACAGGGTAGCCAATCTTTTCCCCAATTATTTTGGCGGTGGTAAGTGCGCGAGTTGCGGAGCTGGAGTATATGATGTCGGGATGATAGCCTTTATCGGCAAGCACTTCGCCCATTTTCGGAGCATCACGCAGACCTCTTGCATTAAGTTTCCTGTCATGATCCGAGACTCCTCTTTCATCCCAACTTGATTTTGCATGACGTACTATATACAATCTTTTCATCTTTTTGAATGTTGTTTCTGTTATATTGTTGCGACTAATTTAATAAAAGAAAAATTCAGAAGTTGAAAAATCAAGTACTGTTGTATGTTTTACAATATTATTAAATCAATAACAGTGTTGCCACTAATCCATCCGACTGTGGAAATTGGAAAGAACAATTGCCTTTATTTAAAACTATATCTTTCTGCGGTATGCACTATATTTGTTGTTGGTAGTTTTTTTCTAATTCATTAAATATTTGTTCAATTTTATCAACTAAGTCCTTGATTACTTCATCTTCTGTAACATTTAGTTTTGGGGGTAATGAAAGTAAAGTATCATCATTTCTTTTTACAAAATGAAAACCGAATTTGTCTCCAATTTTTTTACACTCGTGATTAAATAGGGCATTTCTACTCCAATTCTTTTTATCATTTTCAATAATACTAACAGATAACCAAAATGGTGTATCCGCTTCTTTTGCCCATAAACTCATCTCTAAATCTATTCCAAACCCATAGTTTTTTATTGCGAAGTATCTTCTATAACCAAATTTATGTCTCGTTCTATTCAAGCCTTTTGTTGATGTGTCTTTCCTTTTGTTTTTTAATTCATCTACAACTTTGTCAACAATGTCATAATATGACATAACCTTTTTAGGAATACTTGGCGATAAATCTTCATCTATGATTGGTTGAAACGAATTATTATCAATAGTATCACAAAACCCTATTATTTGGTCAATGTCTGATAATAAAGTTTGATTATTTTCTTGTGTAAGTTCAGATTTGATAGCATTCAGAATTTCATTCCAACTTTTTACAATAACAAATTTATTTGAATTACTAATTTTGACTTTCTGATAATCACTTTCTACTACTATATTCTCAAATTTACTATCAATTCTTCTAAGAACTTCTTCAAATACTGCTCTAACTCTTAAAGTTGGAACTAGAAAAATCAATACTGCATTTTCACTTAATCTGTTGATATATTCATTCGGTTGATTGCTTGTTAATGAAGCCCAGAATTTTGCTTCGATTAATAGAACTTCTTTTCCAAAGTTATCAACCCCACTGATATCCGGTCGTTCTAATTTGTCTCCAACATTTTGTGTTTGATACGACAGGTCTGTAAACTCCAAGCCAGTATTTAATTTTACAATATGATTTATTGTCTGTCTTGCTCTAATTGATTTTTTTAGTATGTAAGTCAAACTTTCAGATGCAATATCTTCTTGTGAGCCTTTAATTCTATTGTAAAATTGTCCTAATAATGATTGCATATTATTTCCTTTTATCTTCAGGTAATTTTCCTTCTTTTTTTCTATGATGGTACGTGTCTTTTTCTACGCATCGATTAATAATATTTCCCATATGCCAATAAGTAAAACTATCGTAGTCAAAATAGATTTGTTTCATTTTATAGAAGTAATCTTCATATCCAAATTGGTCAATGTGATTTGCAAGTTCCAAAAATAATTCTTTGTCAACTCTTTCTTGAACAATATATTCGTGAGGCCAAGTTTCCTTATAAGTTTTTGCAAAAATCCAATCTTGTCCCTTTATGAAATTCTTTAATTTTTCTGATAGTTTCATATTGTTCGGGGTTTCTCTTTAAATTACCATCAACATTCCCAATAAACGCATTACATATAATAAGCAAATTTACGGTTATATTGTATTGCTTACCATCAGTGGCAGTTGTCAAGTATTCCTTGACAACTGAAGATTGCTATAATTCGTCTTCTTTTAATATATTTTGTATATGCAAGCTAATGTTTTGCTAAAAGTTCTGCCAGTTTATTTTGGTTTATCCATACCGTTCTGTCTTTTGCCATAAGGCTAACGGTCTCAGCTATAAACAGTGCGGGTTTCAACGCTACACATTTGCAAGCCGATATGTTGTTTGTTTTTATTCAATGTTTTCATTTTTACCAATTTCTTCCGCATTACGAATGAGCCTGTGTCGTGAGTTGGCTTTTTATTAATTTATCTTTTCTAACCATTATTCATTTTCTTCATAGTAATAAGAATAATCAATACCTTTCATAAATGTTTCTCGGTCGTTTATTTTATCAGTTAAAGCATTTTTCAGCAAGGTTTTTAAAGTATTACTATTTACCGGACTTTGCTTCATGGCTTGCATATAATCTCTTTTACTTACTTTACTCCAATCGATACATCTTCCTAAACGTTTTTTTAATATCAAATCCAACCATATTCGAGTACTTCTGCCATTACCTTCCATAAACGGATGTGCAATATTCATTTCTATATACTTATCTATAATTTTGTCAAATGTAGTTTCAGGCATTGCTTCTATTTGTTTTAATGTTTTATCCAAAAAACGCGATGCAGCAAATTGAAATCCTCCTTTTAAAATATTTTTATGTCTAATTTGTCCCGCAAAATCATACAATCCACCAAATAAGTAAGCGTGAATTTGTTGCAATCCTTTAATTGTTCCAACTTCAATACTATCAATAAATGAGCTTTCAAACAAAGCATAGGCCTTTGTTTTACTTTTTCCGTCTATACTCTCATTACTATAAGTGAACCATTCAATAAATCTATTCGCTTTTTTGCTTGGAAATTCTTTACCCAATGCAATAATCCCATTATAATCCAACATATCCGATAAACGCTTTTTCCCATCGGGTGCCAATATTTTCAACTGGGTAGTGGCACTAACCACTTGACTGTTTTCTTTCTTTAATTTGGCTTTAAGATATTTCCAATAGTTACGGGTTTTAGAATAATCATCTTGATCGGTCAGCACAGCAACAATATCCAATACCGAAAACCACCATTTAGAGTTTTCTTCGTCCCAGATAGCACGAACTTCCCTGTCGTCAAAAAAGCGTATGGATATTTTTTCCTTGCTCATATTTTTATCTTAACTTTTAATACTTCTTTTACATTCATTTCTTTTTCAGATTTTACTGATATATTTCTTGCTTGCCCCTAACATTCCCAATAAACACATTATATATAATAAGCAAATTTAAGGTTATATTGTATTGCGTATATCCGGAATTAGCACAACCTTATTTTTATTTTAAAATACTAATTATTTTATAACTTCGCAGAGTTGCTAACCTATATATTTGTCAACATTAAAAATTGAAAATAAGAGAATGTGTAATAAATATATTAATAGCAGCAATAATAATCATATTTGCATTTGTTAGGTTAAGGGTGCTGATGCAAAGGAAGGTACAAAAAGCAAAAATTTATTTTCTTTTTCCGTTATTATAGGTAAATGAACATTCCATTTCTTATATTTGGCACTCAAAATATTTCAACAGAAATTAAAGGTGCGACAAATGGAATACTATGAACTACATCCCGAAACGCCGCAGATTAGATATATAAACAGAGCCGTAGAGGTTTTACGAGAGGGTGGAGTAATAATTTATCCGACTGATACGGTTTATGGGCTTGGTTGTGATATTTATAATCACGAAGCAGTAAAACGAATTTACGATATTAAAAATGAATCTGAAACCAAGCTATTTAGCTTCATCTGTCCTGATTTGAAAGATATTGCTAAGTATGCAAAAGTATCGGACTATGCATATAAAACGATAAAGAAACTTGTACCGGGACCATATACATTTGTTTTACCGGCAGCAAAAGAAGTTCCTAAAAAACTTTGGACAAAGAGGAAAACCGTTGGCATCAGAATTCCGAATAATCAAATTGCCCTTACTCTTGCTAAGGAACTTGGCAACCCGATTGTTAGCACAAGTACAACCACAAGACTCGGCAAAAGATTAAGTAACCCGGAAGAGATAAGAGCAATATTTGATTTTAGCGTTGACTTAATGTTGGCTAATGGAATTCAAGCAAATGAATCTTCGAGCATAATAGATTTAAGCGGAGATGAACCCGAGATAATTCGTGAAGGCGCCGGTGATTTGAGCATTTTTTATTAATCTATTATCGGGTATCTTTTAATATTGCATGTCATTCCGTCAATCTTTCAGCCGGAATCTATTGGTATCAAAGGAGATTCCCGATAAGAACATTTGGGAATAACATTTGACCATTCAACATATGTGCTTATTTTAAAGCAATACCCAAGAATTACCTTTCAATCCAGCTTGTCCGCATAGTTTTGAAATTAGGAGCAATCACAGTGTATTTGTATTTTTTAGTGATTGCTTTTTTCCATCGTGCTTTTTTATTGTTGGATGGTTTACTAAGCCAAGTTTTATCTGACATAATAGTTTGTATGCCATCATCGGTATCTATTGCTGCAATTAAGTTGAATCCGGCACCCGTTCGTCCGGCATAACTTCTTGCCTTTACAACTATTTTGTTTTTACCGGGTTTCAGATATTGACTGACATCCAGAAGAAGAAATCTTTTGTGTTCGGTAATTAATGATAGCGAACGACGTGCAGTAACTTTGCCGACAAACTTATTATTTATGTATAATTCTGCGTAGCTATCACCCATTAACTGTAACGGAGCTTCGTTGATTTCGCCTTTAATGGTAAACTCTTTTTTAAATTCCGCTTTGTCATATGCTCGTCTGCGGTTCTTTGCACAGTAAAGCCACTTGCTTTTAATTTCCGGGCTTATCAATGTATCACTTGCAAGCTGTTCTTTTATTTCGTTGAAGTACGCAATTAATCTATCGAACTTATCAAGTATCAGATTTAGGTTCTCATGTTTATAATACTTTAACCAAAGCTGTTCATAGTGGTATTTTAGATTATTAAGTTCGCTAACATTTAGATTAATCATTCCTGTAAGATCAACATTTTGGAGTTCTTCCTCTATCCAGCGTATTTGTTGCTTTGTTTCTTTCTCATTTGAATTTTTCTTGCTTAATTTCTTTTGCAGAGAATAAAGTGTAAGTTTTTGACTAAGATAATATTGCGTTTTTAATTTATTGATATACCAGTAGTCGAGATATAGCAAATATCTTAACAGTTCTAAGTGATCTTTATTTTTAATGACAATAGGATAGAATTCATCAATGACATCGTATGTTTTTGGTAAAGTCCATTGCATCCATGAGATGATTTCTTCGCGGTTAGTTCTGGATTCCCACCAACCGCCGGAAGATAGACTTAAAGCCGGATGTCGCCATACCTCATGCCACTGTATCTGATTGAACTGATTACTGAATGTTTTGTATAAGTTACCAAGTCCTTCATCATTGAGACCGAAGAAGTCACAAAAAAAGTTGTCGTTAAATTCCGATATTTTACTTTCCCCAAAGTTCCAAGAACATTGAGCCGACCAAGCATACCCGAAGAGGACAAATTCTTTAAATGTCTCGGCACCGTAATCACCCCAGTTGGAATTGATCATTCCTGTTGACCCATTTGAAATACCGCTTTTAATAAAACTTTTAGTATTAGGCAAAGCTATCTGATAAGTGGGAAAGGTAGTTCTAAAATTCCAAACAGAAGGAGAAACATAATACTTAAACCCAGCATCACGGAATAAATTTGTGGAAGTATAATTTGTACTTGCACCATAATGCCAGTCAACAATTATAATATCTTTGGGAAGCATTTCCAAAATATCGGGATGATTAAGAATAACATCGCCATACATCATCACTTTTTTGTCGTTTTTTTTACAGATGTCATAAACCTTTTTGTAATGCTCGGCATGGACTTTTGAAATACCTTTTTTAGAAGCGAGCTCTTTGCTTTTTCCTCTTCCCACATCGTAACTTTCGTCAGCGCCAATATTAATATATTCCGAAGGGAAAAGTTCAAAAATTTCATTTAGTAGATTTTCGATTAAAGCGTATGTTTTTTCTTCCGATACACTAAGCGAAGCAGCTCCCGGGTATTCTGCGTACTCCTCAAATTCTTCTAACGATAAAATATTTTCAAAGTGTCCCAGCGTTTGGAATATAGGTATTACATCAATATATCTTTCGGCAGCGTAATTTACCAACTCTTTAACTTCATCTTTAGTTAATGCGCCTCGATGTTTACCAATGGAAGGATATGAGTCGAACTCTAACATATCTTCCAAGTAAGGCATGTAAGTATTCATTTTATATCGTGCGATAAAATCGATTATTCGTTTGAAGTTTTCAATTGTTGATACTTGTCCCCTGCTTATATCGTCAGATACTCCTCGAACATTCATATCCGGCCAGTCGATGATATTAGCATTTGGTAATTGTGTTAATTGGGGGTTTTCAATTAATTGGATCAAACTCATTGCTCCATAGAAAATACCCCTATTAGTAGTGCTGCGTATAGAGATCATGTTATTATCGATTACCAGTTGATATGCCTGCTGCTGGATTGTTGAATCAACAGATCTTGGCAGAGGAAGCTCTTCGACAATAAGCAGATTTATATTTCCATTGCTCGTTGTAATATCGGGATCAATATTAAAATACTCGTCTAAACTCGTTGCAATTAGTTTTGCTGTAAATTCAAGATCTTTATTGGAAATTCTTATTGTTGAATTTATTGGAAATGTAAAATTACCACCCGAAATTTTTATTATTTGAGGTGTTGGAATAATCATGTTTTTAAATCCCGAACTTCCCAGAATTATCTGATAAAAAATGAATGTTAATAAAAATATTTTTTTCAAGCAAAACACCTGTAAAAAGTTAAAATAAAACGGGTTAGTAAGTTAAGGTTTATTTTAAGGAAAATAAATTTTAGTGACATCAAATTTTATTGTTGACTTATTTTAAAATTTAACAATAACTTAACATATGGATTAAATTTTAACTTGTAGCTTTTAAAAGTTTTTTAATTTTATTTGGTATTTCAAAATATAACTTTGGGAGTTGAATTGGAAGTATATTTAATCGCTACTGTAATTCTACTTGTTTTAGCTGTCATAGGATTGATAGTTGGCGTAAGTAATGACGCCGTAAATTTTCTTAATTCTGCAATTGGTTCCAAGGTAGCTCCACGTTGGGTAATAATGACAGTTGCAAGTATCGGTTTAATGTTTGGAACAATGTTCTCGACCGGTATGATGGAAGTTGCAAGAAAAGGTATCTTTCATCCCGAGTTATTTACCTTTTCTGAGATCACAATAATTTTTGTTGCCGTAATGCTGGCTAACGTATTACTCCTAGATGTTTTTAACTCCCTTGCTTTACCTACGTCCACAACCGTATCAATAGTATTTAATATGCTTGGGGCTGCAGTGTTTGTAGCATTAATAAAAATTGGTCAAACTGATAGCAGCGCTGCAGACTTAAATTCATACATAAATTCCAGTAAAGCGCTTGCGATTATTTCGGGTATTCTCCTCTCGGTTATTATTGCTTTCATTGCCGGCGCAATAATCCAATATTTAACGAGGTTGTTGTTTACTTTTGAGTTTACAAAAAAATTAAAGCGTTATGGTGCTATTTGGGGAGCGGTTGCTTTAACGGCAATAACCTTTTTTATTGTGATCAAAGGGGCAAAACACTCAACTGTTATATCCCCGGAAATTAGAGAATATATTTCTGCAAACACAAAAATGATTTTGTTGTATAGTGTTATTTTCTGGGCAGTTGTTTTGCAACTGGTAATGTGGTTTACAAAAGCTAATATCTTAAAATTTATTGTATTGATAGGTACGTTTGCATTAGCATTGGCTTTCGCTGCTAACGATCTTGTTAACTTTATTGGTGTTCCCCTTGCAGGGTTAAGTGCATATTCTATAGCAAGTAATGCTCCCGACCCATCAAACCTACTAATGACAAGCTTAAATGGACCGGTTGAAAACAATTGGATACTATTGTTAATTACCGGGTTAATTATGATTGTAACGCTTTGGTTTTCGAAAAAGGCTCGTGCGGTTACTAAAACCGAAATTAATTTAGGAAGACAAAGTGACGGTGACGAAAGATTTGAATCATCCGCATTAGCACGAACGATTGTACGTAGTAATGTAAGAGCGGCACAGAATCTTAGAAAAATATTACCCGATTATATAATTAAAGCTGTTGAAAAAAGATTTCAGAATGGAGAAATAACAACAAAAGATAAAGATGCGCCTGCGTTTGATTTAATAAGAGCTTCTGTAAACTTAATGGTTGCCAGTATTTTAATTTCGTATGCTACCTCCTATAAACTCCCTCTTTCAACAACTTATGTTACATTTATGGTTGCAATGGGAACATCGTTTTCCGACAAAGCTTGGGGAAGAGAGAGTGCTGTTTATAGGGTTTCCGGAGTTATAACCGTAATTACAGGATGGTTTCTTACAGCATTAATTGCCTTTTTTGCCTCGGGATTCGTAGCTTCAATTATATTTTACGGCGGTGCGCCTATAACACTAATTCTTATACTGATTTCAGGATATATTTTATATAAGGATCATATTCGACATAAAGAAAAAGAAAGAATTGAAGAACAGGAAAGTACGGATACCAATGTTGAGTGGAGTTCTGAGTTGGAAGCTGCAAATGCTTTAATGAAAGAATGTGCCAAAGTTTTAGAAGGTTCCTCGGACGTGATATTGAGTTCTATTGATGGACTGATTTCAGAAGACAGAAAAATATTCTATTCTGCTGATAACCAGTTAAAACATGCAAAAAAGAAAACCAACAGTTTTATAAATCAAGCATTTGAAGCAGCAAAACTTTTAGATGAAGAAAATCTAAAACTTGAGAGACGATACGGAAAAATTATTGCAGCTTTACAACAAATTTTCACAAACACAAAAAGCGTTTATCTGAATAGTTCTACTCATGTTGAGAATACTCATTATGCTCCTGACGAAGAACAAGCTGCCGAGTTAAAAGAACTAAGCAAAGATTTAAAGGAACAGATTTCATTAACATCAAAGTATCTTAGGAATTCTGAGGAAAGAGATATTTCGGAAATTGAAAAAGTAGCTGCGTCACTTCAACAAAAATTATTAGAATACGACAAAAACCAAATTCGACGAATAAAAGCCAAGAAAGGTTCAACAAGAAATAGCAAATTATATTTTAGTATTGTTTCCGATTTTGAGAATATCTCGACACAACTGCTTTCAATAGTAAATCTTTTCAAAAAGAATTATCGAACAATTGAAAAGATTGTTACGGAAAGTGAAGAAAGCACAAATTCATAGCGTATAGTTTATCTGGGAATTATTAATTGAGAGTATATACAAAAAGGCTAATGATATTAATATTATTGATGTTTTTATCATTAACCTGTTCTGATAAGAATGATGATAATGAAAAAACAACTCCTCATAAAAAAGCTGTTGATAGCTTAACCCTTATTAAGGAAAATGAAACTATACAAGCAAACAAACTAAGACACGATCTTGATTCCCTTAAAAAACATCTTGATAGTCTTAAAGCGATTACTTCTGATTCATTATAATAACCATTCGTCATTTATAGATTTAAAAGATTAATAAGAAATTTTAATTAAAAATTTGTATCCTTATAACTAATCCAAAAGTATTTTTACCATTAAAAATTACAAGTCATGAAAAACATAAAACACTTCGGCTTTGCTTTTCTATTAGTCTTAATTTTTTCGCAACCGTTTTATTCTCAAAATGCCGATAGTTCAAAATCTGAAAAAGAAATAGTATCAATTAGTTTACCTGATATCCCGATAGAACTTGAAAAAGCGACATCAATGATTAAGCTTGAGGAAAGTAAACTAAAAGATTCAAAAATAACGGAGAGTGTTCAAAAACAATATGACGAACTGAATTCGAATTATATAGATCAAAAAAGAAAAATAGATTCTCTTGATTTACAAAAACAAACTTCCGGAAAAATTAAAGAGCTTTTAAGACAATGGCAGGTTGTTGAAAATAATATTTCTCAATTGCTTAGCGATATTACTGACCAAACAACGGTACTTGAAGAAGAGAAATCAAAATTTATTAATCTTGGAAAATTATGGGAAAAAACCAAAACTGAGGCGGCTAAGAAGAAAATTCCATCTGATTTAGTTAAAGCAATGTCAGAACTTCAGAGAAAGCTCAAAAACATAGAAAAGAAGATTACTAACGAATTAAACGCACTACTTGTAATTCAAACCAATTTATCAAAAATTAGTATTGAAACTGAGAATAAAATTGGGGAAATACGAGATATTGATAATGCAAACAGAAGAAATATTTTAGCGCGTAATGCTCCGCCAATATGGACAATGGGTAGTGATACTACACAATCAAAACCGTTAGATGAGGAACTCAACGATATTTTTACTGCTTATAAAACAGCATATTCTGAGTTCTTGGTGACTTATAAAGATAGTATTCCAATCTATATCATAATGTTTATTTTGTTCTTTCTCTTTGTAAAAAGCCTTAAGTCATATAGTAATAAGATAGAATCAGATGATGAAAAAATTCAAAAGTCCTTGGTTGTATTGAATTATTCGTTTTCTGCTACCTTATTAGTATTTGGTATTTTAATTTCTATTTTTTATGGTGAAGCACCCGCAGCATTCAAGAGTATCGTAAAAGTAATTTTATTAATTCCATTAGTAAGAATTTCAGTTAAAATAATAAATCCAAGATTAGTAAAAACTCTTTATGCATTCTCAATATTATTCATAATCAATCAGATAAAAGTTGCAGCATCGAGCGCAACATCAATAGAAAGACTACTTCTCTTTGCGTTGGAAATTATTTCCATATTAGGAATAATGTTGTTGATAAGACGGAAGCATTTTTCTGAAAGTCTTTATCCCCAAGAAAGGAAATTTCTAGTTGTACTTGGTAGAAGAATTGCCTTGGGATTATTTGTTGTTTCACTTATTGCAAACATTTTTGGGTTTGTAAAGCTTGGTATCGTTTTAGTTAACGGTGTTTATGAAACTATCTTCGCAACATTTATACTTATTGTTGGCGTAATCATTATCCGTGTAATCCTACTGGTTTTTCTAACAACAAAATTTGCATTAAAATTCAGAGTAGTACGATATCAAGCTGAAAAGATAAAACGAACCATAGAAAAAATTATTCAAGTTTTGGCTAAAATAATTTGGCTAGTTGTTGCCTTGGGTGCATTCAATGTTTATGTGCCTGTAAGGGATTGGACAATTAAAATGTTAACCGATAAAATTGGATTTGGAAATTTTTCAACATCGCTGGCTGACATTCTTCTTTTCATAGTTACGGTTTGGGTATCGTTTAAACTTGCTAGATTTATAATCTTTATTTTGGATGAAGATATTTTACCACGGCTGAGTTTACCTAGGGGTGTTCCGGGTACTATTTCCACACTGAGTAAGTATTTTATAATTATCATTGGTTTTTTAATTGCAAGTTCTTCAATAGGACTTGATTTGAATAGGTTTACTATTCTTATCGGGGCACTTGGTGTTGGTATCGGTTTTGGTTTACAAGATTTAGTCAACAATTTTATTTCGGGATTGATATTGATTTTCGAAAGGCCAATTCAAGTTGGTGATGTTGTTCACTTCAACGATATAGAAGGAAGAGTGACGAATATCGGAATTAGATCAAGCAGAATTAAAACATGGCAAGGTTCTGAGATAATTGTACCGAACGGACATCTTGTTTCGAATGATGTTATAAACTGGACTTTCTCAGATAAGATGCGAAGAATCGAGATTAAAGTTGGTGTAGAATATGGTTGCGATGTGGATCAGATTAAAGAATTGCTTTTAGGCTGTGCAAAAGCAGATGAAAGAATTATATCCAATCCGGAACCAATGGTAATATTCAGAGATTTCGGTGAAAGCTCTTTGGACTTTGAATTACGCTGCTGGACAAACAATTTTGATCTTTGGTTTACAATAAGTAGTGAGTTACGTTTTGCAATTAATAAAACCTTTGAAGAAAATAATATTACAATTCCTTTTCCACAACGCGATATTTACATTAAAACCCCAAAGAAAGCCGATCTATTAGAGGAGAAAAAGCCTGAGGAACAAAACGAGAAAGATGAGTAATTATGCAAACAGTATTAGGGGCTGGTGGTGCAATTAGCACAGAATTAGCGAGAGCGTTAAAGAAATATACAAATAGGATTCGTCTTGTAAGCAGAAATCCTAAAAGAGTAAACGACTCCGATGAATTGTTTAAAGCTGATCTGACAAAACCAAATGAAGTATTACAAGCAGTACAAGATTCGGATATAGTTTATTTAACTGTTGGGCTTCCTTACAACTTAAAAGTTTGGCGGACAAATTGGCCAGTTATAATGAAGAACGTTATCAAAGCATGTAAACAGCTTAATACCAAACTGGTGTTTTTTGATAATATATACATGTATGATAAGAATAGCTTAAATCCAATTACAGAAGATGCACCTATCAATCCACCAAGTGAAAAGGGAAAAGTTAGAGCAGAGATTGCGGAAATGCTTTTAAATGAAATAAAATCCGGTAATTTAAAAGCACTAATCGCCAGATGCGCCGATTTTTATGGGCCGAATATTAAAAACACTAGCTTGTTAACAGAAACGGTATTTAAAAATTTAAGTCAAGGTAAAAAAGCGAATTGGTTGGGTTCGGTTAAATTCAAGCATTCATTTACATATACACCTGATGCCGGGAAAGCCACGGCATTATTGGGAAATACAGATTCTGCATATGGCGAGGTATGGCATTTACCAACCGCACCTAATCCTTTTACGGGTGAAGAATGGATAAAAAATATAGCAGAGGAACTGGGGGTTGAGGCGAGGTATCAAGTAGCACCGAAATTCTTGGTAAGGATAATTGGCTTATTTCAACCAATTATGAAAGAAATAGTGGAAATGATGTACCAATACGATCGTGACTATGTTTTTGATAGTAGTAAATTTGAAAAGAGATTTGAATTCACTCCAACTTCATATACAGAGGGAATAAAGAACATTGTAGATGTTGAATTCAGAAACACAAAATAAATAGTGTAAAACAGTTTAAAATATTTTTTATGTTTACAAACATAAAATAACTAATCAGGATCAAAATGAAAAATCTAATATTCCTTTTGCTTGCATCTGTTGTTTTGTTAGCGAGCAGTTGTACCAATGCACAAGAAACCAAAGAAAATGTTCCGGAAGGTGTGACAAAAATTAAAGTGATCGAACACCAAAATGGCGCCGGATATACTTTTATAAAAGGTGCAATTAATGATGGCTCGGAAGTATGGATTGCTGTAAGAGAAATACCGGTTGAGACTGGAGAGACATATTATTTCAAAGATGCAATGGAGATGAGAAATTTTAAAAGTAAATCGCTAAATAGAACTTTTGACAGCATATTGTTTGTTAGTAAATTAGCAAAAAATCCTGATGGTTCAGATAAACCAGGCAGTACTAAAACAGGAATGATGATGCCCGGTCACTCAAAACCTAAAATCACAAAAGATGAAATAAAAGTAACTCCGCTAAAAGACGGGCAAACCATTGAAACGATAGCCAAGAAAAAAGATGCGCTTAAAGGTAAAGTTGTCAAGTTCAGAGGTGTTGTAACAAAATTTAACGGCAATATAATGAATAGAAATTGGATTCATATACAAGATGGTACAAGTTATGGCAAAACCATTGACATTACCGTAACAACCAACCAGACCGCAGAAGTTGGTGAAGAAGTTGTTGTTGAAGGAACTTTAACTGTGAATAAAGATTTTGGTGCCGGATATTTTTATGATATTATTGTAGAAAATGCCAAGTTAATTTCTGAGAAAAAAAGTTAAATAAAAATTTCGGATTGCTTATTGATAACAAGCAATCCGAAAAACAATTATCTTATCATAAATTTAAGAAAAGGGACAACCTGAGACAATCCCCAAAACGCGATTCCAAAGAAAAGCCACACACCCAGTATTGTTGAAATATACAAACCGGTTTTTTCGGATTTGAACATATTTGCTTACGATAATATCGGACCAGTTGAATTGTATAAGGTCTGGATAAAGTCAATAAACCTAACAGATATTGTAAATCGAAATGGAGAAAGCATTTCAAATCACTGTGCATTGAAAGCTACACTGTTACTGAATTAGAAATTCCTTAAATTATCAATCTAATTTTTGAAAGAAATCACCATGCGAGGAAATCCAACATTAATATTTCTGATCTTTACTCTCATAATCTTTGCAGTAGATTATTACACGTTCAAGGGATTAAAGAAAATTGAGATTAACTGGAGCATAAGTTTTAAAAAGATTTGGAATACTCTCTTTTGGAGCATCCCTTTTGTTGTATTGGTTGCACTTATTCTATTGTATTTATTCCGTGAGAAAGTTGACCCAGCCTATGCACTTATTTATTTCCATTACTTTAGCGGATTTTTTCTGCTGATCTATATCCCCAAACTTGTATTTATACTATTTAACTTTATCGATGATATTTGGCATTTGGGAAAGGTTACAACTTCAAAAATTAAAAGAGGGAAAACTCCTGAGTTTGAAGGAGAAAAAATTACACGCAACAGGTTCATTACCAGAGCTGGTATTATTACAGCAGGTATTCCTTTCTTATCTCTTATTTATGGTATTGCATGGGGCAAATTTAATTTTATTGTCCGCAAGACGAATATTGAATTCAAGAATTTACCTAAATTTTTTAACAGATTTAAGATCGTGCAAATTTCCGATTTTCATCTTGGGAGTTTCTTGAATCACAAGGACAAGGTAGAGGAAATTGTTCAACTGGTTAATAATCAAAATGCTGATCTAATCTTATTCACTGGTGATATTGTCAATAATGTGTCGGAAGAAATTGACGAATTTGTGCCGATTTTATTAAAACTTAATGCACGGTTTGGAACTTACGCTATTTTGGGAAATCACGACTACGGCGATTATGTTAAGTGGAGTTCTGAAGAAAAGAAAAAAGCAAACTTAAAACGCTTGATTAAGATTGAAGAAAAAATCGGATTTAAAGTTCTACTAAACTCCAATGAAAAAATAAAAATTGGAGATGAGTTTATTTCACTAATAGGTGTTGAAAATTGGGGACTTCCTCCTTTCCCGCAATATGGCAACTTAACCAAAGCAATGAAAGATGTTGAGCCGGAATCATTTAAAATTTTAATGACTCACGACCCGACACATTGGGATGCTCAAGTTGTAAAGCAAACCGATATCAATCTTACTCTTTCCGGTCATACACACGGTGCACAATTTGGAGTAGAAATTCCCGGTTGGCGATGGAGCCCGGTAAATCTTAGATACAAACAATGGGGCGGAATCTATAAAAACGGCAGACAAGTATTAAATGTAAATACCGGAATCGGGTTTATCGGCTTTCCCGGAAGAATTGGTATGCCGCCAGAAATTAGCCTGATAACATTACTCACCAAACAACAAAATTATTAGTTTATTTTACGCGTATGCCATGCTAAATTTGCCTGCAAAGGAGGCATGATTCGGCATCTAAAAAAGTTGAATAATGAATGAAAGCCCAAACCAAGCTTATCTTTTAAGAGGATGTTCAAATTTGTAAAATAAAATAATGCACAATTGGGAACAAAATATTTTTTTAAAATGTTTAATGGAACGAAATGCTAAGATAATGCGTTCATTTGTGGAATGATTTGTTTAACTAAAAAATGGAGGTTATTATGTTAGTTCAAAGAAATGAAACTCTTCCTTTTTTTCCAAGATTTTTTGGAGATCTTTTTGACAAAGAATTTGCTGATTGGGCAAATTCACATTTTTCTACAACTAACACAACCTTGCCTGCCGTAAATATAAAAGAAACAGATGATAATTTTGAAGTAACAATGGCAGTGCCGGGTATGAGCAAAAAGGATATTAAAGTTAATTTGAAAGATAATGTCCTTACAATCTCTTCTGAGAAGAAAGAAGAAAACGAAGAAAAAGATGCTAACTACACAAGAAGAGAATACAGCTATCAATCATTCAGCAGATCTTTCACTTTACCAAAAGATGTTGTTGATGATGATAAGATAAGCGCTAAATATGAAAATGGTGAGTTACGCCTCATGATACCAAAGAAAGAAGAGGCAAAAACTAAAAAACCATTACAGATTGAAATTAAATAATTTTTAGAAAAGTGGCTGTTAAAAAAAAGGAATAAATCGTCATGCTGAACGTACCTGCCAATAAGGCATGTGAGATTCAGCATCTAGCTTTAAAATAAAATTAAATTGTTAGATTCTGAATCAAGTTCAGGATGACAGTTTAAAACAGCCACTTTTCAATATTAAGATGTGTTATGATTTTTAGGTTAAGTTTTTCGTAGGAGGTGGGATTATGAAAAGGCTGGCTCAAATAATGTTATTGCTGTTTTTAACTATTAGCTGCAATGCTCAGAATGTAGAAAGTAAGAAGACAGATGACAAAAACAAACCAAAGACAAGTATAATTGTCAATAAGGAATACGATGAAAATGGAAATCTAATTCGTTATGACTCAACGTACTCGTACTTTTATTCAAACATCGAAAACGATTCGACATTGGCTGATAGCTCGTTTACAAGTTTCCAAAAGTATTTTTACAAATCCTTCCCGGATTTTGAAAGTCCGTTTTTTGACGACATGTTTTTTGAAGATTCACTTTTAACATATGATTTCTACAAAAAGGATTTCTTTTCAAAGAGGTTTGAATTGAATAGAAAAATGTTCGATGAAATGTTTGAGAAGATGGACTCGCTTAAAAACAAGTTTTACAACGAGATTAGAATACCGGAGGGAAAGAAGGAAAAATAATACACTAAGCGACCAAGGAACGGTAGGTCCGAGGTCGCAGTGTAGCATAAAATTACTGAACTAATTTAGCTTCTAATATTACTTCAGTTCCTGTTAATAGTCTTGAGATAGGGCATTTAGCTTTTGCTTCAGCTGCAAGTTCATTGAAATCTTCTTCGCTTAAACCGGGAACAACAGCTTCACAGTTCAAAGTGATTGATGTTACTTTAGGACCGTTGTCATCGCCAAGTACAACTGTAGCCTTTGTTTCGAGGCTGGTTGGTGTTAAGTCTTTTCCACCAATAAGGGCAGCTAAAAACATTGAGTAACAACCTGCATGTGCAGCGCCAACCAATTCTTCCGGACTTGTTTCCGGACCATCTTCGAATCTTGATCTAAAGTTGAAAGGACCTTCGTAACCTGTAAAATTTAATAACCCGTTTCCTTCTTTAAGTGAACCTTCCCATTTCGCTTTTGCATAATGCTTTCCCATAATAATTCTCCTTTGTTTTTTTATGTATGAATTTATAATTATAAATATACACAATATTGGATAAAGCATCTTATTATTTATAAAATAATAGTAATTATTGATTTAATAAATCATTTTCATTTAATTCCCTCTCAAGAGGGGACTTAAAGAATTTGGAAGTTAGTTTCTATAATTAATGCTTAGCGAACTTCGCCTTCCTAATAATAATTTTATCCCACACATTACCAATTACATAAGCCTCTTTATCCAGCTACTACTCTCAAACATTTTTGACGCAAACTCTAAGTGCTTTTCTCGTACTGATAATCTTCTCACTAATGCGTCCTCATCTTTTGCATCGTGGGCTACTATTACAATGAATTGCAATTATACCTCCATAATTTTATTACTTAAATATTTGCTCTATTTTATTTTCACACCGTTTAATTGATGAATTGGAACAAGTTGATTTAAATTTATTCTTCTGTTCTTTCAAATATAATTAGCACTAAGTGAAATTTTACTCTCTGTTTACTATTTTAGATATATGAAAAAATTAGATTTCAATCCGTCAAAATCAACCGAGGATTTCAGAAGAAATTATAAACTGCACGACATTGCCGAATACAACGGGAAGAACCTTTTAACACAATGGGGATTCAAGTACATGGAGTTCGGTGAAGATAACCGTTATAAAAAAGTGTGGGAAAAAGGAGAGGACAAGCCTGATACAATAATTTCTTATAATAATAAATCGGCTTTGCTTGATTGGAAGGGCAAACATGGTTCAACATGGCTGGTAAATGAAAGGGCGGTAAAAGCATACGAAAAATGGAGCGCTGAGTTTAATCTTCCTTTGATTGTTGCCTTTTTTGTAATCAACAAAGAGGGAAAAATTCAGAAGAGAAAATTTGCGGTTCTGAATAAACACGAACATAAATTATCCGCTGGTAAACAATGGGATAAAAATAAAACCGTGGAGTTTCAAAAAGACTTGCCGGACTTTACTAAAGCGAATTTGCTAAAATATATTTAAAGAGAAACCCATCTTCTAGGCAAATAGTTAGAAAATATAAAGAAGCTGGTTTCTGAAAAATTTTAGAAGAAGTATCCAATAGTAAAATATAATAGTGTTGGACCTCTGATAATAGTTCCTTTGGTAATCCCTTTTTCGATAAGGAAACTTCTACCAATGGCAAAATCAGCAGGACCTACTGGGGTGTCGAATGATAAAATAGCGCCAAGACCTTGTTTGAAGTCCTTGAATTTCATCTCCTCTTTACGCTCCCAAATGTTTCCCACATCATAGCGAAAAGTTACAAATGCATCAAACCAGATTTTGAATGGAAGTTTATATCGGTATTGCAAAGAACCTATAAATATTTGTCTGCCTCTGTAAGCAAATTCTCTGTAACCTAAAAATGAATATTGACCGCCAAACCCGAATTGTTGACTTAGAGGAAGTGTTTCATCTCCAACTCCCACATGAATAGAAGGATTTAAAACACTAGGTTTAGCAATAGAAAAATAACCGACATACTCAATTGAATATAACGAATAGCTAATGTCTGCACCAAATGCTTTTTGCGAAGTCTCATAGTAAGTGTTGAAGTATGATCCGGAATTTGGATAAGGGTATTTGTCCTGCGTGTCGATTGTCATGCTCAAATTTAGAGCGGCAATATCAAATTTATCAGGTGTAATATTATCTCCGGAAATATTTCGAACGTAATTAGTTTCATATCTGAGTGTAGCAATTAGATTTCCAAATTTTTCAGCCTGCATTCCTATACCAATTGAAACACCGTATTTCTTCTGTCGGTACTCGCCGTTTATTGAACGTGAAAATCTTCTTGGATCTTCGAGTTGGTCATCTTTGTATGTGTAAATATCCGTCAAATCAAAATACCCCTTAAGTTTATATGTAAGGTAAGTATCAAAAATTCTATTGGCTTTATGCTCGGCAACTACAAGTTGATTTCTCATACCTCCAAAAAATGAAGCCCCTATTTCAGTACCGGTACCAAATAGATTTTCATCTCGAACATCAATGGAAAACTGAATGTAGCGTTCATTATTTGCCTTCAGACCAAAACGGGCAAGACTAGACTTTTTTTCTTCAACAACAATTTCTACATTTTTTCCTTCAGTAGCATTTTTTATTCGAATGTCAATTGATTTAAATAATCCTGTGGTTCTTAAATTTTTCAACCCATCAAATAAATTCTCTGAGGTAAAATATTCACCTGCCTTCATTGGAAATTCTCTTAGTATCACAGCATCATTTGTTTTCTTATTCCCAACAATACTAATGCTGTTTATTTTTCCTTCGTCGATGTCAATGGTAAGCTGACCAGAAGATTTATCGAAAGTAACCGAATTAACATCAGCTAGGGATAATCCCTTTTTTCTGTAGAAGCGAAGAAGGTCAATAAGTTTTTGCGAAACTATTTTCTCATTGAATTCAGCACCATTTAATGAGTTAAGGATTTTGTAAACTTTGTCCAAAGCTATTTTCTTAGTACCAACAACTTTAATGGAATTAATTATCGGCTTATACTTATAATCAATTTTTATTCTGGCAACTCCGTGGTCGATAACCAACATAGCCGAAATTGATTCAAAGGATCCTGAATTTAATGAATTTCCTAATTCGACTAATATTTCTTGATTACTTATGGAATCTCGATTAGCAAACCTTGCAACAAATTCTTTTTCAATCTTTGAATTACTATTGAAAGGTAAAATTTTATTAAAGTAGGTTAGGTTTTTACTACTGTGTTTTAAACTATACTCTTTGATATCATTTTTTATCTTATCAATTTGCTTAATTGTTGCTTGATAACCCAATTGAATCAAGCTATCCAGATTTGTAAAATCATCGTTTTGCTTATTCTCCAGATCTGGGGTAATAGTAACATCGGCATATTTTAAGTTCTCCTTTGTGACCATGCTCATTGGTATAGATACTAACTGGTCGGCAATTTTCAAAGGATCATCTAAGTCTTCTCTTTTTCTTAACGGACTAGTATTATTAACAGCAATGACATAATCGCTGCCGACTTCTCTTGTAGGTTTTGTCGGAACGTTTGCTACTACTCCTCCATCAACAAGTAGCATAGTATCAACATGAACAGGTTCTAATAAGAAACTCACACTTGAACTTGCCCTCATCGCTTTGCTGAGTGAGCCGCTGCTTATCATAATAAGTTTGCCGGTTCCCAAATCAGTACTAACAGCTCTGAACTTAAATTTAAGAGAATTAAAATCATCATGTGCAACATGCAATGGAGCGTTTAATGTTAGGTAATTTAAGTAATTAAGAAATTGTTGACCGGTATTGAATGACGTTGGAAGAACAGGAGTGAGTCCGTCAAACCTTACGGAGAAGAGGGCGATATCTTCGGTAACCTTTTGATCGAGGAAAAGTTCATTTCTGTTTGTTTCGCTAAATCTGTAAAAGTCGTTCCAGTCTGTTGATTGAATAATAGAATCGATTTCAGCGAGAGTATATCCTGCAGAATAAAGCCCACCTAAGATGCTTCCCATACTTGTTCCAACAATATATTCGATGGGAATATTGTTTTCTTCCAATGCTTTTAAAACACCGAGTGTTGCAATACCGCGCGCACCGCCTCCGCTAAGAGCAAGACCAACTTTAGGATGACATGCCGGTATTTCTGTTTTTAGTCCAAACGGTAATTGTACTTGTTCAAGTTTTGGATTAAGAAATAGGGTGTCTTGCTGCGCAATTGTAAAAATTGGAGCTAGTAAAAAAAGTAATACCGCTATTCTTAATTTAGTTAACATCACGGCATCAAAGATACAGGAAAAGCCGGTTATCTTCTGAAAATTTTAGGCATCTAGATAGCCGGCAAAATAAGTAATTAAAATTTGCGTTTTTTAGAAGGGGGTTGTTTCTGCAATTGTTTTTGTTTTTCTGCAGCATCCATCATCTTTTGCATAAATCCCCCGCTTTTTTTATCAGATGCTTTAACCGGTACTAAGTCATCGCCTTTTTTATGATTTATATAATATTGTTGCCCAATTGATAATAAGTTGAACATCAAATAATATAAATTAAGTCCAGAAGAAAAACTCATAAATAAAAACGTCATCATTATTGGCATGATATAAACCATTGCCTTCTGGCTCGGATCCTTAACAGTCATTCTCTGTTGTAAGAACATTGTTACACCGAGTATCGGCGCTAGCACTGTAATTTTATCAACACCGACAAACGGAATTGTGAAACCAAGATTGTAAACGTAGTCCGGTGATGCTAAATCCTTGATCCATAAAAATGATTCATGTCTAATTTCAATTGCTACTCGGAAAAACGTGAATAGAGCAAAAAGGATAGGCATCTGCAACACCATAGGCAAACAGCCTCCGGCGGGATTGACTCCATACGTTTTATACAACCCCATTGTTTCTTTTTGTATCCTCTGCTGATCGCCTTTATATTTCTCTTTTATCTCATTGATCTTAGGCTGAAGCTTCTGCATTTTTCTCATACTCAAATAACTTTGTCTGGTAAGAGGGTACAAAGCAATTTTGATAATGATAGAGAAAATAATTATTACTATTCCATAGTTAGGAATAAAACTATGCAGAAATGTAAACAGAGGAAGCAGTATATATTCTGAAATCGGACGAGTTATGAACTTGAGTCCAAAAAAGCTTCCAAAGTCAAAAATAGCATCGTAATTTTTATCGTATGATTTTAATATATGGTAATCAACAGGCCCAAGGTATAAATAGAAGGCGTCTTTTTGATCGTTCAAATTTCTGAAAGGAACTTTAAGACTCGCCTTATAATATTCACGTTGACCTAAACCCGGTATTTCTTTGTGTATTCCTTCGAAGCTGGCGCCACCATCAGATGATGGATTTTTCGGGGTAAGTATCATAGCAAAATATTTACTTTTAATACTGATCCAATCAACCTTACCGTTAATATCCTTTTCAACTTTTTCATCCGGACTACTGGCATCAATTATCACAAGTTCATCGCCCGAATAAGCGCTGGCATTTGAATAAGTTGCTTCGTCAACAGAATTTTCTTCAACAAAGTTTAAACCGCTTGCCCACTCAACGTCATATCTTAAACCGGAAATAACATCATTCATATTCACCATTTCAACATTGAACTTAGATTGATAATTATTCCCGAAGAAGATAAATTGTTTCTTAATTTCTTTTCCTTCACCAACAACAAAAGTATAAGTAATTACAAGTGAGTCGTTTCCTGTTACTTTGTAATAGTATGTTTCTGCAGAAGATTCAAAATCAAGTTTTGAAGTGTTGACCAACTGACCATTTTGAGTGACAAAAATAAGATCGAGGTCGCCACCATTTGTTTGGTTAATTAACTGAACATGGCGATTGTAAAAATCATTCTCGTCAACATTTCTGTAATACCAAGTATCATAATTCTTGAGATAACATTTTCTTATCTTACCACCTTTACTGGTAAGTTCCAACAAAGCAAGGTCGGTTTCTATTGTAATTATTTGCCCTTCCTTCTTGGATGGTGCAAAAACTCCACTTGACTCTGTTTGTTCAGTTTTGGCTTTTTCTTCAACTTGTTTTGCTGCTTGTTCTTGTTCAGCCTTGACGGTTTCTGCAACAGTATCTTTTGTTGGCGCTGTTTGTTTTTGGGTTAAAGTAGTATCTGCTCTATTAGGAACTTGAGGTTGAGGTTCTGGGGAATTAAAATATAGCCACACGACTAAGATAACTCCCATTAAAATAAAAGCAATTGTTGTTTGTTTATCCATTAAAAATTTACCGGTAATTAAAAATCATTAAATCTTCTAAACTTAAATATTATATTTAAGTTAGAAAAGTAATTTGAGAGAAAAATTAAAAATTATTCCGCAATTTTTTCAACAAATCAACCATGTCAGCTTCTATATCTCTCAAGTATAGTTTAGGATGTTTTTTCTTATTAAGGACGTTTGGAGAGAAAACAATATAAAGAGACTTACTACATTCAGATAAAATTTCTTTGTTATGTCTGTATGCTTCTTTTAAAAGTCTTCTCAATCTGTTACGCCAGGCAGCATTACCAGCCTTTTTAGAAATGCCGAATGCAACCTTAACGCTTTTTTCGCCGTCTTCCCCTAAATAAAAAATAGCCTTTAATTTTCGGCTATTTGAGTAAATTATTTTCCCGGATTTATACACCCGGGAAAAATCTTTCTTTTTTTTGATTCTTTCTTTTTTAGAAAGACCAAATCGTTTCAAGCTTGCCTCCCGGCAGCATTATTAATATTCGTCGCTAACAGTTAGTTTTTTTCTGCCTTTAGCTCTGCGTCTAGCTAGAACCGCTCTACCTTCTTTAGTAGACATTCTTTCTCTAAAACCGTGCTTATTTTTTCTTTTCCTGTTACTTGGCTGAAAAGTACGTTTCATAATTCACCTAATCATTAATTCATTTCTAAAAAAGAGAACAAATTTACTCAATTAATTAAAAAAACACAATTTATCTTTCCAATCCAAGTATATCTTGGATGTGAATCATCCCGACGGCTTTGTTGTTGCTGGTTACCACAATATTATTTATCGGGTACTGCTGGAATATTTTATTAGCTTCAAATAAAAGTTCGTTTTCATCAATTGAAAAAGGTTTTTTAAGCGTTAATACATCTTTGATCTTCTGATTTACAGCGTTAGCACCTTTATCTGCGATTAATCTTCTTAAATCACCATCGGTAAAGAAGCCAATTGGTTCGTCATTATCATTAACAATTGTAACCGCTCCGAATTTGCCAACAGTCATTGTAACCAAACATTCTGAAATTGTATTTTCAGCAGTTGAAGTTGGGTTCTGATCTCCGATAATATCTTTTACTTTGTAAGTCATTAAGCGCGTGTGCTCAACAAATTGCTGTGTACCCAGATCGGTTAAATTGTTTTTGGTCATTTGTTGAATTATTTTCCAAGGTGCTGTAATTGTGTGTGCTCCTATGTTAAGTGCATTACGAACATGTTCGATGTTTCTTACGGAAGAAAACATAATTTTTGTATCGTATCCATAATAATTAACGGCGTCAACACATTGCTGAATTAATGACAAGGCATCTTGCCCTTGATCTTGCAATCTCCCAACAAGGGGGCAAACATAAGTTGCACCCGCTGCCATCGCCATATATGCTTGCTGCAAAGTATAAACCAGATGAATGTTTACTTTAAATCCTTCATCGGTTAATTTCTTACAAGCTCTTACACCTTCCAAAGAAATCGGGATTTTATAAACAGTTCTGTTTTTATCAAGACCTAAAGCATCTTGTCTATAAACTTCCGATATGATCTCATCAGCGGTGCTTCCGAGTGCTTCGATTTGCAGTACAGGGACAATATTTGAAAGCTCCACTATTGTTGCATCAATATCGGTAATACCATGACGATGCATAAAAGTTGGTGTGGTTGTTAAACCGGATAGGAAACCTAATTCAAACGCTTCTTTAATTTCTTCTACATTTGCTGAGTCTAAGTATAATTCCATTTTTTATCTCAATTTTGTTTTAAAAATTTATTTTCTGTATTTAACTTCGATATTATGAATTTCAATTAATGGTTTCAGAAATTCTTCCAATTGGGCAATATCCAATTGACTGGCAGCATCGCATAATGCTTCACTTGGACAGGTATGAGTTTCTATAAATAATCCGTCAACACCAGCAGCAACACCTGCACGACCAAGTACTGGCAAGTATTGTCTTGCCCCGCCGGAAGGATCGGCGCTTGGAATTCCATATTTACGTATTGCGTGAGTTACATCAAAAACCACAGGGTAACCTGTTTCATTTAAATGATAAAAACTACGGGGATCAACAATCAAATCATTATAACCAAAAGTATAACCTCGTTCAGTAAGAATAATATTCTTGTTGCCTTGCGCCTCAATCTTCTGCACAGGTTTTATCATGTTTTCAGGAGCAAGAAATTGTCCATGTTTTAAATTAATTACTTTCCCGCTTTTAGCAGCTTCAACAACTAAGGTTGTCTGCATTACAAGGTAAGCGGGAATTTGAATAACATCAACTACATCGGCAGCAGGCTTTACCTGGTCCGGATAATGAATATCGGTCAGCAATGGAAAGCCAAATTCCGTTTTAATTTTTTCCAGAATTTTCAATCCTTCGTCAATTCCTGGTCCCATGTAATAATCAACCGAACTTCTGTTATCTTTTTGAAAAGATGATTTATATATTATGGGGAGATTTAATCTCTCGGTAATTTCCTTTAGTTGCTCAGCAACTTTCATCATTATACTTTCTTCTTCAATAACGCACGGACCTGAAATCAAAAACAATTGATCTGCACCGCACTCAACATTATCAACATTTACCAGCATCTTATTCATTTTTTTCTCTTCAAATATTTAAATTTAATTATTTTTAAAAAGCTTCGAACAAAATCTAATAAATTTAATCGAATATATGTTTATATACTCATAACAGATGAAAGAGATATTTGGTGTTTTTCTTTTTTTTCAATAAATTAAATATCATATAACAATAATAGGAGGAACTATGAAAAAATTATTTACTGTTTTATTCACACTTCTTTGGATTTCTACATTTGTAGCTCAGGAATCTTTTGTTCGTTCATATAGTATTCCGGTTCCTGAAATAGAGAATACTGGTCTTGGTGAAGTAGTAGCCGGTGTTGACTGGGATGGAGACGGAAAACTTGAGATATATGCCGTCAATAATATGCTGGATCAAGGTGGTTCGGAAGAAATTCCTAAAATTTACAAATTTGAATTTAACAGCGCTACTTCAACTTGGGATTCAGTTTGGATGACTACGGTGCTTGATATTCCAAGACAAAACAGTTGGGCTGCAGTAACTTGGGGTGACTGGGACAAAGATGGAAAACCGGAAATCATTTGGGGCCCGGCAAATTATTTGGGTAGTGATAATACTAATCCTCCAAGAATTTTAGTTTACGAAGCTCGCGATGATGGTAGCGAAGGTTTGGGTGTTGAAGGCTTTGGTATTACAACTCCAAATTGCCAATGGACTATTACTGACCTAGACAATACGGAACTTAGACCATTTAAATGGGAACTTGCCGATATTGATTCCGACGGAGATCTGGAACTTTGTTTTGCTGATAGAAAGGATGTATATTCATATGGAGTAATATCAGTAACTGATATTCCTGATAATGGGGATGGTTCGGAAATTTGGACTTTAGAAACATCTGGATTTGATACGGACATTCCGTCTAGTTATGATATGGTGGTTCTAGATAATACAATGTATTTAATTCATGACAGTGCAGAAGGAGATGTTACTCTTGTTTCTTACTCAAACGGTGCTTGGGAAACTCCTGTTACTTTAACAGGAAAAACTCCAGGCGGATCATGGAAAACCGCAAGCGTTGTTGATATTGATAATGATGGAAACAAGGAAATTGTTGTTGCTGGATGGGCTGCTCATTTTAACAATTTGTATCTGTTGCAACCTGATCCGTTTGAAAAACTTAAATCATATAAAATTGCCAATTTTACTTCTTTAATTGGAGAATTAGGACGGTTTAATGGTGGCGATGCCGGTGATATTGATCTGGATGGAAAAGTTGATATTGTCCTTGGTACAAGAGGAGCAACACCGCTTGCATCAATTGTTAGAATTGAATATCAAGGTGGCGATATTACCGATTCGACAAGTTATACTTATCAGATAATTGATTCGCTTGCATCGGATATTACAACACAAAGATTTGATATTGTAAAGATAGCTAATGTTGATGATGACCCTGAAATGGAAGTAGTTTATTCCGATGGAAATCAAATCAACAGAATACCGACATTTATACTCGATTATGAAGAAGGATTAGCGGTTGATGAAGAAGAAACAATTCCTAACGAATATTTCTTATCACAAAATTATCCGAATCCCTTTAATCCGTCAACAACCATTAGATTCGGTTTGAGCGAACAGTCCAGTGTTAGCCTAAGGATTTACGATATACTCGGAAGAGAAGTTGCCGTTGTTCTTGATAATGAGTCAAGAGCAGCAGGAAGTTATGAAATCACTTTTGATGCTTCTGTATTAGCAAGTGGTACTTATATTTATAAATTAACTTCAAAGAATTTTACAATGAGCAAAAAGATGATACTCTTGAAGTAAAATTAAAAATAATATTTTATTTTACTAAAGCCCACTTATTTAGTGGGCTTTTTTATTTGATCAACTTTTTCAGCTTTTCGATTTCATCACGTAAGTATGCGGCTTTTTCAAATTCCAGATCTTTTGCGGCTTGTTTCATTTCTTCGGTCATCTCTTCAATAAGATCGAACTTTTCTTCCTTCGACATATATTTAATAACCGGTTCTGCAACTTTTGAAAATGAAACTTGTTCGTATTCATCTTTCTTTCGCATATCGGCAATAGAAGTTGACCTTAGAATTTCGTCACGACTTTTGTAAATAGTTTTCGGTGAAATGCCGTGTTTTTCGTTATACTCTTTTTGGAGTTTTCTTCTTCGGTTTGTCTCGTCAATTGTTTTTCGCATTGAGTCGGTGATTCTATCGGCATACATTATCACCACTCCGTCTGCATTTCTCGCAGTTCTGCCGGCGGTTTGCATTAACGATCTTTCGCTTCTGAGGAATCCTTCTTTATCCGCATCAATAATTGCAACGAGTGAAACCTCAGGCAAATCCAATCCTTCGCGAAGTAAGTTGACTCCGACCAAGACATCAAAATCACCTATTCTGAGATCGCGGATAATTTCAACTCTTTCCAAGGAATCAATATCGCTGTGGATATACTTCACTCTGATATTCAGTTTTTCCAGATAGTCTGATAAATCTTCAGCCATTTTTTTCGTAAGAGTTGTCACAAGAACTCTCTCGTTCTTTTCCGACCTTGCTCTTATTTCACCTATAAGATCATCAATTTGATTATCAACCGGTCTGATTATAATTTCCGGATCGAGTAATCCCGTTGGTCTGATTATTTGTTCCACATAAACGCCGCCGGTTTTTTCAAGCTCATAATCACCCGGTGTGGCGCTCACGTAAATTACTTGATTTGTTAGGTTTTCATATTCATCAAATTTAAGCGGGCGGTTATCTAGCGCCGAAGGAAGACGAAAACCGTATTCGACCAGATTCTCCTTACGTGAGCGGTCGCCTTTATACATAGCGCGTATTTGAGGTATCGTTACATGAGATTCGTCAATTATAAGCAGATAATCATCGGGGAAATAATCGAACAAACATGCCGGTCGTGAGCCTGGCGGTCTTCCGTCCATGTGCCGAGAGTAATTTTCGATACCGGAGCAGTAACCAATTTCTCTCATCATTTCAATATCGTAATGAGTACGTTGTTCCAAGCGTTGTGCTTCAAGATATTTTTCCTGCTCGTGAAATTCAGCAAGTCTCTCTTTCAATTCTTCCTTGATCGTTTGAATTGCCATATTCACTTGCTCTTTCGTTGTAACAAAATATTTTGCAGGATAAATTGCCGCCGATTCAACCTCTTTGATAAACTTACCCGTCACTGAATCGATTATGGAAATTCTTTCAACCTCGTCGCCCCAAAATTCAACACGTATTGCTTCCTCATATTGATATGCCGGAATTATCTCAACGACATCTCCTCTTGCGCGGAATGTTCCGCGAGTAAAATCCACATCATTCCTTGTGTAATAAATATCAATAAGTGCCCGCATAAATTTTTTGCGGTCCAACTCCTGACCCTTTTTAACAAATGTAATTTGCCGTGCGTATTGATCCGGAGCGCCGATTCCATAAATACAACTTACGCTTGCAACAATTATTACATCGTTTCTTCCTTCGATAAGAGCAGTTGTTGCCTTAAGCCGTAGGCGATCTATCTCCTCGTTTACAGAAAAATCTTTCTCGATATAAAGATCACTCTTTACTACGTATGCTTCCGGTTGGTAGTAATCGTAATAACTGATAAAAAACTCCACGGCATTATTCGGGAAGAAAGATTTAAACTCCGAATAAAGTTGTGCGGCTAAAGTTTTGTTATGAGAAATTATTAAAGTCGGTTTATTCACTCTTGCAATAACATTCGACATAGTGAATGTTTTACCGCTTCCGGTAACGCCTAGCAGAACTTGGTGCTTTTCACCATTTAACAATCCTTTTGTTAGTTCATCTATAGCTTGCGGTTGATCGCCAGCGGGTTTGTAGTTTGATATCAGTTCGAATTTTTTCATGCCTGCCGAAAATAATAAAATATGCTTAACTAAGTTTAGATGATTTTAACTTATCAAAGATTCAAAAGTGGAAATTTAACCATTAAAAATTCTGTTAAGGATTTCGTCGCTATTTACCATTTCTTCAAACGGTGCATTGATGAACTCAATGTTAGTAGTAAGCGATCGGTACTTTAGCTGATGTGTTACGGCATTACGTGTATTTATAACAAAAACTTTTACATCACTTTCCAACTGTTTTTTGAATAATGCTCTAATGTGAATATCGGCGCTTGATAAAGAATATCCAATAAAAACTATTTTCTTTGTTGATCTTATTTCCCTTGCCGCTTCGCTCATCAACTGCGAAATTATAGGTTGGTTCAATCTTTTTGAAAAAGAGGGAGCGAGAATTAACGTCTCAAACTCTGTACCGTCAATTGGGCATTGGTAAACATATTTTTCCCTCTCGGGGAAAGTATAACCTGTAAATTTACCTTCGTTCAAATCAATATCTCTATCCCAAGGAGTAAGCAGAATTTGATTGCAGCAATTACAGTATTTCCAATTCAGACTTCCGTGAAGTTTGATTATCTTTATCGGAACCGGAGAATTTTCACCGTTTACTTTTACAGGCTGGCGCGGGTCAATCCAAAATCCAAATCTTTTTAATTTATCTCTCTTGTCATAATTCATTAGGTGGATGCAATAGTCAAGATATCCGAACTTTTCAAACATTGGCTCAAATGCTTGTTCGAGCATTGTATCGTAATTCAGTGTGAGTATTGATACATTGGAATTATATTTCTGTATTGCCTGCCAAAACTGATGATAAACATGACTCTTTTTATCGGTGCTTTTGTTAACAACATGGTGAATAAGTTTGATCAGAGATTCTTTAATGTTACGAATTTTTTGAACGGTGTATTTTACATTGAGACTTTCATTCTGCTGAATAAAATAATCGATAAAACCAAATACCGATTCCAGATCAGGGTACAAATTGTGTTCTGATGAAAATTTAAAATTATCTTTTATAAAATTTATAACGGATTTTCCGATTTCAGATTCTGCGATCTCTTCGTCATGGAGTATCATTGGAAGAATATGTTTCTGAAGCGGAACTCCGTCAGGATGAGAAGCTCCGGCTCCAAGAACAAAAACAACATCTCTATAATCAGGATAAGACAAAAATTTTAGATTACTTTCATCCATTTTTTAGCAGTACTGAATTCATTAAAAAACTAGTTGCGTTATACATCTGCAATAATAATGAATTTAGTGAACATATCGTACTTTATATTTCAGTACGGTTTTGGAATCCGCTTTTACCGGCACCTTGAATAAAATTGTTTGTGAGTCTTTCTTTTGATATTTGAGTGAAGAACTTAAGATTTTCCAGTTTAATCCCATCATTCGCTCAACATCAACAACAATATTTTCTTTTTTCCTATTGGTAATGGTTACTTCATATGTTTGTTCATAAACATTGTCCGATATTCTTTTGTTTTCCGTTTGAACGTCATTAACAACAATATCAAACGCTTCGCCGATTTTAAGTTTTACTTTTTCCTTTGTTGGAGTATGATCTATCATATCCTCGCCAATAAATTCAAGAGCGTCACCATCAGATTTATATACTCTTACTTTTCCTTTCGGCATTGGTTTGGCTAGATTGTTTTCCTTACTGTTTTCGAATTCAACAATTACGGAAACTTTTCCTTTCTGTGTTGAACTTCCATAATAACTATTACGATTTCCGTAATAATATTTCTTTTCTGCGTTTACATCGGCAGCTTCGAATAAACTGATTTGCTTTGTTTCATTATTTGCCAAGGTGGTTTTTCGTTGAAGATCATAAATATGATATTCAAAGAAACTTTTTTCTTGAAATTGATCTACCGCAGGCATTGCCTTTGCCGCATAAAGTCTATCGTACTCAGGTTGATAACGGTTTTGCTTCTGCACTAAATTTACATCGCCTGCCACTAATTTTAGTTTAGCGTTTTTAAAAGTTGAGCCGGATTTGTTTTCAACGCTTACCCAAGAATTAAGATCAAGCTTTGTGTCATCTTCGTTTAGCACAACAACATATTCCGCATGCCAGTTCATACCGGAAGTTTGGTAAGAAACCTCGACATCTTGTTTCCCAGAATTATTTGAGTTTACCATCCAGATAAGTGTTGGTCTGGTTATTAAACCATCCGGAAGTGATCCCACGGAAATTTGATATTTGCTAGCGCTAGGGAGCATTAAAAGTCCGCCGTCTCTCTTCTGCAACACAATTTGAAATCCGTTAGCTGAGAGAAGTTTACCTTCAATAAATTCTCCCTTTTCGCTGACCAATTGTATATCCTTATCAATATACTTGTTGAGAATTTTATCCATGCTTACCAAATCGTACTGAAAATTCTGCTCAAGCACTTCACCGTCAATATCAATATGTACACTTGTAGGGTCTATAAATTGTGCTACATCTGTAAGTTTGATTGTGGATATTCCTGAAGAGATGTTCAATTCTCTAACATCTTTAACAACTCCAAGATTTTGGTTATAAACCGTAATCGTCACTGATTTTTGGTTTGGCTCTTGTGCGGTTAATAGAGCTGAGGTAAAAACAAGCAATAAAGCTACTTTGAAAATTGTAAAAGTTTTCATTTTATATCTCCTATTTTGAGAATACTTATGTTATATACATTCAAAAATTGAATTTGTTCTGTCATTTTTTAACGGGGGGATAAATTTACACTATTTCAAATTAAGTAAAACTTTTCTTTTATGCTGAAATAACAGTTTTTTGACTAAAAAATATTTTTTTAAAAAAGTCAGATATTGTTGAAATTCTTTTGTTCGGATGCTTTATATTCTTAAGTTTCAAGCCGAAAATTTTAAGATTATTTTAATGGAAATGAGATGACTGAGAAACTTTTTCAGCGTTCACCGGTGGTTGATTACATTGCCATTACTATTGGTGCAATACTTATGTCAATTGGAATAGGGGTCTTTCTTGTCGATGCAAAAGTTGTTCCTGGCGGTGTAAGTGGTTTGGCAATGGCTATGTATTATTTAACAAATGGTTCTCTTCCCGTTGGGTTAATGGTATGGGTGTTCAATGTGCCTCTTTATATTTGGGGAGTTAAAGTCCTTGGCAAAAGATTCGGTGTAAGGACATTTTATGGCTTTTCGATAAATGCTTTTTTTATCGATTTCTTTCGCGGCGATATTCCCGGTTTCAATTTTGTAAGATTGCAGGATACTCAAACAGTTCAGAATTTACTCCAAAATGATTTTCTTTTTTTGATTCTTATCGGAGCGACATTTTTAGGAGTCGGTTTGGGAATTGTATTCAAGTTCAAAGGAACAACGGCTGGTACCGATATAGTTGCGGCAATAATGCAGAAAAAATTCAGCATCAAACCGGGGCAGTCAATTATGATGATCGATTTTATGGTTATCACTGTTGCCGGACTGATAATAGAGTTTAAGGATTTGGCGACCGATAAACCTGCATTTTTATTAACTCTCTATGCGCTCTTCTTACTCTTTATTTCCGCAAGAATTGTTGATGTAATAATAGATGGCTTTGATTATGCCCGCATGGCTTATATCGTTTCGGATAAGAATCAAGAAATTGCAAAGCGAATAATGACTGATCTGAGTAGAGGAGCTACAGCAATTAAAACACGCGGACTTTACAAAAACATCGAGCGTGAAATGATAACCACAGTTGTTACATTAAAGGAATTGGGAAAACTTACCGAATTGATAAAAGAAATTGATCCCGATGCTTTTGTTGTAATAAACAATGTGCATGAAATTCTTGGTGAAGGATTTAGACGGAGAATCTAATTTAACTACTGCCACTGCTGATACAGTGGCAGACAATTAAAAAGCGAATCAACTGATTCGCTTTACAATTCAATTACTTAATCAAATAAATTTCCTTTTGCGGATCGGATAAGAATTTGCAACCGTCTTTTGTTACTACAACAATCTCTTCGATGGTTGCAATTCCGTGATCTTTAATTGGAAGTCTCGGCTCCAATGTAAAAATGTTATTCTCTTCAATTTCAAGATAAGGGATGTTGCCGTAACGCTCCCATCTTGGTCCAAGAAGTGCGCCGCCGTCATGCGCCACTCTGCCCACTTGATGTCCCAATCCGTGCGGGTATTCTTCGTAACCGTTTTCAACAATAAAGCTGCGCGCTACTTCATCAATTTCCCATCCTTTCTTGCCAGGTTTCAATGCATCGGCTGCCAATTGGATGGAGTCAACAATTACATTGAATCCGCGCATTACTTCTGCCGGCGGCTCTGTTTCACCGTCTCTTAGCACGTACCAAGTCCTTTGCAAATCGGAACAATATCCGTTTAACTTAATTCCGAAGTCCATATTAATTACGTGCCCTTTTTCGATAACTCTTCCGGTAGGTCCGGAGTGAGCTCCGGCAGAATCGGGACCGGTAAAGACAGCAGGGCAATGTTCTTCGTCCCAAGCCATTTCCCAACCGTTTTCTTTTACTATACCGCGTACAAAGTCGGCAACGTCTTTTTCTGTTTTGCCCGGTTGAATAAAGTCGGTTACCTTATCGAAAATAATTAGTGTTTCTTTAATTGCTTCTTTAATCAAGTTGACTTCTGTTTCGGATTTTCTCCCTCGCAGTGCGGCAACAATTTCTTCCGAAGAAACAAATCGATCTTTGTAAGGAGTATCTTTCAACAGATCAACTAATTCAAGATATACACCGTGTGTTAAACCATCGGCAAGGCTGGAATTACGAGAATAATTTATCGCAATAGTTTGCGGGTCATATTTCTCCAGTATTTTTATCAAATCTTCTTTTACCGATTTAAGATATGAAACGATATTCTTAAACGTGCCAACTGTTTTCATGTTGGCTTCTTCGAGTGAGCCGATTATCGCGGTTGTATCGCCATCCTTTGTAATAATAAATGCCGAATGCCAAGTTGCCCCGGTTCCCACGATCATATCCATCATAGGATCTTTGATGTTTCCTGTTTCTCTCACAAACGTAAGCCACATATCGATGTTTTTTTCATTCAGTATTTCTACCGCTTGTTTTTGTTTTTCTAATATCAATTCGTTTGCCATATTAACTCCAATTATTACAATTCCTTTTAATACAAACCTAAAAATATTTTAGTTAATATGTTTGGCTTAGAATAACTCTATTATTCATTGTTGTTAGTAAGGATGGACTTCTTGTTTACACCGGCAAACTAAGAAGTGATGTTAATAATGAAATCACAAAAGATAGAAAGAATATAATTGACAAATTTTTATAAGTAATGGTAAATAGTTTTGAAAATTTTATTTGATAGTTCGGTTTTAATTGCTTCGTTTGTTGAGTCACATCCACAGCACAGAATGGCTTTGGATTATTTTAAAAAAGCCATGAACAAAGAATTCGAAGGCTCATTCCGTTTGAGAAATATATAGTGTACTTACAAGCGCTCCGTTTAATCCTCGAATAACGCCTATTATTGAAAAAAGAATAATTGAAAATAATATAAAGGGAAATGCTAAAATTATTTATCTGTCAGACAGAGATTATTTTAGAATTTTGAAAAAAGTCGAGGACTACAATTTATCGGGCGGAATAGTTTATGACGCAATTATAGTAGAGTGTGCCGAAAAATCCAAAGCAGATATAATTCTAACATTAAAGTAAAAGATTTTATGCGTTTAAACATTAGCAGTTCGATAAAAATAATTACAGTGTGACAACTATAATTTTCTTGCAATAACAATTACATCTTTCAGTACATCAACAACACCGTTCTCCGAGTTACTTGCTTCGATAAAAACTATGTACATTCCAATTCTAAGCGGATTTCCGTTATCGTCCAATCCATCAAAAATTTCTGTTCCGCTCGAAGCCGAAGGTTTGTTATTTACTAATGTGCGAACCAATCTTCCTTTGTCGTCGAATATTTTTATTCTGATTTGAGCAGTGTTAACGGAGAGATTATAGCTTATCATTGTAAAATCTTCGTAGCCATCGTTATCGGGTGAAAACGGATTTGGTGAGAAGGATAACTTTGCTTCGGATATATTTCCTTCTGTAAAAACTGAGTTTTGCATAGCGGGAGTTGCCCCGATCGGGTCAACGCAAGTGCTCCAGTTTGCTCTGTCGTTTCCATCCAAATTCGGATTTATTCTTTCCAAGGATTTATTTTTTGTAATATTGATATTACGGTTATGCCATTCGGCTTTGTAATTGATAGAATCGATTACGTTACCCCAATGATCTAAAATCATTATTGTTTCTTCGTCGTTTGACAGGCTTAAATCGCCTGTATTGGAAATTATAATTGATGCATTATTTTGTAATTCCGGATAGAAATTGAAAACGGTCGAATCGGCTGCAAAAATAAAATATCCGTTTGGACTTAATTGGAAGAATGTTTTCGAGAGTTCAAAATAGTTATTAGAAGCATCAATCAAGCTCCACCCGCCGATATCAATAGGTGAGTCCGTATTGTTGTATAGTTCAATGAATTCCGAATTATCATTGTCAGGATCAAACATGATTTCATTAATTTTGATATCGTCTTGCGAATAAGGTTGGGTTTCCAATATGGAGTTGTTGATGCCGGGTGTTGACCCTGTGACGCTTAATGAAGGCAACCAATTATCAATATCTGTAGTTGGAGCATCGAATGACACTCTCTCAAGCGATCTGCCTTTCTCTATTTCCCAATCGTTATTATAGTATAAACTGTCAATCACCTTGTTGTTAAAATCATAGAACAAAATACCGTCATCATAATTCCCCAAAATACCGAAATAGGTTTCAAATATTTTTACTTCGGTTTTTAACTTCAATTTTGAGGTATCCCCGGTTATAATAAAATATTCTCCGGCTTGTATAACGGCATTCTCCTCGGTGATTTTGTTTTTTGTCGGTGTAGTTAGCAAATCGCTTATTGACCAGTTCTTAATATTGATTGGCATCTCCGAATTATTATAAAGTTCTATCCACTCCGGTTCGTCAGTATTTGGATTAGCCATAAATTCATTGAGTATTAATGAGTTTTTGGGAAAGCTTGGATGAACAATTATTGATAAAATGTTATTGGTTGTATCGTTATCCAAATATGAAATTACTTTGCAGACAATTTTTGTTGAATCATCGAGAACAAATGGGTTTTGTGTAGTAATAGTAAGGGAATCACCGCTTTTTAAATTCAGGTTGTTAAATCTCTCCAGTTCGGATAAGTTGTTAGCTTTTGATAGCTCGATTGTAACGGAAAAATCGTTAATTTCATTAACTCCGATATTGTGAATTGCAGTGCTGACAAAAACATTTTCATTAAGAGTCGGGAATTCCGGCTTGGTTGTGATCGAAGTAACTTTAAGATCGTAACTTTTAGGGGTTATACTGTTTTTACGACCGGGGGTACTTAGTTCAATATCAACGGAACTATTCCAGTTTGTTGAGTCATTCGATTCGGCATCGTAAAATATTCTTTCCAGAGAATAGCCGGAAGTACCGCCCCACAAATAATTGTATTGAACCGAATCAATAATATTTCCGTATTGATCTTTTAATACGATTCCGTCAAGATCATTGTTCAAATTTGCGAAACCGCTTATTATCATTGGCGAAGGAATGTTTTTGTGATATTCCCGTATTGTGGAATCTTTGGCAATCACAAAATAATCATCCCCTTGTATTGGAAAATCGCGGTTGATGATTTCTGTTGTTTTTGGTGTTGTGTAAATATCGGAAATTGTCCAGCCCTTCAAATTCACCGTTTCGGCGGTAGTATTGTAAAGCTCAATCCACTCCGGCTCACCGTTTATCGGTGAGTACATTATTTCATTTATTACCAATGTTTTTGGAGGATAACCGAGTGAAATTTCCGCATATAGTTTGTTGTTGCTTGTATCTTGGTCTTTACCGGAAACAACTTCAACTAAAAATGCGTGTGTCTCCTTAATTGAATCAATTGCATGGTTAAATATTATATTGATCGAATCGTCCTTGTTTAACTCGGTCAAATTGCTTGTTTCCAACAACCGAAAATTTGTTGTGTCGAGATTTACGTCTTCGAATAAGTTTACCGAAAAGGAGAGATCGTTTTTTCCAATGTTTTTAATGATAACAGAAACATTCACACGATCACCATACAGCGGGAAACTCGGATTGAAATCTATGTGTGATATTTCAACATCATAATCACGTTTGGCAATTGAATTAACCGCTCCTGGCGTTCCGCCCGAATCGAGTTTTGCGGTTGCCCAATTTGTAGAATCGGTTGAAGGAAATTCGCTATCAATTCGCTCGAGCGATACTCCGTTTTCTCCGCCCCAAACAGGAGTGTATTTTAAGGAATCGATTACTCTGTTAAGAGAATCCAATATCATTATTATGTCACCGGTGTTGTTAAGATTGGGAAAACCTGAGATAATGAAATTTAACGTGTCACTATAAATATCGAGGAAAGAAGAATCTTTTGCGATAACGAAATATTGTTTAGGATAAAAAATAATTTCATTATCAATTACTTTTACAGTATCAACTTCATCTGCTATTTGATAATTCTTTATATTAATTATTTTGTCACTTCCGTTATACAACTCAATCCATTCCGGTTCCGGGCTGTTGGGCGCATACATTATTTCGTTTATAATTATATCGTTTCTTACTTCATTTATTTCCACTCCGATGAGGTTTGTGTAAGCGGTATTATTCATACTATTCATGTCATCATCATATATAAGTTTTGCCATATAATAGTTTGTTCCAATATTATAATCGGATAGCTCAATATATAAATCGGCACTATCATTAGGAGCCAATGCGGTTTCATCAAACTGATATACAAACTCGTTATCCTGAGATATAGAGTCGACGTTAACATCGTGAAATATTTTAAGACTATAATTTGCCGAATAGTTCTTGCCAACATTCTTAACGGTAATATTTAATTTTCCGGTTTCGCCGATTATTGCGTAATTGTTTTCCGGAAAGAACCGGTCAATTGCCAAGTCGTATTTTCTCGGTGTAATGGAATTAATAATGCCCGGTGTTCCACCCGAATCAAGTATCGCACTTCCCCAATTTGTTGAATCAACTGACGGGAGTTCACTATCAATACGTTCAAGCGATATACCGTTTTGCCCACCCCAATCGGGTATATATTCTAAGGAATCAATTATTCTGTTCAACGAATCCAAGATAATTATTCTATCGCCGGTGTTATTGAGATTGGGAAAATCGGAAATTATAAAATTCAAAGTGTCGCTGTAAATATTGATAAATGAAGAATCCTTAGCGATAACAAAGTATTGAAAAGGTTCAAACTGGATGTTAACGTTAATTGCTTTTACCGTATCGTTGTTATCTGCTATTTGATAATTTCTCAGATTGATTATTTTATCGCTTCTGTTATATAGTTCAATCCATTCGGGCTCGGGATTATTCGGTGCATACATTATTTCATTTATTACAATATCGTTTCTATTCTCGTTGGTTTCGACAACGGTAAAATTCAAAAACGCAAAGTTGTTATCACTATCCAAATCATCGGCGTATATGAGCTTTGCGATATAATAATTCAATCCGATATTGTAATCGGTTAGTTCAACAAAAAGATTGACGCTGTCGTTTGGGGATAAACCGGATTGATCAAATTGGTAAGTAAGTTCATTTTCCTGGGCGATAGAATCAGCATTGATATCGTGGAAGATTTGTAACGAGTAATTCCCCGAAAAATTCATTCCCAAATTTTTCACGACAATATTTGGTTTTACCGGATCACCGATAAAAACGAATTTGCTTTCAATATAAAACCGGTCAATGGTTAGGTCGTATTCCTTTGGCGTAATGGAATTTATTTTCCCCGGGGTACCTCCGTAATAACTTATACAACTTCCCCAGTTAGTACTGTCGTTGCCGTTATCATCCGGATTAATTTTTTCAAGAGAGTATCCGTTCTGCCCGCCCCAATTAGGGGTATAATTAACGCTGTCAATTTCTCTTTTCAACGAATCAAGTAACTTAAGGTTATCGCCTGTATTGTTAAGTGATGGCAGATTTATAACAAGCACGGGGGAGTTTAGTGTGTAAAAGTTATAAATTGTTTCATCACCGGATATTACAATATACTCTTGAGGTTGAATAAGGAAAGTTGTGTCAACAATTATAGGTGACGATACTTTGTCCGTAATTCTCCAGTTGTGAAGATTGATTGCATAGTCACGTTGGTTATAAATCTCTAACCATTCCGGCTCGCCGTCTGTTGGGGCGTACATTATTTCGGTAATTACTATATCGTTGTAGCCGTTTAGTTTTGGAAAAATTGTAATGTCTCTCATTGCAACGTTGTTAGTCGTGTCTTCATCAAGTGAATAATCAACAACGGCATAAAGACTGTAATCACCGAACGGTAAATTATTCGATTGACCGAGTAACTCTGTCGAATCGCCGGGAGCCAAAGAGCTAAAATTTTCCGTAACAATTATTTCATCTTGTTGAGCAATCGAGTCGCTGTTTAAATCAATGAACAGGTAAGCCGAGAAACTATCGCTAACAAAAGTTCCAATATTTTTTATTACAGCAGTAAGTTGAACTTCGTTTTCTTCATATATCTCGGAAGGAGAATAAAACAGCTCGGTTACGGCAAGATCATTTTCTTTGGGAGATACGGAATTATCATCTCCGGGTGTGCCATTGATTATCAAAGAGTTTTCCCAATTTGTTGAAGATGAATTTTCATCTAAGAGTATTTTTTCATCTGAGATTCCTTTGGCATTATTTGCCGAATATGTGTAGGTGTCAATAATAATTCCCGATGCATTAACAAGATTAACAGTTCTGTCACTTGTATTTGCCATACCGGATGAGCCAAAATTGTTGTTGTCTATTTTTAATATTAATGCATTGTCTGGAATTATTGTTGAGTAAATTCCGGTTGCTAAATCATAATCGCCCTCCAATATAACTGCAAAAGATCTTGGTTGAAGAGTAATTCCGGCATCGGTTTCTACTAAAGTATCGGCATTAGAGGTTGAATAAATTATTTGGAATTTTGATAAGTTGATAGAACTCAGATACGAAAGATTAAATATTTCTATAAATTCACTGTTGGATGCAAGAGGGTTGAACATTACTTCGGAAATGATAAGTGAATCAGTTTGCGAAAAAGTAATGATAATCGGGAAAAGGAGCAAAAGGAATATGGATTTAAATAAAAATCTCATTTTGCTAATGTCCAAAAGTTATTTAAATATATGAAAACAACTTCAAACATTGAAATAATATTTTAAATTTAAAATTATCGGACATCTCTGTGATAAGAAAAGCAACTAATTATTATTTCACATATTATTATATTACGAGCCGAAATTATTGAAATGAGGAACATTAATGAAAGAACCTAATGTCAGCGTTGCTATAATGACTGATGAGCAAGTTGCATTTGAATTACATGGCGAGTTTATGTGTTCATGTAAACGACTCAGATGTAGCGGTACGTACCTTGCAAAAGTAAAAGATGATACAATCGAATTGATAAAAGGTTCGGAAATCACGATAATTGATAACAACACGATTTTCTCACCGAGTGACTTAACATCTGAATCGTTCAGAATTAAAGGCGTCCTTATTGGTAAACAGTTCCATTGGCAAAGAAGAGAGAATCAAGTTTTTCTCGGTTCTTTAAAATTGATAATTGAAGACGGTCAAGTTACTGCAATAAATGTTATCCCGGTTGAGCATTATTTGGAAAGCGTAATTTCTTCTGAGATGAACGCAACAAGTTCAGCAGAATTATTAAAGGCACATGCAATTATTTCACGTAGCTGGCTTCTTGCCCAAATAGAAAAGAGAAAGAGGATTGATTCCTCTGATCAAACTTATCAATCAATGATTGAAACTAATGAAGAATTAATAAAATGGTATGACAGAGAAGATCACACTCTTTACGATGTTTGTGCAGACGATCACTGCCAAAGGTATCAAGGTATTACAAGGATGTATGCACACAATGCTCAAGATGCAGTTGCAAAAACACGCGGGATTGTTTTGAAATATAGAAATGAGATATGTGATGCGCGTTTTTCTAAATCTTGTGGCGGAGTTACCGAGTCATTCGAAAATGTTTGGGAACCGGTTGAGCATCCTTATCTTAGAAGTATTGTCGATTACAAATTTGAAAATGATATTTATGATGTTAATCTCAGAGAGGAGAAAGCGGCAGAGAAATGGATCAGAGGAAACCCGCACGCGTTTTGCAATACGAATGATGAAAAAATATTGTCACAAGTTCTTGTTGACTATGACCGACAAACAACTGATTTTTATAGATGGAAGGTTGAATACACACAAGAGGAATTAGCCGAGCTAATAAAATCTCGCTCCGGCATTGACTTTGGTGAGATTGTTGACTTAGTACCGGTTGAGAGAGGTTACTCTGGACGATTGGTAAAACTCAAAATTGTTGGGACAAAAAGGACGCTGACAATTGGCAAAGAATTGGAAATAAGAAAAGTGCTTTCCAAAACGCATCTTTACAGTTCGGCAATTGTAGTTGATAAATATGATATTGTTGAAAACATTCCACAGAAGTTTGTTTTAACCGGCGCCGGTTGGGGTCACGGAGTTGGTCTCTGTCAAATCGGTGCGGCGGTAATGGGTGAAATGGGTTATTCGTTTGATGAAATATTGCTTCACTATTTTAAAGGTGCATCTATCAAGAAGATTTATGACTAACCGCTACCACAATATTTTACTCAATTATTTAGAGAAACATTAAAATGGTTTTTCTAAATCCTACAATTTTATTCGGACTTATTGCAGCATCTATTCCGGTAATACTTCATTTTTTGAATCTGAGAAAAATCAAGAAAGTTGAGTTTAGTACGCTTGCATTTCTTAAAGAATTACAAAAAACAAAGATCAAAAAAATAAAATTCAAACAGTGGCTTTTACTTCTGTTAAGAATTTTAATTATTCTTTTCCTTGTAAGTTCGTTTGCACGTCCAACGCTCGAATCGGTAACAATAAGCGGAACGGGCTCTGTGGCTAAAACTACGGCTGTTTTTATTTTGGATGATTCTTTTAGCATGTCGATTGTTGATGAAAGCGGCTCATACTTTAATCAAGCAAAACAGATTATCGGTGATCTGACTTCCGATTTTAACGATGGTGATGAGATAGTGTTGATTCTGACTTCAAATCCGGAAAGTTCCGTTAGGCTTAGAGACAAAAACTCAAGCGCACAGGAGATAAGAAAAATCAATATCTCGTATATAACAAAATCACTTAATGCCTCAATTGAAAAAGCATCGGAAATAATAAATAGTTCTATAAATTTTAATAAGGAAGTTTATATCTTCTCGGATTTTCAAGAAAGTACTTTGTTAAGCAAGAATGCGAAAAATTCAAAAACTTATTTTGATGAATCGACAAAGTTGTATCTGTTCAAATTCGGTGGTAAAAATGTAAAAAATCTTGCATTGAATAATCTCGTTTCAAACAATCAAATATTCGAGCTAAAAAAGGAAATCGGTTTTACTGCAAGCGTTACAAACTTTTCTCAAAACACCATAAGTGATGCGCTTCTTTCCCTGTTTCTAAATGGCAAGATAAATGCACATCAAAATTTTTCTGTTCCGGCGGGTGCAACAAAACTACTTACATTTAAAACCACTTTGAAAGAAAAAGGATTGATTGAGTTAATTGCCGAATTAGAAGATGATGAGATTGAACAAGATAATGTCTTTTATAATATTATCAACGTTCCGAAAGAAATAAACGTATTGATTATTTTAGACAATGATGCCGATTCAAAGTATGTTAAATTGGCACTAAGCACTTCCTCCGAAAAGGTTTTCAAAATCGATAAAATTGTAAGTAGCCGTATTAACTCTGTTAATTTGAACAACTACGATTGCATATTTTTATTTGGAATCAACAACAATTCGGAAACGGAAAAATTAACCCGTTTTGTTAAAGAGGGCGGACGGATGATAATTATGCCGGGGGTAAATTCAAACGGCAAGACTTTGAATGAGATTCTTGTAAGTCTGAAAGTTCCTCCTTTTAAGGGAAAGATGACAATAAGCAACACGGGACAATTCAATTCATTTGAGAAGATAAATTTCAAGCATCCGATTTTTCAAAATCTGTTTGAAGACAATACTAAACCGAAAATCAATTCACCTGAAATTACTTCATACTTAAAAAACACTCCGGCTGGCAAGGGCGAAACAATTATTGCGTTGCTTGACGGCTCCTCTTTTTTAAGTGAGTACAAATTAAAAGAAGGAAGAATTCTTTTGTTTAATGTAGCTCCGGTTTTATCGTGGAGCGATTTTCCACTTAAAAGTATCTTCGCCCCGATTATCAGTCGTTCGGTGCATTATTTAACGTCGAACCGCAACGGTGCAAAAAAATATTTGGCCGGCGAGGATATTGAAATTGATATTTCCCGTTTCAGGCTGCCGCAAGTTAAAGTTATCAGACCGGATAAAAGTGAAGAGTTTATAAATCTGGATGCAAACGTAAAGTCAAATTTCTGGAAATATAAAAATTCTAATCTTATCGGAGTTTATAAATTTTATTCGCAAGATAAACTGATAGATGCGGCTGCAGTGAATGTAAATCTTGCGGAATCAAATTTGGAACAAATTACATCCGATAATTTTGAAACACTAATACGTCAAAATGGTTTTGCCGGAACTATTCTAAATATGGATAACAATAATTATAAAAAGGAAATCACTCAAGCGCGATACGGTTCTGAGTTATGGAAATTATTTTTGATTATCGCTTTGATCCTTGCTATTATTGAAATGTTTGTGGCTAAAAGCGCAAAGAATGAATTAGCAGAACTAAGTAACTGAATAAAATAATCTCCAAGATTTTTGAAACCTTGGAGATTTTAGATTATATAATGTTGTAGAGAAAATAAACTTACATGAACGAAACAAACGAAGATAAAAAAGAACGAGCATTGTTAGTTGCCTTGAAAACAAAGGACGAAACACACTTTGTTGTTGAAGAACACTTGACTGAACTTGAAATGCTCGCCGAAACTGCCGGAGCGGAAACAATACTAAAGGTGATGCAGGAAAGGCAAAAACCGGATAAAGCATTTTTCCTTGGGAAGGGCAAAGCGGAAGAAGTTGCCGAGTTGGTAGAACTGAATGATATTGACATTGTGATATTCGATTCCGACTTGGCTCCGACCCAGGTTAGAAATCTTGAAAGGCTGATTGATAAAAAAATCTTGGACCGTAGCGGGTTGATCCTTGATATTTTTGCCGCACATGCAAAAACAAAACAAGCCAAAACACAGGTAGAACTTGCTCAACTTCAATATATGCTTCCGCGATTAACACGGGCGTGGACTCACCTATCGAAGCAGTACGGCGGTATTGGGACAAAAGGTCCAGGCGAAACCCAGATTGAAACGGATAGGCGACTTATCCGGACACGCATTAGTAAGTTGAAAGAAAATCTGAGAAAGATTGAAAGTCAAAACAGAACAAAGAGCTTAAGACGAAAGGAATTTCTGACCGCATCACTTGTTGGATATACAAACGCAGGCAAATCCACGCTTATAAATTTATTAACCGAAGCTGATGTACTTGCCGAGAACAAACTTTTTGCAACTTTGGATTCAACCACTCGCTCATTCGAAATTGAAAAAGGGAAACAAATATTAATAAGCGACACGGTGGGGTTCATCCGTAAGCTACCGCACAATCTGATTGAATCGTTCAAAAGCACACTGAATGTTGTAAGAGATTCCGATATCATTCTGCATGTAATTGATATTTCTCATCCCTTCTTTGAAGATCATATTAAAGTTGTTGATGAAACTCTGAAAGAACTCAACTGCGACACCAAGCCGAAACTCTATTTATTCAACAAAGTTGATAACCTTGAAGACAAAACCAGAATTGATTATGTTAAAGAGAAATATTCCGAAAGCATTATTATATCGGCAGTTCGCGGGTATAACATCAATACGGTAAAGGAAAAGTTGATTGAAATTTACGAAAGAGAGCACAACGAAAAAACAATTACGTTGAACATTACACAATCCAAACTTGTATCGCAAATACATTCCCTTGCCGAAGTAATTAAAACTGAATATATTGATGATATTGTTAAAGTAACTTATAAGACCGATAAAGCAAATCACAATAAAATTGAGAGATTGATAAATGAAGGTTGAAAATCTCGAGTTATGAATTTATCTGCACATGCAAAAAATTAGGGGATACCCTAATAATATATTTGTAAAAATTAGGGTATATCCTTATATTTGCTGTAGATAAATAAGGATATACCCTAATGAAAACTCTTAGTAAAAAATTAATAGTTCAACAACTTGATAAAAAGATTGAAAAACTCTCTGTTTTGGATGAATCTGTTATTCCCACAATCGGTTGGATAAAAACAATAAGAACCGCCCTTAATATGACGTTGGCTCAGTTTGCCAAACGTTTAGGAAAAACTTCGCCTACTGTAAAAGAACTTGAAGATAGAGAGGCGAACAAAACCATAACATTAAAAAAACTAATGGAAGTCGGAGAAGCATTGGACTTAAAATTGGTTTATGGTTTTATTCCCAAAGAAGGTTCGTTAGAAAAAATGATCGAAAAACGCGCCATGGAATTGGCTGAAAAAATCGTAAGGAAAACATCTCACACTATGGCGTTGGAAGATCAACAAAATAGCGAAGAAAGATTACAGCAGGCAATAAAAGAAAGAGCTTTAATAATTAAAGAGGAAACTCCAAAATACTTATGGGATTAAATCTGGAATATATTAATGGTCAAACCCCTATAGATGAAGACGAAAAAGAAGGGCTTTTAATTCCAACGGTTACAACACGTGGTGAACTTGATGAATTTGAACAATTAAATATTGATGAAGCCAACCAATGGCTTCTTGGCAAAAAGTTTAACGTTGAAAGAGTACTTACGGAGAGTTTTGTTAAAGAGCTTCATAAACGGATGTTTGGTAATGTGTGGAAATGGGCGGGACACTTTAGAACGACTGATAAAAACATTGGTTCGGATAAGCATAGAATCGGTATTGATTTAAAATTACTTTTGGACGATTGTAAATACTGGATTAAAAATAAAATATTTTCAGAAGATGAAATTGCGGTGAGATTTAGTCATAGAATTGTTAAGATACATTGTTTTGCAAATGGAAACGGAAGACACTCAAGAATGATGGGGGATATATTGATTGAAAAATGTTTTGGACAAGAACCTTTTTCTTGGGGAGTGAAAAATTTAACAGATATCAGCAAAACAAGAACCGAATATATTGCCGCCCTTCGCTTAGCCGATGAAGAAGACTATTCAGCTTTGATTAAGTTTGCAAGGGAATAAATTAAAGATAATCTATTTTATTAAAAGCCCGAAGGATATGAGATTATAATAACTTTGGGTCCCCCCCAAAAAAAATTATGGGTATAATCTTATAGATCAATACCAAAAAATGATCTTATATTATACAACTCATATGTTTTCAATAATAGTGCAAAAAGAATCAAACAAACTTTTCCAAATATATATTGAAAAGTTATAAATGGGAGAAATGAATCTCTAAAATTTGCCCCCTTCTCTTTATCCAACCAATCTTTTTTAAATCGAATTCCAAAGAATACACCAAAACTAAAAATAACAACAATCAATATATTAGCTAGAATAGATGATATTTTCCCAAGTTTAGAAGTTGAATATTTCCCAGAGACATTTAATGTAATACTCCTTATATCATTGATAAAGAACAGTCCATTTATTATAATAAATAAAAAAACAATAATTAGCATAAATCGAATTGCTAATAGAGGTCTATATCCATAACCAAATAATTTACCGTAAATAATTTGGTTGAGTTCTCCAAATATTATTTCTTTTTGCCATTCAAGCTCATACATAACGGCTAAAGCTGACTCTTTTTTCCCTTGTTTTAAGTAATTATCTCTTAACTTTTTGTATATTTTTTCTAAACGTATATATGTAACTTCATTTGTAGTTTTGTTTCTAATATCTAATCCTATTCTTGGCTTTTCTTTTCCCTTAATATCATCCCAATCAATATTTAACTCCCCATTTGGATAATTTACGTTTTCTAAAATGATGGCATCCATTGAATCTGTATCAGAATTAATTAACGAAAGTTCCAAGTTGAAAATCGTTCCAGAGAAATCAACCGTATCGGGTAAAGTGCATTCCACTATTCTACAGCCACCCGTTATTTTGTTACCCAAGAATAATATTTTTTTCTTGAATTCAGTATTTTCAAATCCTATCCATCCATTAACGGTATTAAAATTAAATCCGAATCTTTCATAAAATATATTCGAATGAAGATAAACTCCACTACATTTGTTTGATTTGAATGTGACTGATTTTTTGAAGTTACTTTTATTTAAATAAATATCTTCTTTAATTGTGTCACCACCAAAATATACCATTTTCAACCATTCACTGCCTGCTATTCCTTCAAACCAATTAATTTTTGAATTAAGTATTTCAAAGGAACACTTTATAGTGTCTGTAGGACAAATTTGTTCAATCGTGCTTTTTTCCAGACGTAGTCTTTGTATTTCATCAGATTCAATGAGTTTTCTTAAGTTATTACTTTTAAAACGACAATTTTTTGAATAGAACAAATTGTTTTTGTCATATATACCAATACTTGAATATTTAGGATCTAAATGATTTATTTTAGATGGGTATAGACTAAAATCAGCGTAATAATATTCTCCAAAAGAAAATGATTTTAATTTTAGAGGCTCAGATTGATTTTGTCCGCATAAACTTTGCGTGTTAATAAACACAACAAAAATTAATAGAGCATATTTCACTTTCTTCATGGTCTCAAGCTGGTAAATTTATTACAGAACTATAATAATACTAGCATTCAATGCCTTAAATAGACATAACTGTCGCTATAAAGTAATTATTTTATATGGTGCATGCAAATTAAAATGACTTTAATTATTAGTAGTTGTATTATCTTCAAATTCAAAACGATCAAAATCTTTATTGCATCAAGATAATAATTTATTGTAATAAAGGAACTAACTGTGTTTTTACGAATTGAGGGTTCTTGATAACAAAGAGTCTACTCCTTTCTTGAATAATATACATCAAAACAAATGAATCAAATCTTCTGCTGTTTTATTATATTAGCAGAAAGATTGAACCAAGATTAAGCATCTTGTGGAAAATAGAATAATTGAAAAAGGAATTAACTATGCTTTTACAAATTGACGGTAAATTGCTTACGCTTGAACAGATTGAAAAATTTATTTCCGGTAATGTACGAATCCGGTTAACGGCAGAATCAAAAAAGCGTGTAAAACGTGCGCGGGCATTGGTTGATAAATGGGTAGCGACCGATGAAGTTGTTTACGGAATTACAACCGGCTTTGGTGAATTTGCCAATGTGAAAATATCGCAAGAAAATATTGAAAAGCTTCAACACAACTTAATTGTAAGTCATTCGGTCGGTGTGGGCGATCCGCTACCGCCATTTATCGTAAAGATAATGATGCTGCTAAGAGTTAATGCACTTGCGCGCGGGCATTCCGGGATAAGACTTACAACATTGCAGCTTCTTATTGATATGATTAACAACAACATTATCCCGGTTATTCCTTCGCAAGGTTCAGTCGGTTCAAGCGGTGATCTCGCTCCACTTGCTCATTTGGTCCTTGCTATGATTGGTAAGGGGAAAGTGCAAGTATTTAAAAAAGTAACCGACTCTACAACCGAATTGCCAAAACCGATTACCGCAAAAAGTGTGTTCAAAAAATTCGGATTGGAACCGGTCGTTCTTCATGCAAAAGAAGGTTTGGCGCTTATCAATGGCACACAGATGATGACAGCATTTGCAGCGTATATTTCCATTCATGCTAAAAAGCTTTTGAAGTATTCCGACATTGCCGGGGCTTTGTCACACGAGGCACTACGAGGTACGGACAAAGCGTATGATAAACGCATTCATGAATTGCGTCCTTTCCCCGGACAGAAAAAAACCGCAGTAAATATGTTGAATCTTATTAAAGGAAGCGAGATCAGAATTTCTCATCTGCAAGGCGATAACAGAGTTCAGGATTCCTATTCAATACGGTGTATTCCTCAAATACACGGCGCTTCAAAAGATGCAGTTGAATACGTCTGCTCAAAAGTCGAAATTGAATTGAATTCGGTTAATGATAATCCGCTTATTTTCCCCGAGCAGGGAGATCATCTTGAAGGCGGAAATTTCCACGGGCAACCGATGGCTCTTGCTATGGACTTTATGGGAATTGCTTTATCGGAGTTGGCTAATGTTTCCGAAAGAAGAATAGAGCGATTAACAAACGGATCATTGAGTGATTTGCCGAGATTTCTCGCAGTCAAAGGCGGATTGAATTCCGGACTAATGATTGCGCAATACACGGCAGCCAGTTTGGTTTCGGAAAATAAAGTTCTTGCACATCCCGCGTCTGTTGATTCGATCCCGACTTCTGCCAATCAAGAAGACCACAACTCAATGGGATCAATTGCTGCAAGAAAATGTTATCAGATATTAAGGAATGTTCAAAAAGTTGTTGCAATTGAATTGGTAACCGCAGCACAGGGAATCGAATTTCTTAAACCTCTTAAGTGTGGAGTTGGTACGGATATAGTTTATCGAGAGATTAGGAAAGCTATACCACCTCTAAACAAAGACAGAGTTTTGCATAAGGATATCGACAAAGTCACAGAGTTATTAACTTCGGGAAGTTTACTAAAAGCTGTTGAGAAAAAGGTTAGGTTGGTTTAATTGTAGTTTTGCATTAAAATATATTTAATAATTTTACAACCATTATCAATATTGCCACAATTAAAATTACTCTGATATATTTTTCTCCTTTTTTAACGGAAAATTTTGCACCCCACCACGCACCGGTCATTGTTCCCGCGGCTAATCCAAGTCCGAGAATCCAATTAACATTATCGGACAGAATAAATATTGTCAACGCTGGAATGGTATAGAAGAAGATTATAAAAACCTTGTGCATATTTACATGAACCAAACTAAGTTTCATTAAATGATGTAAAGCAGCCATAAGTAAAAAGCCAACGCCAACTTGAATAAAACCGCCGTAAAACCCAATTCCAAACATTGCCAAATAAACTTTCCAAGATTGCTCACCGTCGCTTCCGGTAAGAACTTCAACTTTCTTTTTGGGAATTATCATTGTAATGATAACACCAATCATGATCAGTGCAAGAATAATTTTGAAAGCTTCGTTGCTAATATTGATGGAAAAAAATGCACCTATAATTGCCCCGGGCAATGTCATTAATGCTAATTTAAAACTTAATTTGAAGCGAGAGTATTGTTCACGTTTAAATGAAGAAACTGCCGAAAGGTTTTGGAGCAGTATCCCGATACGGTTTGTTCCGTTAGCAACGGAAGCATCCAAACCCAAAAATATTAGCATTGGTAATGTAAGTGTTGAACCACCGCCCGCATTAACATTTATAAAACCGGCAGCTATTCCAACTAAAAACAGTACAAATAATTGATTTAAATCACACAAAAGAGCATACCTCAGAAAAAATTCCTAAAGTTAGGGGTTAATTATTCCATTCTTTTTATAATTCAAGTATATTATATTGTAAATTACAAAATATTTATGATGGATTTCTATGGAAAACATAAACTCTGAGCTTGAAAAACTTAGAATCGAAAATGAGCAACTAAAAAAGAAACTTAAAGATGCTAGATATTTACCATTCAATTTGAACGTCTTTAAAAACGCACTCAATAATATAAGCGATAGTGTAATAATTCTAAGCATACAGAGAACTATTTTATTTACTAATAATAGTTTTAATAAAACTTTCGGATATCAAGGAGAAAATATTATTGGTCAGCATGCTAGTGTAATCTATAGCGAAAAGTTAGGACGTGATCGATTTGAAAAGATTTACCGTTCGATTATTAATGGAGGTTGGGAAGGAAGTCTTTTTCTCAAAAAAAAATCAGGCGAAGAACTTCCGATCCACTTGACGGCTAATATAATTAAGAATTTTAATGGTGATATAGATGCGATATTTGCAGTTGCCAAAGATCTTACTGAGCAAGTGAAAACAGAAAATTCTTTACAGGAAGCGAAAGATAAATATGCAAATCTTTTTCATGAGTTAAGGAATACTGTATATGTAAGTTCTCCCGAAGGTAAATTGTTGGATATAAATCCGGCCGGTGTAAAACTTTTCGGTTACGATTCTAAAGAAGAGCTAATGCATGTGAATATTGCTAGAGATTTATATGTTAATCCTGAGGACAGAGAAAAACTAAAAACCGAAATAGAGAAGAATGGATATGTGAAAAATTATGAAATAAAAATCAAGGACAAATATGGTACGCATAAAGTAGTTCTTGAAACCTCTACTACTATTAGAGATAATTCCGGCAAAATTATTGCGTATCAAGGAATCTTGAGAGACGTAACAGAAGATAAGAAGCGTGAAGAGCTTATGAATAAATATGTTGCTGATCTTGCAGAAGTGAATATGCAGTTACGAAATTCTGAAATAGAGCTAAAGAGATTAAATGCGGAAAAAGATAAGTTTTTCTCCATAATTGCTCACGATTTGAAAAGTCCGTTTAATTCTTTATTAAATTTATCCGAATTTTTGGTTGAAGATATTTCGGAACTTTCGATGGAAGAAGTGAAATCATTTTCCAGAGAAATAAACAAAGCAGCACAGAATGTTTTTAATCATATTGTTAACCTTCTGCAATGGTCTCAAATAAAAACCGGTGGATTGGAACAAGTAATAGAAAATGTTGCGCTAGCAAGTTTTGTAAACAATACAATAGCTTTAATTGAAGGGAATGCTGCAAAAAAAGATATATCTGTAATCAATGATATTGATACAAGACTCTTTTTCAAAGGGGATAGGAATATGATAAATTCTGTATTTCTGAACCTGATAACTAACTCAATTAAATTTACACCACGTGGTGGTCAGATAAGAATATCCGCAGATCAAAATGGTAATATGATTACCATAATGGTAATGGATAACGGCATCGGAATAAGTAAGGATAATTTGGATAAGTTATTCCGTATTGATAAACACTTTTCCACATCCGGAACTTCAAACGAAATTGGAACCGGTCTTGGATTGATTCTTTGTAAAGAATTGATCGAAAAGAACAACGGCAAAATCTGGGTAAAGAGCGAAGAAGGTATTGGAACAACCTTCTTCTTCACTTTACCAAAAGGTGATATCTAGTACTCTATACTGCTCTTTTGTTTCCTAGATATATAATCTTTCTGATGGAATCGAACTGAAGATAAGGATAGTCAGCTCTAATTGCTTCAATAGCTTCTGAAGCACTGATTTTATTTTCTCTCAGTTCCTTAAACCTTTTTTTGATTTGATAATCTCTAAGAGATTTTTCGTTTATTAGATTTTTGCTTTTGAGCAAATTATAAATTTCGTCACTTATAAGTTCAGATAACGGATTATCAAAACCACTATGATTATTATTCATAATAAACCCCCGATGATTATTAAGTAATTATTTTATTTATAAGATCCATATCTTTCTATATAATCGATGTCCATTAGCTGACAAAGATTCAGAAAAACAGAATTATTTTTTTGAAAAAATATTTTGGGTTTTTAGATGCGTTTCTGCTTGGATAAATTTGAACTGATTGTTCGAAATAACAGCGAAAATTACGTTTACGATAAAATCCAAAACGTACCTCTACCCTTTTATTAATTATTAAATCTTATTAAAAGTAGAGATGTTTTCTATAGTAATCCTTCTGTTATTATTTGGTTGATTTTTAACTTAGCTGCAAGTTATTCTAAAAATCATTAAAATTCAAGTAAATTCCGTTTATAATTATCTATTAAAAAATAGACCTATTTGCCTAAGTAAGAGATAGCTTTCTTTACTAGCTCCTCGATTGAAGTACTAGTATCAGAACTTAAAAGAGTCCTTACTGTTTTTTCTGCTGCCTTTTGATTATATCCAAGAGTAATAAGTGCGTTGACTGCATCTGTTCTTAATGAATAAGCATTATCGGAAATATCGATTAATTCTTCACCAAGTGATTCAACTTTATCTCGTAACTCGATTAATAAACGTTGTCCGGTTTTTTTACCAATTCCTGGAATAGCAATAATTCTTGAAAGGTCGCCGGTTTTAAGCGCTGTTTTTAAATCATCAATCTGAATACCGGATAGAATACTTTGCGCAGACTTTGGCCCAACACCATTTACGGAAATCAATAACTCGAACATCTCTTTTTCGGACAGAGTAGAGAACCCAAATAAAGTCAAGGCATCTTCCTTAACATTCAGATATGTGTAAAGAGAAACCGGATCGGTATTATTGTCGGGAAGATTTTCAAATGTTGATATCGTGATATTAACAACATAACCAACTCCATTAACATCAAGTAGTACTTGTGTAGGTTTTTTTGAAATTATTTTTCCTGTTAGATATCCAATCATAAGTTTTAAGGGTTTTTAGTTATTCAATTACTTTATCAGGATTTGCTTCAACAAATTTTTTCCAACTTCCATTACTTTTTATCGGACTATTACTTTTAAAAGCGTGACAAATGGCAATAGCAAGTGCATCACTTTCATCAAACTTTAACATTGTCTGATTAATGTTCATTAATTTCTTTATCATGAATTGGACTTGCTCTTTTGAGGCGCCTCCGTTGCCAACTACCGATTTTTTAATTTCACGCGGAGAATATTCACTAATTTCCAATTTATTATGAACCGCTGCAAGGAGAGCGACACCTCTCACATATCCAATTTTCATAACAGACTGAATGTTCTTTGCGTAAAATGCAGTTTCAATTGAAAAGTGATCCGGTTTGTATGCTTTGATAAGTTTATCAAGTTCATCGTAAATCATTTCCAATCTTGGTGGAACTTCTTTGATTTTAGGAGTTGTGATAATGCCGGAATGAATATATGCAAGCGAGTTATTTTCAAACCTTACAATACCGAAGCCTGTAATAATGCTTCCCGGATCAACTCCTATTATGATCATAATTCTACTTAGTCCGTAAAATCTGCATTCATGTAAACATTCTGAACATCATCACTATCGTCCAGCATATCGTATAACTTTTCAACTTTTTCTGCTGCTTCGCCACTTACCTCAATCGTATTTTTAGCGATCCATTGGAGGGAAGCATTTTCTATTTCAATGCCGCTATCAACAAGGGCTTTTCTTACATCTTCAAAAGAATCTACCGAAGTTGTTACCTCAAAATATTCTTCCTCTGTTTGCAGATCGTCTGCCCCTGCTTCCAAAATTATTTCAAGAATATCATCTTCCGATTTTCCTTGAGTTGGAAAAGTAATAACTCCTTTTCTATCAAACATCCAGGCAACAGAACCTGATTCACCAAGTCCGTTACCGTACTTTGTAAACAAATGTCTCACTTCTGCAACGGTTCTATTTTTATTATCGGTTAAACACTCAACTATAAAAGCAACCCCGGAAGGACCATATCCTTCGTACATAAGCTCTAAAAATGTAACGCCTTCTAATTCTCCAGTTGCCTTTTTTATTGCTCTTTCAATATTATCCATTGGCATATTAGCTGCTTTTGCATTATCAACAGCTAGTCGTAATCTTGGATTTACATCAATATCGCCGCCGCCTATTTTTGCCGCAACAGTAATTTCTTTAATAAGTTTAGTGAAGATTTTTCCTCGTTTAGCATCAATAGCTGCTTTTTTTCTTTTAATGGTTGACCACTTTGAGTGACCCGACATAGTAACTCCTAATTGTTTAATTTATTGCATTTTCTTTAACTTTAATATCTTTTAACCTTATCTGCGGGTAGGTTGCTCCGTTTTTAGTAACAGTTTCAATCGTAAAAACAATATCTAATAAATCTTTATCTTTATCAATAGTATAGGCAAAATTTCCAAGATTGAACCCGATTGTGTCAAAAACTTTATCCGAACCGTTTTGTCTTAGCGTTGTAAGCAAATGATTTTTCCCTACAACTCTGGGATAATTAGCTAGTTGAACATTTTCTGCCATGAATACCGGACGCATATTGCCGGGTCCAAACGGTGCAAACTGATCAAGTATTCTAACAAACTTCGGAGTAATATCCGATAGTGAAATCTTAGTATCAATTTTAATTTCCGTACTGAAGCTTTTCCCATTCATTGTTTCTTTCAGAATTTCATTGAAGCGTTTTCTGAATTCCGGAATTTTATCCAACTCAAGTGCAACGCCAGCGGCAGCTTCGTGTCCGCCAAACTGAAGAAGCAAATCCTTGCATTGCTCCAAAGCCTCGTATATGTTAAAGCCAGTTACGCTTCTTGCCGAACCTTTTGCTACACCGTCGATTGTTGATAGCATTACCGCCGGGCGATAATACTTTTCTACCACTCTTGAAGCAACAATACCGATAACTCCGGGATGCCAGTTTTCATCATGCAGAACAATTCCAAGTTCATTATCCAAGTCAATTTCTTTATCTATCAGTTCCATTGCGTGGGAAAAAGTCATTTCGTCAATTTTTCTACGCTCGTAATTTTCATTTTCCAATACTTGTGCTAATTCTTTTGCCTCGGTATCGTTCTCTGCAATTAACAAATTGACCGCTCTCATCGCATCTCCCATTCTGCCGACGGCATTTATGCGAGGAGCAATAGTAAACACAACTTGTCCAGCCGTAAGTGTTCCGGGTTCCTTCTTTGCGCTTTTTATCAACGCCAATACTCCGGGTCGCGGATTGGAGTTAATAAGCTCCATTCCTTTTCTTACAAGTATTCTGTTTTCATCGGTGAGCGATACAATATCGGCAGCGGCAGCTAATGCGACAAGGTCAAGATATTGAAGCACTAAATCTTTTCTACCTACTCTATCGGCAACAGCCCGTGCAAGTTTGAATGCAACACCAGCACCGGATAAATACTTAAAAGGATAATCACACCCAGGTTTAATTGGGTCAAGTACGGCAACAGCTTCCGGAATTTTATCTTTCGGTTTATGATGATCGCAAACAATCGTATCGATATTTAATTCTGTAGCGTGTGCAATTTCTTCCACAGCGGTAATTCCGCAATCGACTGTTATCATCAAGTCTGTTTTTTTCTCAGCTAAGTAGTCAATACTTTCCATCGAAAGACCGTATCCGTCAGTTAAGCGATTGGGAATATGAACTTCCACATCAGCGCCTAATTCTTTTAGAAACAAATACATCAGTGCTGCAGAGGCTGTGCCGTCAACATCATAATCACCGTAAACAACAATTTTTTGGTTGTTAGTTATTGCGTCAATTACACGGTCAGTTGCTTGCTGCATTCCATCCATTAAAAAGGGATCATAAAGAGTTTCAATATCCGGACGGAAATAATACTTTGCTTCGTAAAAGTTGGTTACTTTTCTGAGAAGAAGTATTGTTGCCAATACGTTCGATATGTTTAAACTATCGGCTAAAGCCAGTACCGATTTTTCATCGGGTTGGTCTTTTATCTTCCAAATTTTTTCAATCATTTTCTCTATTAGGAGAAAATCAACTGATGATGCAAGTCTATAAGCCGAATTCTGTATCCCGATAAATCAGGACGGCAATTATTTATCTCGATTTGATATTGCTATCAAACTCTAGCGGTCTACCCAAGACATACAAAGCGAACAACTTTGATCCGACAAAATTTGCCGAATAGCCTTATACATGACCTTGCTCCAGGTGGGGTTTACACTGATCCCGAAAACCGGGACTCCATTACTGGACCTTTGTTATTACTAACAAAGCGGTAGGCTCTTACCCTGCCTTTTCACCCTTATCTCGCAAAAACGAGACGGTATATTTTCTGTTGCACTTTCCGTAATCAAATACTTACGCATTTGACCCCCGGACGTTATCCGGCACCCTGTTCTCTGGAGTTCGGACTTTCCTCTACTCATAACGCTCCACGTTGTAGAGTAGCAATTGCCCAACTTGCATCATCAATGTCTTTTCAACCTTTACTAATTTATTATTTATTTACTTATTCTAAACTGGTATTAATATACAAAAATTTTTCATATCATTTTTGAATTTATACAACACAAAATTCAAATCGGTGCCAGAAACAAAATCCAAATTAAATGCTGCATTGATAATTATTCATAATTCAGCTCAAATTTTAATAAATTTGTTTTTCAAATTTATAGTTATTGAATAAATCAAATAATATGAAAATTGCATTCGTAGCGAGCGAGGTTGTACCTTTTGCAAAAACCGGCGGTTTGGCAGATGTTGCAGGCTCCCTACCTAAAGAGATCAAAGAGTTGGGACATGATATTAAAGTTTTCATGCCTAAATATTTTTCTGTTGATGAAAAAAGATTTGGTCTTGAATATATCAACTGGATTGGCAGTATCCCGATTCGCATATCGGGTAGAAGCATGGATGTGCATTTTCATAAAGGATATCTACCAAACTCCCGCGTGGAAATATATTTTATCGATTATCCTCGTTTTTTTCACCGGCATACAATTTATACGAATGATTTTGATGAAGATGAAAGGTTCATTCTCTTTTCGAAAGCTGTAATTGAGCTAATGCAAAAGTTAAAATGGAGTCCGGATATCGTCCATCTTAACGACTGGCAAACGGGTTTAGTTCCTTTATTGATTAAAGACAATTACAGTTGGGATAGAATGTTTGATAAAACTGCTACGGTTTTCACTATTCATAATATCGGTTATCAAGGAAGTTTTCCGAAAGAGACTTTATATAAAGCGGAAATTAATCCAAGGTTTTTTGAAAGTCCGGGGCAAGTTGAACATGAAGGACGTGTAAATTTTCTTAAAGCCGGAATTTCTTTTGCGGATATTATTACTACCGTAAGTGAAACATATGCCCGTGAATTATTGCTCCCGGAATACAGTTTTGGAATGTATCATGTTTTGAATTATCGATCGAATGATTTTTATGGTATTCTTAATGGAATTGATTATAATGTTTGGAACCCGGAAACAGACAAGCATATTCCGTATAATTATTCTCTAAAAGATCTTTCGGGTAAATTGGGAGATAAAAAAGAATTGTTAAAACAATTCGGCTTAAACTTCGATGAAGACATTCCTGTGGTAGCAATAATTTCCAGACTTGCAATTCAAAAAGGTTTTGATATTCTACTTAGTTCGATGGAATATTTGATGAGCTTAAACTTCCAACTTATTTTACTAGGCAGCGGCGAGTATGAATATGAATCGGCGTTTAATGCATTGGCGAATAGATACTCGCATAAATTTGGAATTTATATCGGGTACAACAACGATCTTTCACACTTGATTGAAGCCGGAGCCGATATGTTTTTAATGCCGTCGCATTACGAGCCATGCGGTTTGAATCAAATTTATTCACTGAAATACGGAACAGTTCCAATAGTTAGAAAAACAGGCGGTTTAGCCGATACGGTTAAAGATTGGGATGAAATGAGCGCTCAAAGTAAAGATACAGGTAATGGTTATTCGTTTGTGGATTATAACGGTTATGCGCTTACGAATGCCGTTGAGCGAGCTATACGTGATTTCCACAACAAACCGATATGGAAAAAAATCCAAAAAAACGGAATGAGTGAAGATTTCTCTTGGAGACGTTCAGCAGAGAAGTATATCAATCTTTATAAGAAAGCTGCAAAGAGGTAATTATAAATTATTGGATCGGTACAAAAAGCAATTCGTAATTCATAATTATTTATGTTCTCTCAGCAATTTTACAACATCAGTGTGTTTATTCTGAATAGCAAAAGATTCAGCAGTATCACCGTCAATATCTTTTACAGTTTTATCAGCGCCGGCATCCAAAAGTAGTTTAACCACTTCATATTGTCCTTCTGCAGCAGCAAACATGAGAGGCGTCCAATGCTCCTTCGTATCAACTGTATTTGGATTAGCTCCTTCTTTTAACAACAATTGTACTGTTTGAGGGAAAGGTCCGGTTGAAGTAAACATAAGTGCGGTTCTTCCATCGCTGTCGCGTGATTCAAGATTGGCTCCCTTTTTGAGTAAGTAGTCACATATTTCTGTGTGACCATTAAATCCAGCAAGCATTAATAATGTTGGTCGTCCTTGATCTTGTGTATTAACATCAAATCCGTTTTCAACAAATTTTTTAACAAGTTCAATATTTCCTTCTAGAGCCGCATTAAAAACTTTGTCAACATTATCCGATGACGTTTGACTAGTTGTTTCTTGAGTTGTTGTTTCCTTATTATTTGCTGTGCTTTTTTCTTTACAAGCTACTAAAAGAAATAAAAAGAATGGTAATAGTAATAAGTGTTTTATTTTCATTGTTTATGATGATGGTTGTTAAATTTGTTTTCATTAAAGTGTTCAACTGAAGATTCATCGCCCATTAAAAGTCCGATATGTTTTGTTTCTTCCATGCTGTCAAAAATAATTTTAATGGTCATAGTTAAAGGCACGGCAAGCAACATTCCAACAGTTCCAAGTATCCATCCCCAAAATATCATAGAAAGGAATACTATCAATGAAGATAAACCTAAATTCTTGCCCATAATTTTTGGTTCAACCATATTACCAATAATTCCGTTAACAGCAAGGTAAACAACAGTTGCTTCAATAGCGCTTGTTAATCCTAATTGAACCAGTGCAAGCAAAACGGCAGGTATAGCTGCTATTATTGAACCAATGTTGGGTATAAAGTTTAACAAAAACGCAAGGAATCCCCAAAGAATTGGGAAATCAACACCGATAATTGCTAGCGCAATTGTAACAAGTATCCCTGTAACAAGACTGGTAATTGCTTTGGTCCCAAAATAGGTGTTCATGTTGTGCATTATGTTATCAATATTGCGTAATGAATCGGTACTTATTAATTTCATTTTTTCAATAAACATTGAAATTTCGAGAAGCATAAAAATCACAACGAGTAGAACAAGCATAAAATCGCTCATTAAGTTTCCCAAACCAGTAAAAATACTCCCTGCAATTGAGACTATACTACTTGGATTAATATGTTTTTCAATGCCGCTGTTTTTTTCAAACCAACCAATATTAATTGCCCATTGATTAATTTCTGCCCAATAGTTGTTAAATTTCTCTTCATAAAATGGCATTTTTTCAATGAAACCTGAAACGGATGTTCCAATCACGGCACCGACTATAGCGGTTGCCAACGCAATACCAAATATTATAGTAATTAAGGAAAGAATTTCCGGGAATCCTTTTTTCTGCAACCAGAGGAAAGGACCATAACAAACGGCAGTAATAAATAATGCAAGGAAAAGAGGTGTAACAAGACTTGCCATTTCTTTTATTCCGCCAATTACAATTATTATTGACGCAAAGATCACCCAAAATTTAATACCAAAGTCTATTTTACTTTTTTTGCCCATTTTTACTATTTGTTTAATAGGTTACTTTTTAGAAAAATAATTTACAACATATTTTATTGTAATACCAATTCAAAATAAGATGAAACGGAAAATAAGAACTACTTCATCAGAATCATTTTATTTGTTCGAACAAAATTGTTGTTCGCATTGGAGCAAATTCTGATTTGATAGAAGTAAATTCCGCTTGGCATATTGGATGCATCCCAGTTTACTTCATAATAACCTGGTTTCTGTTGTTCATTTACTAAGGTGGTAACTTCTCGTCCGAGAATATCGTAAATAACCAGACGTACAGATAGGGTATGCCCCGTCGCTACAGATGGTATTGAATATTTTATTATTGTGCTTGGATTAAATGGATTCGGGTAATTCTGCGAAAGACTATATTCCGTGGGAATTTTTTCTACGGTTTGTACGGAAACAGTATTCTCAACTAATTTGTAAACGGTTCCGTAGCTTGTTCCGGTGAAAAGTGTACCGGATGATTTATCAATATACATTGAACTTACTTGAATACCGCTCATTCCTATGTTCTGCCAAAAGTTTGTCGAGCCGTCGGATTCTGACAATTTATAAATTCCGCCGAACCATGTAGCTGCATAAATTTCATTATCGTATGTTGCGAGCAAATAAATATATTGATCTGGCAAGCCAGTGTTTATTTGAGTCCAATTATTGCCGCCGTCTTTTGAAACATAAACTCCGCTGCCAGAAGTTCCCGCATAAATGTTTCCATTTGCATCGGCAGTTAAAGTCCAAATGTATTTACACTGGATTGGCAATTCAATCCAGGTAGAGTTTTCAAAATCATACTTCAAAACACCTTGACCAAAAATGCCCACAAACAAATCATCTCCAACTACGATTAAGGGTTGAGTTGAGTAATAGATCAATCCTTCATTCATTGCGTTCCATGTTTGTCCCTCATCGTTGGAATAGAAAACACCGCTTCCCCAAACAGTTGCGTAAAGAGTATTGTTCAATATTAAAATTGCTCTTACATCACCGGATAGCTCCATTGCTACCCAATTTGAGCCGTCATATTTATATAATCCTTGATCGGTACCGGCATAGATGATCCCGTTATATTCAAGCATAGACCAAATAAATCCGACATTCATTTCGTCGTTGAGCAAGTTCCATCCGGATGTTGTGTTTTGATAAATATTTCCGCCAACTGTTCCCAACAGTAAACCGTCGCTGCTTTGATACATCGACCAAATCATTTCAGTCAATCCGGATATGTTAACTTCTTCCCAGACTTCATCACCGGTTCCATCGTTTGGATCGGGATTAACGTTTATATTGATTGTAACACATGCGCTGTTGTTTGATTTATTTGTATCGGTTGGTTCCGAGTAAGTTATCTCGGCACAATTTGTAATTTCGGGATTGCCGGGAATATATCCGCGGAATTTGGTGTTATTCATTTGACCTCTGCCCTCAAAATATTGGCAGAGCATTTGACCATTAATGACGCCGGCAACAAAGTTAACATGTGCCTTTGGTGCAAGCAGTGAGCCGCGAATATCAATGCCGCTTATTGTCAAATCTGTTGCATCGTTAAAATTGTAAAGGACGTTACTAATATCGGTACCGCTCACCGAAAGCCCGCCGCTCCAAGAAATTGTTTCGCCGGTTATGTTTACAATTACAACAGCACCGGAAGGCACCGTAATTGTCATGTTATTAGAGTTTGAAATGAGTTCGCCATCCACCTCAAAAACATTGAACATCGGGGCGGTACCGGTTAGAATCAATCCGCCCCATTGACTTTCAACAGTTCCGTTTACTTCTTTGTTTGCCAATTGAGATGATACGGAAAGCAATTCTGTCTCCGCTTGATCAAAGTCTATCGGCACAGGATTTTCCTGCCGAATAGTTCCGTCAACAACACTTACGGCGTATTGAGGAATATCAATAAATTCACCGTAAACAACATTGCCGCCAAATACGATACCGCTTGTAAAAGTTAATTTTCTTCCTACTATCAGAACGTCTTCCGTTCCGCCAGATGGTGGCAGTTTGTCGCCAATGCTATAATTTGAAAATGAAGCATCTCTGCCTACTGCAACTTTTCCCTCTGTATCGGAAGACGGCTGCACAACATCTTTAAGCACAAACAAGTTATAATCCGATGCAATTCCCAGATCGATCGGAGGACTTAAACTTAAATCTTTGTAATTTACTTTTACATGAATATTCAAATCCTCCGAGCTACCCGACGGAACATCTCCAACAGACCAAATGCTAGTTGAAGTATCGTAGTTTGCCGGCTCGGTGTATAGATAATCTAATCCCGCCGGAAGGGGATCGGTAACTTCGACATTGTGAGCATCAACAGGACTGATGTTTGTAACCGTTAATGTGTAAAAAATATTTTCTTCATCATTCGGGTTTGAGTTGTTTACGGTCATTTCAAGCATCAAATCAAATTCTTCTTGTCCCGACGAATAAAATCCGGCGTCCCATGAAAGGTCAGTTGTGCTTGATGTTATAGTAATAATATCAGTGTTGCCGGTAAGTTGATCGGTATCCGAATCAACTTCTCTGTCATCCCCTTGATTTTTTACGGTGAACGAATATCCGTCCGGTTGAACAAAATGAATATAATAATCACCGGGTAGGAGTTCTTCGAATAAATAAAACCCGTTGTCATCGGTTTGAGATGAGTCAAGCAAAACGTTGTCGATACCGTAAAGTTTTACATCAACATTTGCAATTCCGTTTTCACCGAGATCCTGTAATCCGTTTTTATTTGCATCGTTCCAAACTCTATCGCCAAGTGTAGATTTGTCATCGCAAATAACTTCAACTGCCCAACTGTCGTTATCCTCAACATTCGGAAGTTTTGAGCCGTCTGGCATTACAGGATGCCCAATAGCCCAAGCATTATTGATCAACTCGCCGCAATCATCTTTTGTGGAAACATAAGGAGCGGAGAATTCCCACACGGTTCTCGGTTCAACAACTCCGTTTTTGATAAGATGATTGCCTTCGGGATTTATTAAGGAATCATAAACCGAAACTCCACCATGAAGAACAACATCACCGCAGTTTTCAATTCTGAAATCGTAGCTTATAATATCTCCGGCTTTTACAGAATCGGGACCGGATTTGTAGAAATTCATACATGTATAGAAAAATCCAAAGTCAACATTTAAATTTTCCAAAGTATCGAGTGTTACGGTAACGGAATAAGATGATTCATCACCGTTTTCTTTTGGGGAGAGATACCATTTTTTATTTGCGGAATCTTCAAACACTCCTCCGCTAACAAAATTTTTGTCTGAGATTTTTACTGTGTAAGTGCCAAGTGCAAGATTTGAAAAAAGGTAAATTCCATTTAAGTCGGAAATTGTGGAATCGAGAAGATTCATTTCGGAATCGTATAACTCAATAATCACACCTTCAATTCCCGATTCGTTTTCGTCTTGAATGCCGTCAACATTACTATCGTGCCAAATATAGTCACCCAAGTTACTAACGCAAAGAGTTGTAGAGTTATCTGATTGAGCGTAAAATGGACTACTAAATAAAAATATTAGTGTAAATACTAATTTTAATAATCTATGAAAATCTAAATTTTTCAACATGACGTTTTAATCCTAAAATCCTAACCAATATTACTATAGTAAAAATCAATAATGATACCAAGTAATATTGATATTTTATGCAAATTAAGATGTTTTTGCGGGCTTTAATGTTTCAATTTGATATAAGGAATTAATTTGGAGCAATTTCAGTTTACTCAGATATATAATAAAGCTTTTCAAAAGTCCGCACTCAATTTTTGTATATTTTAAGTTAAGTTAAATTGGCTTTAATTAAAAGGATGAAATGACGGTACCATTAAGAACATTAAAAGAATATTTTGGATTTGATTCTTTCAAGGGATTGCAAGAAAAAATCATCAATAGATTGATAAACGAGAAGAAACACGCACTTGTATTGATGCCTACCGGCAGTGGTAAATCTTTGTGTTATCAAGTTCCGGCAATGATGTTTGACGGAGGAACGTTGGTTATTAGCCCTCTCATAGCTTTAATGCAAGACCAAGTTGATGCTTTGCGGAAGCGAAACATACCCGCTTCATTTATCAACTCGACGGTTTCAAAGAACGATAGGGAAAAGCGTTTAAGTGATTTTGTCTCTGGTAAAATAAAACTTTTATATGTAACACCGGAGAGATTCCGGAAGCATGAATTTGTTGAAGAGATAAAGAAAGCCGCGATTTCATTGCTTGCCGTGGACGAAGCTCATTGTATTTCAGAGTGGGGACATGATTTTCGGCCGGATTATTCACGCATAGCCGAGTTCCGTGAACTTATCGGAAATCCGTTAACCGTTGCGCTCACGGCTACAGCCACAAGGGAAGTACAAAAAGATATTATTGATAAGTTAGGATTGTCTGCCGAAGATATAAAAATTTTCCATCAGGGAATTGAACGACCGAATCTGCGCTTAGAAGCAGAAGATGTTTGGGGAGATAAAGATAAAATTGAAAAAATTCTTTCCGCTTTGGATTTATACAAAGGTAGCACGATAATTTATTTTTCTCTGATCAAAACATTGGATAATTTTTCTCATCTGCTTCAGTCTAGGGGAATTCGGCATTTGGTATATCACGGTAAACTTAATGCAAAGGAAAGAAAGTCCGTTCAGAGGGAATTCCTTGAGGGCGATGATAAGATTTTGCTCGGCACAAATGCATTCGGAATGGGAATTGATAAGCCTGATATCAGATTGATAATTCATGCTGAAATTCCTTCTTCGATTGAGTCGTATTATCAGGAGATCGGTAGAGCCGGACGTGACGGTAAAGCGTCATTATGTTTGCTCCTTTATGATCAGAGTGATCTTTACACGCAAATGGAATTTATCAAGTGGGCTAATCCTTCTGCCGAATATTATGAGCGGGTTTACAATATTCTTCGAAAAGATCTGGATAAAGTCAATTCTATGGGTGTTGAATATCTTCGTGAGGAAATGAGCTTTAAGGATCGAAACGACTTCAGAATTGAAACCGTCCTTTCGATGCTTGATAGATACGGCGTAACCGAAGGAAGTATTGAAAACGGTAGGCTACAACTTGTTGCGCCGTTACACCCAAACTTGACGGACGATAAACGACTTGAAGAAAAGTTGATGAGCGACAACAAGAAACTTCTGGCAATGGTTAATTATTTCAAAGAGGAAAGATGCCGACGAGTGAATATCTCGGATTATTTTGGTTTTCCCGGAGAAAAACCTTGCGGTAATTGTGATTGCTGTTCGCTTAACAAATAGCACATTGAATTAAATGATTAATTATGATTATCTCTGATTATAAAATAATATAAAATAATTGTAATTTGAGCAGACTGAATTTTAGATTATGGGTTGATTATTGAAATTAGAAAACCACATAGAGCATTACAAAATTGACGCCGAGTATTTTGACTATCTGGAGTTAGATAAATTCACAGTTCAGGAAATCCGCAGGCGTTATGAAGAATTTTTCCATTTATATCACTTAAAAGAAAATGATAAAATTTTGGAAATTGGCGCCGGCGCCGGGTTTGCTTTGAATCATCTCAACACCAATGTTCACCAATATTTTCCTTTGGATATCTCTACACACAACTTAAAAAGAGTAAGAGAGAAGACAGGCGGTAAAATCTTTCCGGTTAGCGGTGATGTTTTTAACCTTCCGTTTCCGTCAGAATCATTCGATTTTATTTTACTCTCGGAAGTGTTGGAGCATCTTAATGATCCATTAATGGCTTTAACCGAGATACAGCGCGTGCTAAAGCAGGGCGGTTCGTTTATCGTATCTGTCCCCTATAAAGAAGTTATAACTTACCAAATGTGTATTCACTGTAATAAGCCTACTCCAACCAATGCGCACTTGCATTCATTCGATGAAGAGAAACTTGTGAATTTTGTAAGGTCTGCCGGGCTTACTCCAATTAAAACTTCTAAGTGCTTAAATAAAGTAGCAAACAGAGTACATTTTAATTTGCTTACAAAAAGTTTCCCTTTCCCGCTTTGGAAAGTGTTTGATAAAATATTTAATCGTATAATTGATAAAGCAAGCTCAATAATTGTATTAGCAAAGAAATAAAACATTTCCTTTTTCTGTGAACCTCTGTGCTTCTGTGTAACAAGTGTGAATCCCTCAAAAGATAAACCACATCTAAACCCAATCTATTGTATTTTTGCAGTGAAAGAGCATATCCTTACACTTTAGTTAGGAGGAATAGTATAGATTAATTAAATCATCAAATAATTATAACATGTATAAGGTAATTGGAAATATTCAAATTCTTTTTGTATTATTAGACAAAACGTATAAGTCATATGTTCTCAATAAGCTACACAACAGGGTTTCATAGAGATTTACAAGTACTAAACATGTTTTTTTACATGTTTTCTTGGCTTGGACTAGCATATTTAGGTGAGGTATATATAAAATTATATTCAGAAACATTTAGTCTAATTTTATCAATTGTATTAAGTGCTGGTATAATAGCTTATTTAGAGATTAAATTTATCTATCCAATTATAAATCCACTAGCGGCATTTTTATATTTACGATTACCTTTAAGGACTAAAGTTAATTTTGCCGAAGCTAAGAAGCTTTCTTTTCTTTTTTCTGGTGAAATGGGCAAATGGTATCCGTTGGAAATAGTGAGAAATTTGCCGAAAGAAAAAAGAAGAGAATACGTTTTTAATTTTGCGAGGCAGTTTCCATTTTATTTCAGAGAAAAAAGGAGATAAAAAGTGCCAATTGAAGATTTCGACGGAAATACTTTTTTAGCATTCCTTGATATTTCAGGGTTTAAAGAGATGATGAAAAATGAAAAAACAGCTATTAAGGCTTTAAATTGTTTTTATAAAATTGGATATAGTTCATTGTTTAACAATGTAAACATTAATGGTTTTTTTATTTCAGACTCTGGATTGCTTTTCGTAAGAACATCTAATTTAAATCTAATAGAACAACTTAAAGAAATTTTGAAAACAATTGAAATTATCAATAGAAAATTATTAGAAAAGAACATAATGTTAACAATAAGTATTGCATATGGGGAGTTTAAATTTCAAAGACATTCAGAATTTATGGGTATTAGTAAAAATCCGATATATGGAAGTGCTTATGTAAGTGCTTTCCTTGACAATGAAAAAGGAAAACCAAAAATACAACCGGGTTATTGTCGCTTAATAATACCAGATGGAAATATTAATTTTGAATCTAACATTAATTTACTAGATAATTATTATTTGTCAAGACTAGTAAAAAAAAGGAATCATTATTATTTCTATTGGATGGTTAATGATGGTAATAAAATAAAGGAGTTTGAAAATCTTTATAATAATTCTTATCATTCAAAATATACTGGAATGTTGTCTTCTCTTAAAAAACATATCCATTAAGTAAACAAATCTTATTCATATCAATCAGATTTGTTTTAGTGTCCTATAATTAATCTATTATGACAAACACTTTAAGTTATAAGAAAATATTTCTCTTTTGGCTTCCGCTTGCAATTACTTGGCTGATGATGTCGGTTGAGGGTCCGTATCTATCCGCAATCATTGCCAGGATGGGAGAGCCGAAATATAATCTTGCCGCTTATGGTATCTCATTTTCATTTGCTCTTATCATCGAAGCGCCGGTAATAATGCTGATGAGCGCTGCCACTGCATTGGTTGATAATTTCGATTCATATAGAAAGCTAAAGAACTTCACATATATTTTGAATGGCGCTATTACTCTTTTAATGTTCGTGATATTAATTCCTTCCGTGTTTAATTTTATTGCCGTTGATCTGATAGAGCTTCCCACTGAAGTTGTTGATATAACATATTGGGCGTTGGCGGCGCTTCTTCCATGGCCGGCTGCAATTGGTTATCGTCGGTTCTATCAAGGAATTCTTATTAGAAATAATCAAACAAGACTCGTAACTGCCGGCACATTTATAAGATTGGTTATAATGAGTATAACCGCTTTGGTTTTGTATTTCAAGTTTACTTTTCCCGGCGCAGTTGTGGCATCACTTGCACTTTCGGTTGGAGTAACGGCAGAAGCAGTTGCAAGTAAATTAATGTCGTTGCCGATTGTTAAAAAAACAAAAATGATAGGAAGCATAGAAGGCAAAGAGGATTTAACTTATAAGGGAATTATAGAGTTTTACTATCCGCTTGCATTGACTTCAATATTGTCACTTGGCGTTCACCCGCTTGTTACGTTTATGCTCGGACAAAGTAGAATGGCAATAGAATCATTGGCGGTTTTGCCTGTGATAAATGCTCTGGTTTTTATTTTCAGAAGTATCGGGCTTTCGTATCATGAAGTATTTATTGCGTTACTCGGAGAAAAAGGAGAAGGATACAAACCTCTGAGAAATTTCGGGTGGATAGCAGGGGGTATTTCGGTTTTATTATTAACGTTAATCACAGTTACACCGCTGTCAAAAATATGGTTTCATTATGTCTCCGGTTTATCAATTGAGTTAACGGAGCTTTCTATCTTGCCGGCAATAATTGTTTCAATTCTGCCGGGCTTAACATTTCTTATTTCCGTTCAGCGGGCTATACAAGTTTATGCAAGGAATACTTCTCCCCTAACGCTGGCAACGGTTATAGAGGTTGTTGGAATAATTGTTGTCCTATTCGTAGGAATAAAGATTTTTGATTTGGTTGGAGTTTTGGCAGCTGCTATTGCTTATGTATCGGGAAGAATTCTTGCAAATATTTACTTAATAAAACCGAATAGAACTGCAATAAAAAATTTCGGATATTTTTTTTGAATTATAAAGATAAACCCATAATTTGAAAATAAAAAAGATATCGATTATGGAAAGTACAATCCGAAATTTCTTTTATCCAAAATCCATTTGCATACCGGGAGCATCAACAAAAGAACTTAGTATCGGCTACGAGATTCTGAAGACAATTAAAAAATTTGGCTATACCGGTAAGGTCTTTCCCGTTAATCCCAAAGCTGATGAGATATTGGAGTTTCATTGCTATCATTCTATATCCGAGATTACCGAGCCGATTGATTTGGCATTAGTTGTTGTCCCGAAGAAATTCACACTTCAAACAATTGATGAACTTTTGGAAAGGAATGTTAAGTCAATAATTTTGATAACCGCCGGATTTAGGGAAACAGGAGAAGCAGGAAAACTTCTGGAAGAAAAGATAATAAAAAAAATAAAATCTGCAGGAGCACAATTAGTCGGACCAAACTGCATGGGAGTTATTAACACGCAACCGGAAATAAGTTTGAATGCAACGTTTGTCGCCGAAAAACCGAAAATGGGTAAAGTAGCTTGTCTTTCTCAAAGCGGAGCGCTTGGCGCAGTAATTTTAAATTCACTTCGTCTTACCGATATTCGTTTTACACATTTTATTAGCGTAGGGAACAAAGCAGATCTTAACGAAAATGATTTTATAAAATTTTGGCAGAGTGATAATAACATCGAAATAATAACGATGTACTTGGAAAGTTTTGAAAACGGATTTGAGTTTGTTAAGGCAATGATGTTAAACGAGGTTACAAAGCCAGTAATAGTGTTGAAAGCAGGAAGAACCGAAAGCGGAATGAGAGCGGCGTCTTCGCATACCGGTGCACTTAGCAGTCAAGATAAAGTTGTTGACGGGCTACTAAAACAGTTTGGCACTATTCGTGTTGACGACATAAACGAACTGTTCAATACGGCAAAGGGGCTTGAAAGTTTTCCATATCCTATGGGTGATCGAGTTGCAGTGGTAACCAATGCCGGCGGACCTTCAATTTTGTTAGTTGATAAAATAGAGAAGGAAGGATTACGGCTTGCAGAATTATCCGATGATACGAAATCAAAACTGAGAGAAATTGTTCACCCCGAAGGAACGGTAAATAATCCGATAGACCTGCTTCCAAGCGGGACAGAAGAAACATTTTCTCAAGCAATAAAAATTGTGTTGGATGATAACAATGTCGATGCGGTAATCTCCGTGTTTGTTGAACCGGTTATGGTAAAGCCGATGCCTATTGCAGAAGCTATTAATGAGATTAAATCAGAAAAACCTATTTTGCAAGTGATAGTTCCTCTGCCTGAATTTTGGGATAACTACAGAACGAATTCCAAAAGGGAAAAACCGATTTTCAGAAATCCGGAAGACCCGGCTGAGGTAATTGCCAATATGCTTTTTTATAGTAAGGGAAAAGAGAAACGGATTAAACATAAACCGCAAGTTGAAAAGTTATTGTCAAAGGCAGGAAGAGATAGATTTAATTTTGATAGCGGATTTATTGGGCAAGAAGAGATAAAGGAAATTGCCAAGCACTACAATTTACCCTTGGTGCAAGAGGCTCTGATTGATGTTGATAAAATTGATGAACAAGATATCGATTTTTATCCGGTAGTGTTGAAAGGAATTGGCAAAGATGTTATTCATAAGTCGGAACTTGATGCGGTAAAACTAAACGTACGGAATGCCGAAGAATTAAAGACTGCCGCTTCACAAATTTCTGATAATTTTAAGTTGCATGGATATAGAATCGAGAAATATTTGATACAAGAATTTATTCAAACCAAACATGAGCTTCTGCTTGGCGGTTATCGAGATTCTTCTTTTGGTCCGGTTATAATGTTTGGCAGCGGGGGCAAGTATGTTGAAGTGATAGATGATACGGCAATACGTTCTGCGTTTATAACGGAAGAAGAAATTAACGAGATGATTTCCTCAACTAAGATTGGTAAAATCCTTTCGGGAGTTAGGGGAGAAAGCTCTGTTGATCTGATAAAATTAAGAGAAATTATAATGTCTGCATCTTTAATGCTAATCGAAAATGAAAAAATAATAGAATTCGATCTCAACCCATTAATTGTTGATATACACAATCAATTTCATGCTGTTGATATTCGTATCAAGTTCGGTTAGTCGTTTTTACAGTCCGAGAAATTGAACGGCAATTCCGCAGAGTAGAATTGACACTCCCGCCAACGTGTGAATATGCTTTTGCATCTTTTTCATTGGCACTATCGATAATCCATAAAGTCCTAAGAATACAATAACCAACATTGTCCCGATTGTGACAATACCAAATATTGTTGAAATTAGAACAACAGCAAAAACGTTGTGTTCTGCTGCAGGATATATTAAAAGCGGTATCAACGGTTCACATGGACCAAATACAAAGATTATAAAAAGTATCCACGGAGTTATGTTGCTTTTGGTATCTTCATGGATATGTATATGCTCGCTGCTTTTATGATTGTGGGTATGATTATGTAATGTGCCGTCAGAATGAACATGCAGATGAGAATGAGTCTCGTTTTTAAAAGATTTTTTAATGCCCCAAATTGTATATAACAATCCAAGTATTATGAGCGACCATCCGGCAACATTTGCCCTAATCGATTCCAATGATTCAAGTGAGAAAAGAGTAATACCAATTAAATATCCAAAAACACCTATCAATATTGAAGAACCGACATGTCCTATCCCGCTTATTGTAGTAACCCAAACCGTTTTGAATTTACTCCAATTCTGAGATTTGGAAAGAGCAATAAAAGGAATATAATGGTCTGGGCCAAGTGCAGTATGAACAAAACCGATTGAAGCTGCAGCACTAGCAAGAACTAAAATTTGTGAATCCATATTTATCAATAGTTAAGTTATGAAAACAAATAATGCAATTTATAAAACTATTATAACGTTATTGTAAAATTCCTATTCGTAAAACTAATCTTTAACTAGCTTACGTACTGCAATCCATTGTTTTAATGTTTTCTTATGATCTTGAGCGGGAACACCTAATACGGTTTGTCCAGCGGGAACATCTTTCATTACAAGCGATACCGCACCAACTACTGCTCCGGTATGTATTGTTATATGATCGGAAACAGATACACCACCAGCCATAACTACTCCATCCTCCAGTGTAACAGAACCAGCCAAAGCAGTACAACCGGCAATAATGCATGACCGTCCTAGAGTACAATTATGAGCAATTTGTACGAGATTATCAATCTTGCAACCATCACCAATAATTGTTGAACTGAACTTACCACGGTCAACACATGAATTTGCACCGATTTCTACATTATTTCCAATTACAACGTTTCCAATCTGTGGAATTTTTACTAATCCTCTCCCATCTTCGCTGGGTCGGTAACCAAAGCCGTCGGCACCAATACTAACATTATTGTGGAAAATACAGTTGTTGCCAATCTCTGTTCGTTCGCGGATTACTGTCCCGGACCAGATGATCGTATCGTTACCTATTTTTGTATCATCAAGAATTGATACGTTTGGATAGAGAATAACCGCTTCACCAAGAACAACATTCTTGCCAACAGAACATCCGGCTCCTATTTTACAGTTTTTCCCAATTATTGCTGTTGGGTGTATTGCTGCTGTCGGATGAATATCAACTTCAAGTTCAGGAGTACCCGGGTCAAATACTTCCAACAATTTTGCCATAGCTAAATCAGCGTTTTTCACTTTGATTAAAGCTCGGTTTTCACCAGGTTCAACATCCAAATTATTATTAACAATTGCAGCACATGCTTTTGAGGTTTTCCATTGACTTATATATTTGCTGCTTCCAATAAAGGTAATTTGATTATTTTCTGCTTTGTGTAAATGCTCGGGACCAATTATCTTTTGATTGGTATTCCCAACTAATTCTCCATTCAAAATATCGTTGATCTCATGAATTGTAAGTGATTTCATATATTTATCCTGCAATTATTTTAAATTTTAAACACAACAACTAATGTATTCAAAATATAGATTTTAAGTTAAAAAAGTTAGGTTGGATCGAATAAAAATTGGTTAGCATAGTATTTAGCTGTAAGTTCTTCTCCGGTTGCTTTAACAATTAATTCATTCCACGGATATAAGGCTCCGTATGAGAAAAATAGATGTTTCAGATAGTTGCCAACATCGGTCTTACCGACAAAACTTTCATTTTTTGTGTTATCAGATTTAAGCACTTTAGTTGTGATATATATGTATAGTTGTGATGCAAGTAGTTCACCTAACATATAGTTATGATAATAGGCCGGATACAATGCAATGTGAATTTTAGAAGCCCAATCAGGTTTGTTTCGTCCTCCCGGTTTTTTGAGTAACTGATATTCTTCAACCAGTTTCCACCATAAGTCGTTTAGGTTCTGGTTGGGATTGGAATACATCTTTCTTTCAAAACGGTACATTACCTGTACCCATCTGCTAAATGTAAGCTGTTCTGCTCTAAGAAAATTAAAGCCCTCAACATTAATTTGATTTTTCTCTTCTTCTGAAATGCCAATCATTTTCTGAATCCATTCTGGATTTTGTGCAAATCGTCCGAACAACATAGCTATAGCTTCCGTTGTAAATATGTGTGCATGACTTCTTAACTGCCAAGGTAATTTTGGTGATACGTATTTATCGTAAACCGCATGTCCAAATTCATGCAGCATTGTTGATATCCATTTTTGATTTGGTTTTATGTTACACACAACTCTAACATCTCCGTTGCGGTCAATATCCATGCAGTAAGCATGTTGGTATTTACCTTCTTTTTCATAGAGGTCGCTCTTTTCAAGGATATCATCAATGTTCAGATTTATACCATTATAATATTTTTTCGTCAATTCGGCAATGTTTTGATCTTTAAAAAACTTATCGAGATTAACATTGTAAATTTTTGGACCAAGTTGGAAAAATTTATCTTCGTAATGCCATGGTAGTAATTCGTTTTTTTCAATACTAAATTTGACTGATAAATATTCATCCATTTCATCTTTTAGTTTTGCAAAACCTTCTTTTGTCAGGTTATCTAGTTCGTCGAACAACTTATCTAGTTCTTCACTGTTTTGCTCGGCAAGTATAAGGGACATTTCGTGATAATTTTCATATCCTAATTCCTGTGCCCCTTTATTCCGTAATTTGACTAACTTAATGACATCATTCGCAACAATAGGAGCAATTTCCTTACTTGCTTTCCATGCTGTTTCAAGTTCTTGTGAGTCAATTGACTTTTCCAATATTTCATCAATATCATTATCGGTTAACGACTTTCCGTTAACAGTGGGTCTGTAAGTAGAAAATTTTTGTTCAATTTTTGTTGAGAGAGTAATTATTTCTTCATGAAGTTTTTCATCAAATTGATTCGCAGCAAACTCATTATAAATTAAATCCAGTTCTCTTTTCAATACCGGTTCTTTTATTTCTCCCGATTCTTTGAATTCTTTTAAGAGTTGGTATATCTTCTTATTGGAGTAATATTTACTTACCTCAATTTGGTATGTGGCAGATTTTTCATAGTCAGTTTCCTTACCGCTAATTGATGCATCAAAATATGACATATTAACTTTTCGGGTTAAAGGTTCAATTGTTGCGTAATATTCTCCCAAAAATTCTGTTAAACGTTCTTCCATAAATTTTCCATTAAAAGTAAAATGCTCTAAATTTAAACTAAAATAATAAAAATTCGGAAATTTGGTTGCCCTCAAAATATGCCGAAAGAAATGTTAAATTTTTAACAGTTCATCATCTCTAACCAGAAGAAGTATTGCAGATTGTGGGACAATAACTAACCGATCACCATCGAGTTCAATTTCTATCGCATCTTTCTTCAAAAACAATGCCTGATCTCCTTCACTTGCCTGTAAAGGAATATATTTGGTTGATTTACTTGACTCTTTCCAAGGTTCGTCATCATCGGTTTGTGGTGCTATTGGATAACCGGGTCCAACCTTCAACACGTATCCGCTTTGCACTTTTTCTTTCTCTATCACATTTGGAGGTAGATATAAACCGCCTTGCGATTTTTTACCACCTTCATGCGGGCGAATCAAAACCCTATCACCAACAATTATTATTTTACCGGTATCAACCATATTGAACTCAATGATTATTTGTATACAAATTTACAACTATTCTTAGTTTTTATAAAGAGAATTAGAATTGATTAAGTATTAGAATATCAACTGTACCACTTATAACATCTAGTTACCAGCATCCAGCAACTAGTTTACGTCTTTTGCTTTTTCTTCTTTGCAGCAGGAAAGAGGATATTGTTTAAAATTAATCTATAACCCGGCGAGTTTTTATGCAGACTCAAATCGGTTGGTGGGTCGCCAACAGCATGTTGATAGTCTTCAGGATCATGTCCGCCATAAAATGTAAATGTTCCTCTGCCATATTTGCCGTGAATATATTTAACTTGATTTGTCCCAGCACGCTCGCCCAAAATATAAACGGTTTTCTTAATCAGCTCTTTTCTGAACATAGTCGTTTGACCCATGAATCCGCGAATAACATTAACATGATTCTGTGTAAGCATGGTTGGAACGGGATCGTACTTTGCTGAATAGTCAAAAAGTGTAAAATAGTCATTATTCTGATTGCCAATTTCTATCGGTTGGATATCAATATTGCTGTACTCATATACATAAGGATTCATCTCAAGTTTGAAATTTTCAAATGCAAGAGTGTTTGAAAAATCCAATTTTTGTTGTGCATCAGGGTCGGGTGCATCGCCGTCATACATTTTATCAACAATATCAACATTCATTGCCGCAAGGGCAATGTCGTAAGTGTCAGTTGCAGAACACATGGCAAAAAGAAAACCACCTTCGCCAATGTAATTTTTGATTGTCAGTACAACAGCTTTTTCCATCTCGGATACTTTTTTGAATCCGAGTTTTTTTGCTTCATTCTCATAAAGTGCTTGTTGTTGGATATACCATTGAGCGCCTCTGAAACTAGCATAAAATTTTCCATATTGTCCTGTAAAATCCTCGTGATGTAAATGGAGCCAATCATATTTTGAAAGATCACCGCGCAAAATTTCTTCAATCCAAATTTTGTCATATTTTACTTCCGCATAATCAAGCACAAGAGTAACGGCATCGTCCCAAGGCAAGTAACCATCGGGAACAAAGACGGCAATTTTAGGGGCTTTTTCCAATCGTACTACTTCCATATTTTGGTCTTCACTTTGCACAAAAGAATAAATATCAACAACCTCTGAACCCGAAACGGTTTCAAAACTAACACCTTTCATCCGACATTTCATTGCAAGTTCATCGGAATAATCAAGCATGAACGAACCGCCTCTGTAGTTCAGTAGCCAATCGGCAACAGCACCCTTTTCCAATTCGTTGAATGTAATTCCATAGGCTTTTAGATGATCGGTTTGTTTTAAATCCATATTAATAAGCAGCTTTGATTGAGCTGTAATTGTAACGGCAAGAAAGACGAATATTATGCAGAGTTTATTAAAAGTCATTTAATTTCAGTAATAAGTTTTATCATATCTAAAATATATAACTTTCTACTTTTCATCAATGGAATAAAAAATCTCACTTAATGTTTTTACAGATTGTATCGGGTTATGGAAATAATTAAGTTGCAAATAAGATAATTACCAAAATATTTCAATAAATATTTGGAGGGATGATGCCTAGGATTAAATTATTGCTATTTCTATTAGTATTATTTGTTTCGCTCTTTGCTTGTAGTGAAAAAAAAGAAGACCATGAAATTTTGCAATTAAGAAATGGTTGGAAATTTACTGCCGGCGATAGCATGGATTATGCAAAACCGGGTTTCGATGATTCTGGTTGGGATAAAATTGATATTAACAAAAGATGGGAAGATCAAGGTTATGAAAAGCTTGATGGGTTCGCGTGGTATAGAATCAAAATTGTAATTCCTTCCTCTCTTAAAAATAGTTCCGAACTAAAAGACAGCTTAATTTTTAACTTTGGCAAAATAAATGATTTCGATCAATTCTTCTTTAACGGAAAGCTAATAGGAGAAAATGCACATAATGTTTCAAATACGGCAGTAACCGATTCGTTTAAAAATGTAAATAATTCATTATGGTATGCTGACCGTAGATATTCCATTCCATCGGATAATGGAATAATAAAGTGGGATGGTGAAAACACAATTGCAATCAGAGTCTTTGATTTGGGCTATTCGGGTGGTTTATACTCTGGTAAACCAAGTATAACGATGCCAAAATTAAGCGATTATTTAGTTGTTAATATCGCTAAAAATAATTTCGAAAATAGTGGCAAACAATTTGGCAAAATAATTTCTTTTCATAATTCTTCTGCTGCATATACAATCGAAGGTGAGTTAGAGGTTAAGGTTGAAAATAATATTACGGAGGAAGAAATTTATAAAGATGAAAAATCATTCAAACTTGCTCCGGGTGACAAAAAAGAGTTCTCATTTAAGTTTGATAAACCGGAAGAATCAACAACAATAGAATATGAATTTGAACTTAATGATGACAACGAGATAAAAACGAAGGAAGGTGTTCCTTACATTTTAACTCCACATGTAAAAGACCAGCCTCAAATAAATGGCGCATTAATTTTTGGAGAAAGACCGGGTAAACCGTTTTTATACAGAATTGCGGTAACGGGTAAACGTCCGATAAATTTTGCCGCAGATAATTTGCCAGATGGTTTAATGTTGAATAATGAAACGGGTATAATAAAAGGCAAAGTTAAAACTGCGGGTAAATATAGTGTAACATTAACTGCAAAAAATAATTTTGGCTCAGATTCAAAAGTATTGGAAATAATTATTGGTGATAAACTTGCCTTAACTCCACCAATGGGATGGAACAGTTGGAACTGTTGGGGATTAAGTGTAAGTCAAGATAAAGTTTATGCTGCCGCAAAATCATTTATTGAAAAAGGATTAGCTGACCATGGATGGACATACATTAATATTGATGATGGTTGGGAAATATATGGAGATTCTGATGCGCCTAAGCGTAGTCGTAATGGAGAAATTCTGACAAACGAAAAATTTCCTAATATGAAAAAACTTGGAAATGACATCCATGCACTTGGGTTAAAGTACGGTATTTATTCTTCTCCAGGTCCGCTTACTTGCGGTGGTTATACGGCAAGTTACAAGCATGAGTATCAAGATGCAAGAACTTTTGCGAAATGGGGAATTGATTATTTGAAATATGATCTTTGTACTTATCGTGAATTTATGAAAGATGATAATTCTGTTGAGGAATTAAAACCACCTTATATATTGATGAATAAAGCATTACGAAGTATTAATAGGGATATTGTTTATTCAATTTGTGAATACGGAAATGGAAAGGTTTGGGAATGGGGTGAAAGTGTAGGCGGAAATCTTTGGAGAACTACGGGAGATATTTGGGACGATTGGGATAGAATGTATGAAATTGGGTTTGGACAAATAGAAAACGCAAAATATGCCGGTCCCGGACATTGGAATGATCCCGATATGCTTGTTGTTGGATGGGTCGGTTGGGGACCGAATCTGCATCAAACTCAGCTCACTCCAGATGAGCAATATACACATGTAAGTTTATGGTCATTGCTTTCCGCGCCATTATTGCTTGGAAATGATTTAACCAAGTTGGATGACTTTACGCTGAATTTAATCACAAATGATGAAGTCCTTGCAATTGATCAAGACAAATTAGGCAAGCAAGCAACTCCGGTTATCAGGGGTGATGAGATTGAAGTTTGGAAGAAAGAACTTTCCGATGGAAATATTGCTGTTGGAATTTTTAATGTAAGTGATGAAACCCAAGATTATGAATTGGAGTTGAATAAACTTAATGTAAATAGTAAAGTTCTGTTGAGAGATCTTTGGAGACAAAAAGATATTGGAAAATTCCAAAATGAGTTTAAAACAAGAATTCCATCACACGGAGTGAAATTATTGAAAGTGTTTTTGAAATAAAATTATGATGACAAGTAGGAACAACTTGTGAGTTGTCCGTGCAATCGTAATAATGGATTAAACGTGGGGAACGAAAATATTTGTTTCCTACAAAGAATAAAGGCGATAAAGGTTGAATACAATTGAAGGTGTATTGGGCGATGCAACTCTGTTTCTGAAAAAGGTTTTTGCAGCTTTGAAAAAGGACAACATCAATGTTTCAGAATATGAATTGGATCATATTTGTTATAGAGTTGACATGGTTGAGCGGTACAATGAACTCAAGCAAGAAATTTTGAATTATGGTTCGCTGTTATCGGAATCTCAAATTGGCGGAAGAGCAATCTCTACTTTTAAATTGAATGAGCCAATCATTTTTGAAAACAGAGAAATTAGGTGTATCGAATTACCATCTCCAAAGGAAGGCAGCTTCTATCCAGAGGGTTACGAGCATGTTGAGTTTGTTATCGCTTTAGAGTTTGAAAAATTTATAAGTTTATATTCTCATATTAGTTTCAGTCGACCTTTCCCAGGAAAACTGTTTATTGGATCTGATTTGTATTGTCGAATCCATCTGTAAATAGTTTCCGTCCCTATTTCCAAATCTTCTGATACTTGAGAAACCGTCATCCCTCGCTCTAATACCAAGAGAACTGTCTCTTTCTTAAATTCTTTTGTGTAAACATTTCTACTTTGAATCCCACTCCTTGTACATCCAGTTAATATACTGGCTTTTCTTTATGTACGCTAATTCGGGGGCAGATTAAAACCAATTAAGCATCATATGCTTAAACAATCAGAACCTTATAAAGCTTATATAAACAAAGATAAAATACAATTAAAACACTTTTTTAGTAATTTTGAATCATGATAACCGAGAGGAAATTATTTTTACTTATAGCGCTTCTATTTTCTGCACTGACGTTGTTTGGTCAAAACACTAAATTAACTATCAAGATAACCAATATTAAAGAACCAAAAGGAAAGATAGAAATTGGTCTGTATAACAACGGTGAAAAATTTCCTGAAGTTGGAGGAGAATTAAAAAAGATTATTCTTGATGCCGATTCGTCAACAGTTATTTATACAATAGAAAACTTACCAGAAGGAAATTATGCTGTTGCCGTGTATCATGATGAAAATTCAGATGGTGAATGTAATACTAATTTTTTAGGAATTCCGAAAGAGCCGTATGGATTTTCAAACAATGTCAGACCATTATTTTCTGCTCCGTCATTTAAAAAGACAAAATTCACTTTGAAAGGTTCTGTTATAATAACAATAAAACTCATCTAATTTTTTATAGAACAAATCGGGTTCATTCTTTTATATAATCCCATCTATTTGTATCAGTTAGTAGTAATAATTAAGTTGCAAATTAAATAATTGTTAAAATATCTTAGCTAAACCATGTATTTATAAATGATAGAGTATATCTGAGACAGATACTTTTTATAATTCTAATACCGTATGAGTAATAAATTCAAAATACCACCCGTTTCCACTCTCCTTGGTTCAACTATTGGAAATTATATTAAAATTTTAAGTAACCAGAAAATCTCAAGCAAATACATAGGAAAAATTTTCTTAACTACTTTGATCGTTTTAATATCTACACCCTTCCATTGGTGGGAAGAATTGATTTTCAATAAGAAAAAGATAAAAAACACAGTTTTAAAAAAGCCTCCTCTTTTTATTATTGGACACTGGAGAAGCGGTACAACTTTACTTCATAATCTGCTTTGCCAAGATCCTAAAACATCGTATGTTACAACTTATCAAACAATTTTCCCAAATAATCTGGCAAGCAAATTGATTTTTCAAACATTTATGAAGTTGGCAATGCCAGAAAGAAGACCCGCCGACAACATGAAACTTGGAGTTTCTCTACCTCAAGAAGATGAATTTGCACTCAGCAACATGTACCACAACAGCTATTATAATTTTTTCTATTTCCCAAATAATTACAAAGAGTTTTATGACAAATCAATCAATTTTAAAAATTTGGAGGTGAAAGAGGAAAAAGAGTGGTGCTATTATTACGACAAACTGTTGAAAAAAGCATATCTCGATAATGATAGCAAAGAACAATTGATTCTTAAAAATCCAGTTAACACTGCTCGTATTAAATTGTTATTGGATTTATACCCTAATGCAAAGTTCATATATATTTATAGAAATCCTATAACGGTATTTTTATCTACACAAAAGTTTTTTAGGGTTATTCTTAAAACTCTTATGCTGCAAGCAGTTGATAATGAATTTATTGACAACATGATTTTTGACGTATATGAACGACTCATGGAAGATTATCTGAAATATCGTTCACTCATACCAAAGGGTAATCTATATGAAATTAGATATGAGGATTTTGAGGCAGATCCCATCAAAGGATTAAAAATAATTTATTCCGATTTGTTACATGCTGATTTTTATAAGGTTGAGCCAAAATTCGTTGAGTATCTCAAATCGGTGAAAGAACATAAGAAACAGCAGTATGAAGTAGAAAAACCATCACTAGATTTAATTACAAAACGACTAGATAAATATATAAAATTATATAATTATCAAATTCCAGAAGAGATTATTGTTAAGTAGTATATTTTTAATTGGTTAGTAGGAAGAGAATATTTTCATTCCTTACAAAGAATAAAGGTGATAAAGGTTGAATACATTTGAAGGTGTATTAAGCGATGCGACTCCGTTTCTGAAAAAGACGGTATTGATGTTTCCGAATATGAGTCAGACCATATCTGTTATAGAGTTGACACGGTTGATCGGTACAATGAACTCAAGCAAGAAATTTTGAATTATGGAGCGTTGTTATCAGAATCTCAAATTGGCGGTAGGGCAATTTCCACATTTAAATTAAATGAACCAATCATTTTTGAAAACAGAGAAATTAGGTGTATCGAATTACCATCTTCAAAGGAAGGCAGCTTCTATCCAGCGGGTTACGAGCATGTTGAGTTTGTTATCGATTTAGAGTTCGAAAAATTTATGAGTTTATATTCTCATATAAGTTTCAATACAAAATCAATTTCAAAAAAGGTTAATCCGACTATTGCCATAAAGTATGATGGTATTTCTGTCAAGTTCCATCAATATTCTTTGGAATACGTTATAGAGTATTTAGAGTAATCATATAACGAATTATTCTAATAAATTTTTCAATAGTTTCCTTTTCCATTTTACGTATGGCGGATATTTTATTGGGGGTTCAATCAAAGTCGATTTATCAAGGATTGATTTGTAATGAGAAAAAGCATCGAACCCGGCTTTACCGTGATAACTACCCATACCCGAATTACCCACACCGCCGAAAGGCAGATTGGAATTTGCGAGATGCATTACGGCATCGTTAACTGCGCCACCGCCAAAAGAAATTTCGTAAAATATTTTATCTCTAATTTTATTGTGAGATGTGAACACATACAGAGCCAAGGGTTTCGGACGGTCTTTAACCATTTTGATTGCCCAATCCAGTTTGTCGAATTCTATTATCGGCAAAACAGGACCGAATATTTCCTCTTGCATTACGGCATTATCGAAGGTAACGTTATCCATCACGGTTGGCGAAATGTATAAATCCGCTTCGTCGCTCTCTCCGCCGATAACAATTTTTTCTTTGTCGATTAGCTGCATAATTCTGTTATAGTGACGAGGATTAATTATTCTTACAAATGCCTCACTTTTCTGTGGATCGTCGCCATGAATTTCCAATATTTGATTTTTAATAGCTGCAATCAATTTTTCTTTAACTCCTTTTTCGGCGAGAATATAATCGGGTGCAACGCATGTTTGACCGCCGTTGAGGAACTTAGCCCATACAATTCGCTTGGCAGCAATTTTAAGATTGGCATCGTTAAAAACAAAGGTCGGACTTTTACCGCCAAGCTCAAGCACAACGGGAGTTAAATGCTCAGCCGCCGCTTTCATTATTATTTTACCGACGTTGGAACTGCCGGTATAAAATATCTTGTCGAATTTTTCTCTCAGCAGAGCGGTGGTTTCCTCAACGCCTCCTTCAACTACGTGAAGATATTTATCGTCGAAATTATTGTTGATAATTTCCGCCATTGCATGTGATGAGTTTAGCGACAACTCCGACGGTTTTATAATTGCCGTGTTGCCTGCAGCTATTGCCGGTACCGCGGGGAGCAAAGAAAGTTGATACGGATAATTCCATGCACCTATGGTCAACGTAACGCCAAGCGGTTCCGGGATTATATAACTGGAGCCTGGTAAGTTTGCCAGGTTGGTGGCAACTCTAATTTTAGTGCTCCAGTCCTTTACATTGTTAATCGCCAGATTAATTTCATGGTATATAAGCGAAAGTTCCGTTGCATAATTTTCAAAACTCGATTTTTTGAAATCGTTATATATTGCATCGTCAAGGAGTTTCTCGTTTTTCTTCAGTACATCTCTGAATTTTTTCAGTTGAGAAATTCTGAACTTAACATCCTTTGTAACGTTACTGTTAAAAAAATCAAGTTGTGATTTTACGAGTGTTGTATAATTTATTGCTTCCATTGTATTTACTTATTTTGTTAAAATGCTTTTTTCAAAACAGATAATACTTCTTCGGGATTCATATCTTCGGGATTTAAGATCATCGCTCCGTCATTTAAGGAACGTTTTGCAATTTCTTCCAATTGTGATTCATTCACTCCGGCTTCGCTAAGAGTAATGGGCATGCCGCAAAGCGAATTCAAAGTTTTATTAAGATTTTTAATAAACTCAATGCTTGCTTCCGCTCTTTTATTTTTCGGAGTTGAAGCAAACGTCTCGGCGCCTGCTAACGAAAGCAATAGCTCCGAGTAAAGTTCTCCGATTTTCTCAAGATTGTATTCCATTACATGCGGCAGTAAAATCGCCATCGCCATTCCGTGATGTACATGAGCCAAAGCGCCGACTGTATGCCCAATACCGTGCACTGCACCAACCATCGAATTTGAAAATGCGACTCCCGCTGCTGTTGAAGCAACAGCAAGTTCAAAGCGTCCTTGTTCGTCGTTACCGTTTTTTACAACGTTAACAAGATTTTTTGTAATGCTCTCAATTGCTGCAAATGCATAAGCGTCACTAATCGGATTTTTTTGCAGACACGTATATGCTTCTATTGCGTGTGTTAAAGCGTCCATGCCGGTAGCTGCCGTGAGCTTAGGCGGTAACGACATTGTCATTCTCGGATCAATCAAAGCCACAGATGGGAGTAGTTTTGTAGAAGTGAAAAGCATCTTCTGATCTTTTTCTTTATCGGCAACCACCGCAACCAGAGTAACCTCGGAACCTGTTCCTGATGTGGTAGGAATTACGATTAAAGGTTGTTGAACATTTCTTATTCTATCATGTCCGGCAAACTGAATAATGTCAGTGGTGTTTTCCGAGATCACTATGTTCATACCTTTTGCTGAATCAATAACAGAACCGCCGCCAACCGCAATAATGCAATCGCAGTTTTGCTCTCTGTATAATTTGGCTGCTTCGTTAACAACGGTAATTGAACTATCGGGCGGAACTTTGTCATAAACAGCGCCGATGATGATGTCGGAATCGTTAAAGCCGGCAAGGACTTTATCAAGCAAACCCACTTTTACAATTCCTTCATCGGTAATGATGAACGGTTTGGAAACGTTTAACCTTTCTAATTCCGAGGGAAGTCCTTCAAGAGCATTCTGCCCCGCATTTATTTTTACGGGATTATAAAACTCAAAATATTTAGGGTACATCTTTAACCTAATTTTATTTTTAAATTCCAAACAGTAAACCAACCGTATAAACTCTGATGCGTTGTAAATGCTGAACAAAGCTAAATTTGGGAACACGCTTTAATACATTTTTGGAAAGGAACGGCGGGAACAGATAAGCCTGAACGATATTTAAAATTCTTATTAACACCATCGATTGAGAAACATTGCCGTAAACCATTATTCTGTTGTGACAAAATGCTGTATGCACGTTGCTGAGTGTAGTGAATATTTTAAACGCCGTGTCCAAGTTTTTAAATATCACGATCAAATCAGCACTAGCGGATTGTTTTGATATGCGTTTAAGAGTGTTCCCCTTTTTCTGAAGCCATAGCTCGCTACCGTTCGGCGCTACTTTTAGCATAATTGTATAACCGTCGGGCCAAGCGCTCAGTTCCGATTTCAGTTCTTGATTAAATCTGCTTACCGATTCGGAGCCGCGACCGAGTGCGTAAAATCCGGCAGTTACAACAAAGCGTTTGAAGTTTGATTTTTTCGGTTTGATTTGAGTTCGGATCATTTCGTTTTTATTCTGATAATAAAATATCGAGTAATAGAATAGAGGATAAAGTTTATCTATTCGTATCCTTTGAATAAGAACTTAACAAAAATTTTATGCATTATCAATTTATGAAGTAATGAGGGTATGTGTAGGGGACGAATATTATCGTTCCCCCAAAACGGCATTATTGAACAGTAAGGAAAAAGCATCCCGCAAATGTGGGACTTACGTATAAAATCAAGCGTAGGGAAGGGGCATGCCTCTTCCCTACAAAATTAGTATTGTTACGTTTATAAAATAATTCTTATTTTATTTTTAGATAAATTTTCATCTCACAATGAAAACAAATCCGCATTGGTTAATGGAAGCAACATAAGGAACCGCAAGCGCACACGTTTACGTAAGTACGATTACTCTATTACCGGTTGGTATTACGTAACGATTTGTACAAAGGATCATATCAACCGTTTTGGTAAAATTATAAACGAGAAAATGGTTTTAAATGATCTTGGTAAAATCGCGGAGGAATGTTGGTTGGATATACCAAAGCATTATATTGAATCAGAATTGGATGAGTATATTATAATGCCAAATCATATTCATGGAATTATTATAATTGATTATGATAATGTAGGGAAGAGGCATGCCTCTTCCCTACAAAATTAGTATTGTTACGTTTATAAAATAATTCTTATTTTATTTTTAGATAAATTTTTATCTCACAATGAAAACAAATCCGCATTGGTTAATGGAAGCAACATAAGGAACCGCAAGCGCACACGTTTACGTAAGTACGATTACTCTATTGCCGGTTGGTATTACGTAACGATTTGTACAAAGGATCATATCAACCGTTTCGGTAAAATTATAAACGAGAAAATGGTTTTAAATGATCTTGGTAAAATCGCGGAGGAATGTTGGTTGGATATACCAAAGCATTATATTGAATCAGAATTGGATGAATATATTATAATGCCAAATCATATTCATGGAATTATTATAATTGATTATGATAACGTAGGGAAGGGGCATCCCGAAAATACGGGACAAGTTGCCCCTTCCCTACAACAGAATAACAAAAAGCATAATTTGGGTAATATAATTGGCTCATTTAAATCTGCGGTTAGTCAAAAAGCACATGAAAAGAATTATAAGAATTTTTCATGGCAAAGTTCTTTTTATGACCGAGTAATCAGAAACGAATCCGAATTGTTTAACATTAGGAAATATATCCAACAAAACCCTCTCAAATGGGATTTGGAAAAAGGAGTTGATAATTTGGAGATTTAAAGTAGGGAAGAGGCATGCCTCTTCCCTACAATGTAAAGTGTTTATGCGGTTTTTCTTTCGACCTCGATGTACAGCGGGTCTGTGCCTTTCTCGATAGTGTCTTTGGTTATCAAACATTTATCGATATTTTTCTTAGAAGGAAGCTCGTACATTATATCTAACAAAATACCTTCCACAATCGAGCGCAATGCTCGCGCACCGGTTTTTCTTTCAAGAGCTTTTGTAACGATCAACTCCAAAGCTTCTTGTTCAAACTCAAGTTCAACACCTTCCATCAAGAATAATTTTTTAAACTGTTTGATGATTGCGTTCTTAGGTTCCGTAAGAATTTTCAACATTGCTTCTTTTGTAAGTTGCTGCAGCGGAGCAATCATCGGTAAACGTCCGACCAATTCCGGTATCAATCCGTATTTTACAAGATCATCCGGTTGGACTTCTTTCAGCAATTCTTCTTTTGATAATGAATGCTGCACCTCTTCGTCGGCATCAAAGCCCATTACGTTTTGGTTCATCCTTGATGCGATAATCGGCTCAAGTCCGTCAAACGCACCGCCCACAACAAAAAGAATATTTTTGGTGTTAATGTTTATCAGACTTTGCTCTGGATGTTTTCTTCCGCCTTTGGGAGGAACGCCTGCAACAGTTCCTTCCAAAATTTTAAGAAGCGCCTGCTGAACGCCTTCGCCTGAAACATCACGTGTGATAGAAACGCTTTCGCTTTTGCGGGCAATCTTATCAATTTCATCAATATAAATTATTCCTTTCTGTGCACGTTCAAGATTGTATTCAGCAGCTTGAAGCAAGCGAACCAGAACGGTTTCAACATCATCGCCTACATAACCGGCTTCGGTTAATGTTGTGGCATCCGCAATTGCAAAAGGAACATCCAGAATGCGTGCCAATGTTTGGGCGATCAAAGTTTTTCCAACGCCGGTCGGTCCGACTAAAAGAATGTTGCTCTTTTCTATTTCAACATCGTCAAGCTCAAAATACGAACTGTTTGAATTTACTCGTTTATAATGATTGTAAACCGCAACAGATAAAACTTTCTTAGCTTGTTCCTGCCCGATTACATGTTCGCTTAAACGGCTGTATATTTGATCCGGCGTTAAAATATCTTTATCGGCCGGTTTATTGTTAAAAGCTGCCAGATTATCTTTCAGTATTTCAACACTGGATTGAATGCAATGGTCGCATATATAAACATCCGGACCGGCAATCATGCTTGTTACTTCACTCCCGTCTCTGCCGCAGAATGAGCATTTTGCCGAGTCGTGGGTTTTCTTGTCGTCGTTCATTTAACTTCACTTATATTGTTTTTAATCTTTTTATATTTTCCCGCGCTTTGTCCAAGTAGAGTGAATCAGGATAATGCTCCAGTATGTTTTCGTAAATTACAAGCGCAGAATTTTTGTCGCCTATTCCATGTTCATATACTTGAGCCAACAGGAATAAACTCTTGTCCGTAAAAATATTCAATTTCTCTTTCTCTGACAATTGTTTTAATATTTCAATTGCAACGGGATAATTATTTTGAGTGATGAGAATTTCGGCATATTTGAATTGAGAAATATTATTCAGAATGAAAAAGTTTTCTTTTTCGCTCAGATTGCTGAAAATTTCTGCCGCTTCCGTGAATTTTTTCTGCCATGTCAATAAATCGGCTTCCGCAAATTTTATCAAGCTTAATGAATCCCTTTTGCCCATATTTATAATTAACGATAACTCAATTGCATCGTTTGCATTATTGTTGGATAAGTCTTTGGTCAAATCGGCAATGGTTTTTAAACTTCTATCAAACTGAGAATTCCAAAATTGTATCAATGCCAATTTATATTTCGCTTCGGATTTAATTTTCCTCGGAGTTTTTACAGATGAAAAAGAGTTGATCAAATGGTTCTTTGCCTCATCGAGGTTACCTTTCCTAATAGAAATATCGGCAAGTTTCAAATTGGCGGATCCATAGAATTTAGAGAGAGTTGAATTTTTTATAATTTTGGCAAAGTCGTTTGCAGCTCCGTCAATGTCATCAAATCGATTTAATTTAATTGTGCCTATCCTAAACAGAATTTCGTTTACCGCTTCTGTGCTTTTAACTTTATGCAGAATGTTTTCGTAGGTTTGTAAAACGGGATAATAATTATAAGCTCCGGTTGTATCAACGGCTTTAATAGGTTTCCACTCTTGAGCGCTTACAAGTTTCTTATCCAACTCTGCTTCTAATGTTCGCGCATATCCAATCTGTGAATTTGTAAATAAAGGAGAATTCGGATAGTTCTTAATTATAAATTCGAACGCTTTTTTGGAAACCTCGAATTCGTTGCTGTAAAAAACATCGTTGGCAAAATTGTAAATTAGAACTCCTTGCCTTTTTAGTTTTGTATCCAAGTCAACAATTAATTTATAAGCATCATCGTATTGGTTGTTCTGCATGTAAAGGAATGCAAGCAATTCTTGAATTGTATTATTCCCGGAGTACTTTTTCACCGCTATAATTGATTCCTCGACTGCGCCGGGTGCAGAAAGATAAGTTTGTATTCTCCTTTTTACATAATCCAACTGCTTCGGTTGTTTGAGTAGAACTTGGCAATATTCATCAGTAGCATTGCCAAAATCCATTGTAACAGAATAGATCTGTGCCAACTGGTATGAAAACTGAGTCGGGTTATCGGCTTTCTCTTTTCCTTCTTTTAGATATTTTATTGCATATTCAAACGCTCTGTTCTCAATGGCAAAGTTTGAAATAATTGTATAGTTGATAAGGGAATTATTGTTGACTTTAATTCCTTTATCCCAAGTCTCGGCAGCTTTATCGCCGTTACCCATAAGGTAATATGTTGAGCCGAGCATTCCGTAAAGAGAAACATCTTTCGGGTTTTTAGCAATCCTATCCGTAAGAAATTTTATTGAATTATCGTATTCCTTTAATTTCATGTATATATTGTTAAGGGAATTTGCATATTGAATATTAAAGGGCTGTGCGGCAACCAACTCTTTATAAAGTGATTTCGCTTTTTGAAGTTCGCCATTCTGCTCGTAAGTTTTTGCCAGTCTGTATTTGTTGTTTAAACTGGTCTGTGCAAAAACCAGCGGAGTCAAAATCGCCAGTAAAATCAATATGTTTATAAGTTTTTTCATTTATTCTTTATAGGTCTTACTCTTAATCTAATTCTTTAGTCTTAATCAGTCAATCAACTGTTATCTCTCATTTCCGTATGGTCAGCCATATTACATGAATATAAGATAAGAGAAAAATTCAATCTTGGATTAGTAATAAAAAACATTAAGAAAGTAAAATTGATTTGAACAGAATGGATTATTACAGATTAACCTACGTCCCTTCCATGCCGTTTCATTATTTCGGCCCAAGTTTCAAAATCCAACACTTCCGATTCATCTATCAACATTATCGGGATATCGTCTTCTATTCTGTATCGTCTGCGTGTTTCCTTATCAACCGAAACCAAGTAATCCCCATCGAGAACCAAATCCGCTTTGGTTTCCGGACAGCAGAGAATGTCTAATAATTCTTGACTTACCATCTAATTTTCCTTCAAGTTAACATCTTCAAATTATTGCAAGTCAATTCTATGAAAATTATAATCACTTGTCAAATTTATAGTGTAAAGATTCCGAATGAAATTCACTTTAGCGAACTTGTTCGGAATGGCGTTATCAAATAGTTATTTTATCAGTA